>ENA-ORDA01002072-ORDA01002072.1-marine-metagenome-genome-assembly--contig:-NODE-2072-length-15746-cov-4.003000_pt1 | contig 15746 bp, 19 predicted proteins | sample MGYA00237778_ERZ508506 | MGnify/ENA primary metagenome ERZ508506 (study PRJEB26177, sample SAMN06267891) | marine metagenome | isolation source: Monterey Bay, California, USA | place: Pacific...
AGCTCGGAGCAAGGGTATGTAGCTTAAATCAGTTCCTTTTGGTGCGGCGCTCAAATTGCGTCATGGCAAAGCTTAACTTAGACGTTATTGTTTTGCGCCTAACCCGCTGCCAGGCACCTTAGTGAGTGGTGTGCAACATGGACGGGAAGCACAAGTTGTTGTGGTTCCCTTCAGAGGCCGCCAAGATGACAATTGCAATGTTGGGCCAAAGCGTCGCTCTTATTAGAGCAACTCCGCAACACACTGAACGCTTCATAAGCTTTGATCCATACCTTGGTGCGGTGGCATTTTCTTCGACTGCCGTCTCGAATTACGAGTTCGGGTACACTACTCGCTAAAGGAAAAATCGGCACGGCGGCTTGCGCAGCCATCGCCAAGGAATTTAGGTGTTATGAAAATTGGAATTCTAAAAACCGATACGGTGCGGCCAGAGTGGGTTGGCACCTATGGCGAATACCCCGACATGTTTGAAGCTTTGTTACGTCAGGTCGACCCAGACCTAGAATTTTGCACCTGGGATGTCGAAGCCGGTGAGCTGCCAGAGGATCTGTCAGCAGTGGATGGTTACATCATTACCGGCAGCAAAAGTAGTGCTTATGATGATAAGCCTTGGATCCGTGCCCTTGAGGATTTTATTCGTCACGCCCACCTAGTGAAGGTCAAGTTAGTGGGCATCTGTTTTGGCCACCAGCTAGTCGCTAGGGCTCTGGGTGGTTTGGTCGATAAGTCGGCTAAAGGTTGGGGTTGTGGCGTGCAGGTTTACAGTGTTTCAGACGCGCAGCTACTGGCCGATGGTCAGGGCGTGGGTTTGCAGTTACTGGCGTCGCACCAGGATCAGGTCATGTTGGCTCCAGAGGGTGCGCAGGTCATTGCACGTAACGATCATTGTGATATTGCGGGCTTCAGGATTGGTGAGCACATACTTACCTTTCAAGGGCACCCTGAATTCATTCCTGAATATTCCCGGGATATTATGGCGCTTCGGCGTGAAATGATCGGCGAGGCTAGGGTTGCAGAGGGCCTTGCTACCCTCGAAAAGCATGACCATCAGGGCGAGCGCGTGGCCCGCTGGATGCTCGATTTCATCGCCGCTCAGTAATCCTTTGTTCTACTTTCACTCGGTATTGGTGCATTCGTCTTTGGTGAATGCACCACAAAGCCGACTGAATATTTTGCAGTTTATTTACCGTGCAGCTCTTTAGGGCCTAACCGATCATCGCTTGTAACTGTCAGTTGGGAACTACCAGCGGTTGCGACCCAGCAGCAGCTACCTACCAGCTGCCGGTGTTTTCCATCGATGCCCAGGGTTCCGCGGCGGGTAAGGCATCCCCTGCCTGCAGTAATTCTACGGAGATGCCGTCGGGGGAGCGGATGAACGCCATGCGACCGTCGCGGGGTGGGCGGTTAATGGTGACGCCTTTGGTCATCAGGCTGGTGCAGGTCGCGTAGATATCTTCAACCCGGTAGGCCAAGTGGCCAAAATTCCTGCCGCCGTCATAGGTTTCAGAATCCCAATTGTAGGTAATCTCAACCAGTGGCGCCTGATCCCTATGAGCTCGTTCGACATCATCGGGGGCAGCGAGGAAAACGAGCGTAAATCGTCCGGCCTCGCTGTCGTACCGATTTACCTCTATCAGCCCCAACTTGTTGCAAAAGAAGTCGAGGGTGCTGTCTAAACTGCTGGCGCGGATCATGGTGTGCAAAAACTGCATAGTGTTGCTCATTGTAAAAATAAGATTCCCTATTATGGGGTTTGCTGGCTGCCTTGTGTGAGCTATTGGTAGGGAAATTAGATTTTAGTACGACCTTTTAAAGGTGGTTCACGCTAAACTCCTCGGCGTACCCGTAGGCTTGCGAGTTGGGGTGCTTTTTTTCTCCCTGAACTTGGATGACACCATGTGGTTTCGAAATTTACGTGCTTACCGACTACCTGAGCGTTTGGGACTCGATGCTGAGGCAATGGCTCAGCGCTTAGAGTCTCGCCCCTTTACTCCCTGTCGCCCGGCACAGCCTTTAAGTGCAGGCTGGGTCGCGGCTCTCGATGACAGCGTCGAATCGCTGGTTCATGCGGCAGGCCCTTACTGGTTACTGCGGCTAAAACGCGAAGAGAAACTGCTGCCGTCATCAGTAATTCGCGATGAGGTTGGCAGTCGAGTACTGCAAATTCAGACTGCAGAGGCGCGTAAAGTGCATCGCAAGGAGCGGCTGCAGCTTACCGACGAAGTCACGCAAGACCTTATGCCTCGGGCTTTCACCCGGGCGCGCAGTATTGAAGCTATGGTCTTTGAGAAAGATGGCTGGTTGTGGGTGAACAATGCCAGCGCCCCCCGGGCTGAAGACTTTCTCTCGGCGTTGCGTGAGGCACTAGGCAGCTTGCCTGCTGTGTTGCCTGTGACGCGGAAGAATCCTGCCGCAGTAATGTCTGAGTGGTTACTGCACGATCAGCTACCCGAGGGTTTTGAGTTGGGTACCGAGGCCGACCTCGTTGAGCCCGGAGAGGAGGGCGGTGTTGTTCGAGCGCGCAGTATGTTGCTTGATTGTGACGAAATTAGAGCGCATATCGAGTCGGGTAAACAGGTTCAGCGCTTGGCTTTAGCTTGGCAGGGGCGGCTGGAATTTGTACTCGGTGCTGATTTAGTCATTCGTCGTCTGAAGTTTGCTGAGGCACTAACAACAGCACACGACGATATCAATGAAGACCCTTTGGCCAGACGTGACGCCGATTTCTTGCTGATGAGTGAAACTCTGGCAGAGCTTTGGCCGGCCCTACTGCAAGCCTTTGGTGGGCTAGAGGCATGAGTCAAAGCACAGATCCTCGCCCTGGCCGCTATCGGCACTATAAAGGTGGGGCCTATGAGGTGTTGGGTGTTGCCACGCACTCGGAAACAGAGGAGCGTCACGTGGTTTATCGGCCTCTTTATGGCGAGGGTGCTCTGTGGATAAGGCCTTTGGAAATGTTTGTTGAGTGGGTTGAAGTTGATGGTGAGCAAAAACCGCGGTTTGCCCCCGAGGACATAGCGAGTCCATAGCTGCCGGACCGTTATGGATTAGTCCTGACGCGACCTTGCCCTGTCGTTATGACGCCTAGGTTGCCAGACTCGAGCCTTCGGACGTGTGGTTCTTTGGCGGCATTTTTTGCAAGCGTTGCCAGGTCTTGGCGATTATTAGAAGAAGCTCTGCGCAGACCTTACTGGGTGTGATTAAACCCGCGACTGCACCGAGGTGAAGGCATCTCAGTGATTGCACCTAAAAAATTAAAACAATGTTTGGTTGCAACTAGGTACATGGCTCACACCCGAGCCCTCGGTGAGGCCGCTCGGGCATTAGGCTAACTCAGTGTTGCTAGGCTGTTCCCAGAACTCGACTGCCGCCGTCAAGGTGCGCATTGCCCTGCTGACCGTAAAGCGTCACGCCGGTGTCGTTGCCCCGTACAATATTAATAGCCTGCTGGGTACGATCCCGCAGAGCCGAGATCAACATACCGTTGCGGTGGTTGAGGGTTTTGCAGCTTTCTCCGGCCACACGAATGGCAGAACTAAGCTCAACGCCGGTTGCGCGCTGTCCGGCACTGAGCTGCGGGTGGTTAGTGACCGTCTCTAAATTTTGCGTAATGCCAACAGCTTCTCTGGCGCTCTTTGCTGTCATGTAGCCTTCTAGGGCATCATTTTTATCAGCAATTGCAGATTCCAGTCGCTCCGCGTCGCTCGTTATCAGGGCATCGTGCTCTGCTTCAAGGGCATGCAAAACCCGTGTGAGCGCTTCGGCTTCACGGGCCAAAGTATCGAGCCCCGGTGCTAATGTGTCCTGTTCGGCAGCAGCTAACATTAGAGTAGCTCCTGTTCCTGTCGTATCAATGCATCGGCAATCTGGCCAGCGTCTACTTCATATTGGCCGTCGGCAATTCGCTGTCGTATAGCCTCAACCTTCTCCACATCAACGCCACTAGCGGCGCGAACATCATCTGCTAGCGCGCTGAGTCGCGTTGCAGTATCGGTGAGCTCTACGCGGTCATCGCCCATTACAGAGGGAGCTGCCGCTTTTGTTGCCGAGCCGCGATTTTCCTCGCTGCGGGCTTCAGCGGCACGACGTTCACTGTCGATGCGGCTTGGGCTCCCTGATCCGGCTATGTCAATTGGTGCCATGGTTTACTCCAATGTGCCTAAGCGCACGTCGAGCGGTTTTTCTTAACCCCAGTAGCGGCGGGATATGAGAAAACTTTAGGTTTATTTTCAATGTTATCACTGTCTGCTTCAGGCCTGTGTTCCTGTGTTACTGAATAATCACCGAGCCATCGGCGGTCACTACGCCCTCGACCCTAGTTCCTGACGTTAGGTTAGACACCAGTACTCGATCTCCCGCACTGCCTTTGGCCAACGCCTTGCCTTGCATGCTCACCCGTAACCCGCCGCCACCACTAATAATGTTGACGGTTTGTCCGCGTTCAACAAGGATCGGTGCTACTAAGTCATTGAGCCTTAATGGGCTTCCGGGATCGAGGTTACGCCGTGCTTCCATGCCGAGCAAATCATCGATTTCGGTGACAATGCCGCCATATTCCTGCGTAATTCGGCGCTTTTCCAAGACGATGTCGTTATTTCCAATAAGATCGCCGCGCCTTAGCGCCCCCGTGAGTACGGGTATGACCTGATTAGCAGAAACTTCGCCGCGTACATAGAGCGTCCAGACCTCTTCTCCCGGGCAGCGTATACCCACGCTGACGGCGCCAAGCGCTCGTTCGCTATTGGATGGGAGAGCCTCGAGGGCTCGGGTGCATCGAGCAAGTGCAAGTCGGGCGTCAAGGGGCCGCACTTGCACGTCAATGTGCTGATAGCCCTGATCTGCCGCACGGGATTGCATCGTGAGTGCTGCAGTGCTCGCAATATCAGACAGTGAGTGGTTGCCACTGTCGGCCTGGCTAATCGTTGCAGTAAAAGTAAGGGCGCCTATAAGGGCGTACCGCCAATGTTTTGACATTTCCCACCTCGTTAATTGGGTTTTCTAGTACCCATGCAAATGGAATGCCAACTTTTTTCGTAACACCGTCCCTCTGAGTTCCCCGGCAGTTATTCAACTGTAGTAATGCCTGTGTTCGACCTAGGTTTTAGGGCGGCAAGGCTTGCCGCTTTTTGGGTTCAGTTTTGCCGGCGACAGGGCGCCAAAAACTTGCCGCTTACCGAAAGTGATATTTAACAGGCTGATTTATATAGAGTTTTCAAGTTGGCACGAGTTTTGAATGACACATTGCGAACACAGGGAGGCCACACCATGGCTGGATTTGACAACGCATTAGGCATTTCGCCCCAGGTACTGGCGCTGCGATCGCAGCGAATGAACCTGTTGAGCGCCAACATTGCGAATGCGGAAACGCCTAATTACAAGGCCCGTGATATCGATTTTCGCGCGGCCATGACTCAGGCCAGTAGCAGCCAAGAGGGCGCGCAGCTGCGCGCCACAAAGGCCAACCATATGACGGGTTTTGAAAATCAAATGGGCGTTGAGTCTGATATTAAGTTTCGCCAGCCCAGCAGTTTGCAGGCAAATGGCAATACCGTAGAGACCCACCGCGAGCATGCGGAGTTTATGGATAACGCGCTTAAATACCAGGCCAGCTTGAACCTGCTGGACTCACGCATTAAAGGCCTGCGTGCGGCCATTAAAGGAGAATAACGATGAGCCTCTTTGACAGTATGAACATAGCCAGCACCGCGTTATCGGCACAAACCACGCGGATCAATACGATTGCATCCAACATGGCAAATGCCAACACCGTGGCCTCCACAGCGGAAGACACCTTTAAACCTAGGGCGCCTATTTTTCAGGCGGTTTTAGAGGGTGAGTCTGACCAATTGGGCGTGCGCGTGAAAAGCATTGAAGAGCTTGGGGGCGAGGCGCGACAGGAATTCGAGCCCGCTCACCCCCTCGCCAATGAGGAAGGCTTTATTTACAAGCCCGACATTGATGTTACCCAAGAGATGGCCAACATGATGTCGGCATCGCGCTCCTTTCAAAGCGCTATTGAAGTGATCAACACCTCGAAGCAGTTAGCGTTGCGAACGCTGACCCTAGGCAAGTGAGGGGCGGATTATGACGTTGAACGCACTTAATAATCCCAATGACTCAGCATCAATTTTCGAGTCATTAAACCCAACGCGAGCGGCTGAGAAAGGTAAAGCGGGTTCTGCCGAAGAAATGGGCTCTGAAGAGTTTCTGCAACTCATGATTGCTCAGCTCGAAAATCAGGATCCCACCAAGCCGATGGACCAAATGGCCTTTATGAGTCAGTTGGCGCAATTTACTCAGGTGTCGGGTATTCAAGAGCTTAACGAAAGCTTTTCAGGCCTGACAGAAACCCTGACTGGGCAACAGGCATTGCAGGCCTCACAAATGGTCGGCCGCAGTGTTTCAACCAACAGCAACGTGGGCAATCTCAGCGTATTGGGCACCAGTAACGACGGCAACCCGGTAATGCGTATGAGCGCCTCGGTCGATTTGGGCAACAACGCCGCTGGTGGCAGTTTTTTTGTTCAAGACATGAGCGGACAGCTGGTTTTCTCCGGCACATTGCCAGCGGGCTCCGGCACATTGCCGGTGGTTTGGGATGGCGTCGATGCCGAGGGCAATGCATTACCTCCGGGTCAGTACCGCATTTCCGCTGAAGTGGAGCGTAATGGCGCAAACCAGGCCGCCTCGGTTTTCGCTCACGAACAGGTGGTATCAGTCGCAATTGGCGCCGGCAACACGGTGACCCTAAATCTCGCCAATGGACAGTCCCTTGGCATCAACGAAGTGAAAGAATTTTTTTAAAGCAAAACTAAAGAGGATCACACCATGGCATTTAGTACCGCTATTTCCGGCATCAAGGCAGCGCAGGCTAACCTCGACGTCATTAGTAACAACATCGCCAATGCAAGCACAGTGGGCTTTAAAGCTTCACGGGCTCAATTTGCCGAAATTTACGCCAGCTCTGTGTCAGGTGGTAGTAATGCCGGGCAGGGGGTTGAGCTCACTGAAATTCGCGCTGAGTTTTCTCAGGGCAGTTTAGATTTCACGGGCAGCGGCCTTGATCTAGCCATCTCGGGTAACGGCTTCTTTATTGTGTCAAACGGTGGCGCATCAGAGTACACCCGGGCGGGATCCTTTCAGGTTGATCGTGACGGCTTCCTAACGAATGAATCGGGTAACCGTTTGCAGGGTTATCAGGGCAACGCCGACGGTGCCATTACCGGGGAGCTGGGCGATTTGTTTATTGACACCACCTTGGTAGACCCAAAAGTGACTTCAAAGGTGGCAATAACGAGTAATTTAGATTCCCGGGAAGCTGCGCCGACCACAACGCCTTTTGCTTCTACAGATCCAACCTCCTACAACAGCACAACTTCAACGACTATTTACGACAGTTTGGGTAATTCCCACGTGTTGCAGCTGTATTACGTAAAGACTGCAACAGCGAACACCTGGGATGTCTATACGTCGGTCGACGGGGGCACGCCACCCGCCGCCACACAAATTAGCTTTGATCCTGACGGCACCCTTGCTACGGCATCGGCGAACTCTATTGCTATTACAACACCCGCAGCTGAGCTGTTGTCGGCGTCAGGTGTTGCGACCGGAGCCGCTGACCTGACGTATACGGTCGATATTCTGGCTACAACACAGCTTGGCAGTGACTTTTCAGTGAACTCCGCGATTCAGGACGGTTACGGCGCGGGCCAGCTGATTTCTTTTGAATTTGACGATTCAGGCACGGCGTTTGCGCGTTACACCAACGGCCAATCACGGGCCATTGGCCAAGTGGCCCTCGCGAGTTTCCGCAATAACAACGGCTTACAGCCCGTCGGTGGCTCTAATTATGTTGAAAGCTTTGGTTCGGGCAGCCCAAATATTGGCGCACCCGGTAACTCGGGTCGCGGTGATATTCAAGCGTCTGCGGTAGAGCAGGCCAACGTCGATATTACGCAGGAGCTGGTCAACTTAATCGTCGCCCAACGTAACTTCCAGGCAAATGCCCAGGTTATCTCAACGGAAGATCAGGCCACCCAGGCCGTGATCAACCTTCGGTAACTAGGCGTTAGGTAAGCCACTATGTCTAATATTGCCCATCTCGCCGCCCAGTCTGCTCGACAAATTCAGCAGGCTCAGGCGGTGGTTACCCATAACCTTGCCAACAGCGGCACGACAGGGTTTAAAGCCGATCTGTATCAGGCTCAATCTCTCTATGTGGATGGTGGGGACGCAGATGGTATAGCCGTGGCCGGTAACGTTGGCGGGGGCGTAGATTATTCCTCGGGGGCCATTGCCCAGACCGGGCGTGATCTCGATATTGCGATCACCGGTGAGGGTTGGTTACAGGTGGTGGCAGACGACGGCACGTTGGCGTTAAGTCGCCGGGGTGATTTAAGAGTGGGCACCGATGGCCTGCTCAAAGATGCCACGGGCAAAACGATTATGGGTAATGGTGGTCCTGTATCGCTGCCACCTTACTCCAGCTTGAGCATTGGTACCGATGGCACCATCTCTATTGTTCCTATGGGTGAATTACCCACCAACATTGTTGCCCTCGATCGGCTAATGCTGGTGAACCCTCCCCCAGAAGCGTTGGTAAAGGGCGCTGACGGCATGATCCGGGTTGCCAACATGGACAACCTCGAGCCCGATGCCAATGTGCGGGTTGCGGTGGGAGCCCTGGAAACCTCAAACGTTAGCCCCGTCGGGGCCATGGTCGAGATGATTACGCTGGCGCGTAGTTTCGAGCAGCACATTCAGACCATTAAATCTGCTGAAGAACTGGATGCCTCCAGTGCCAGCATCATGAAGCTTGAATAAAAGGAGCAGCGACCATGTCTCAGTCACTGTGGATTGCAAAAACCGGACTCGACGCCCAGCAAACAAAAATGGCGACGATCTCCAACAACCTGGCCAACGCGGGAACCAATGGTTTTAAGCGCGGGCGCGTTATTTTTGAAGACCTGCTTTATCAAAATGTTCGTCAGGTCGGCGCGCAGTCGAGTCAGGACACGGTCTTACCCTCAGGATTACAGGTGGGTACGGGTGCGCGAGTTGTAGCCACCGAGCGCCTGTTTACTCAGGGCAATTTGTCTCAAACCGACAACCCTCTTGACCTCGCTATTCAGGGGCGCGGCTTTGTAGAGGTGCTGATGCCCGATGGCAGTCAGGGTTTCACTCGAGACGGATCTTTTCAGATTAACGATCAAGGTGTCATGGTGACAGCGGCGGGCTATCAAGTTCAGCCGCCTATAACAATTCCCCAAGACGCGTTGAGCATTTCTATCGCACCAGATGGAACCGTTTCTGTTCAGCAGCCAGGAACACCTCAGGCGACTCAGGTCGGCGTCATTCAGCTCACTGACTTTGTAAACCCATCGGGCCTGCAGGCTCGTGGTGAGAACCTCTTTCTGGAAACGGGCGCCAGCGGCGCGCCACTTCCTGGCAACCCTGGCCTTAATGGCTTGGGTACATTGCAGCAGGGTTTTGTTGAAGGCTCTAACGTGAATGTTGTTGAGGAGCTGGTGAACATGATTGAAACCCAGCGTGCCTACGAGATGAACTCAAAAGCGATTTCAACCGCCGATCAGATGCTTCAGTACGTATCGCAGAACCTGTGAGACGAGTGAGGAGATTGAAATGAAGCGCAATAACCTATTCGCAATACTGATTTTGGCGGCTCTTTTAGTTGGCTGTGGTGGTGTAGAGACGAAAGTACATCCCGCCTATGCCCCCATTGAGCCTATTGAATACCCCGACCAAAGCAGTGGTATGACCCCGGCAAGCTTGTATAACGAGCAAAGCGGCCTGTCGTTGTTTGAAGACACCCGCGCCCGCGCCATAGGCGACATCGTAAGTGTCGTATTGCAGGAATCTACCAGCGCCGCAAAAAGTGCCGACACCGACCTGAGCAAAGGTTCCGATATTGGCGTCGACGCACCGGTATTGTTTGGTGAGCCCTTTGATTTTGGGGGTGGTGGTAACTACGACCTGAGCCAAAGTATTGCCTCGGAATATGGGTTTCAAGGACAGGGATCGAGTAATCAGAGCAATCGATTGCAAGGCGCCATCGCAGTGCAGGTCGCCAAGGTGTTGCCCAACGGCAATTTAGTCGTCCAGGGTGAGAAATGGATCAAGCTCAATCAGGGCGATGAGTTTATTCAACTGCGGGGAATTATTCGTCCCGAAGATATTTCGCCCCTCAATACCATTCCCTCTTCACTGGTGGCCGATGCCCGCATCTCTTATGGCGGCACCGGCATTATTGAAGAGGCGAACACGCCCGGTTGGTTGACCCGATTCTTCACCAGCCCATTGAATCCTTTTTAAGGGAGCCACCATTGTGAAGCTTCGAAAGATTAATACCCTTGCCCTAGCGGCGGCGCTAAGTTTGCTGTTTATTGCCAGCCTTTCAAAGGCCGAGCGCATTAAAGATCTGGCTATGCTTGAGGGTGCTCGAACCAACCAATTGGTGGGTTTTGGTCTCATAGTGGGTCTCGATGGCTCGGGTGACCAAGTGACGCAGACGCCTTTTACTCTGCAGGCTGCACGATCTATGTTGCAGCAGTTTGGTGTCAACGTTCCGGCTAACAGCAACCCCCAAACCAAAAACGTCGCTGCGGTCATGGTCACAGCAACCTTGCCGCCCTTTGCCAAGCCGGGTCAGACCATTGATGTCACGGTGTCATCTTTAGGTAATGCCAAAAGCCTGCGCGGTGGTGAGTTGCTAATGACGCAACTCAAGGCCGGTAATGGTGAAGTCTATGTGGTGGCACAGGGTTCACTGATTGTCTCGGGTTTTGGTGCCGAGGGCGCCGACGGATCGTCTGTGTCGGTTAACACCAAATCGGCAGGTCGTATTCCCAACGGCGGTATTGTTGAGCGTGAGGTGCTCACCCCCTTGCACGGCGCTGGGCCTCTCACCTTTAACCTCCATTCTCCCGACTTCTCCACAGCGAGCAATATGGCCGCAGCAATTAATGGCTTTATGGGCCCCGGAACAGCCGTCGCCCTTGATGCGGTTTCTGTTCGAGTGGTGGCGCCGGCTGAGCCCGCTGCAAAGGTGGCTTATGTGGCTGAGCTGGAAAAAATTCAGGTTCGGCGAGCCGCGGCCTCGGCCAAGGTTATTGTTAATGCTAGAAGCGGCACCATTGTGATTGGTGCCGATGTCATGGTGAAAACCGCGGCGGTAGCCCACGGAAACCTCACGGTAACCGTCGATGAAAGCCTCGAGGTCAGCCAGCCAGGGCCATTCGCCCGCCGTGGCCAAACGGTAGTGACGACGCAGTCAGAGGTCAATGTTGAAGACGAAGACGTGCGTATGTTTCTGCTTCAAGAGGGTGTCAGCCTTCAGGAAATTGTTACGGCCATCAATCGAGTGGGCGCTGCCCCCGGTGATCTCATTGCCATTTTAGAGGCACTACAACAGGCAGGTGCGCTCAGTGCGCAGCTGATTATTATCTAATGAATACTATCGGTCAGGAAGCTGCGGTTTACACCGACTTCAGTCAGCTGGAGTCATTAAAAGCTGAAGCGCAGGCAAACCCTAATGCCGCCCTTGAAGAGGTGGCCCAGCAGTTTGAATCGCTGTTCATGCAAATGATGCTGAAATCAATGCGTGACGCGACCGTTAAAAGCGATCTTTTCAGTTCAGACCAGATGGACACTTACCAAACCATGGCCGATCAACAGACTGCCCTGTCTCTGTCTCAACAGGGGGGTATTGGCTTGGCCCGGGTTTTGGTTGAACAAATGCAAGTGCGTGGACAGGCGTCAGGGGCGGAGCTTTCTGAGGAAGGCCAGGCGCCGGCAGCGGCTGCCGAGAGTGGGATACCCCTCACAAATTCAGCAGCACCGGTTAAAGCTTTTGACATACCTGCCGCTACTCACAGCGCAATAGACCTTAAAGGCTAAGCATGGCGAATACACTAGGGATAGGCACAACGGCCCTAAGCGCATTACAGCGGGCGATTTCAACGACCGGGCAAAACATTGCCAACGTCAACACCGACGGTTATAGCCGGCAGTCGGTGACGTTTTCTGCGCGTCCCGCGCAAGATATTGGCGCCGGATATTTGGGCTCGGGTGTGCAGGTTACCTCTATCGATCGCGCTTATAGCCAGTTCATGGCTAATGACGTGCAACAACGCACAGCCTCTAGCGGCTATTACTCCCTTTATGCCAATGCCGCGGAACGTGTCGACTCCATGCTGGGTGATCCGTCCACGAGTATTACCCAAGCCATGGACAGTTTTTTCGCCAGCGCCGAAGCCGTGGCCAACAGCCCAACATCGCTGCCCGAGCGGCAGGTGATGCTCTCCAATGCCGAAACGCTGGTACAGCGGTTTGACTACATTGTCGGCCGAGTTGATGACGTCACGAAAGAAATGAACAGCCAGATTGCGGGTGCCGTCTCAGAAATTAACCAGCTGGCCGGTGGTATTGCCACATTAAATGAGGAAATTGCCAAGGTCTCCGGCCGCACCGGTGGTTTACCCAACGATTTATTGGATCAGCGCGACGCGCTCATTGTTCAGCTGAGTAGCTTGGTGGATACCAAGACCCTGGCCCAAGACGACGGCTCACTCAACGTGTTTATTGGCCGCGGTCAGCCCTTGGTAACCGGTACGGTTGCCGAAACTCTGGCGACACAAACTGACCCCGACTTGGGTAGCACATCGATAGTGACGCTATCAGCCTTTGTGGCAGGCTCAAGCGACGTGAGCGACTTCTTAACGGGCGGTAAATTGGGAGCAGCTTTGACTGTTACTGATGAAGTGGTCAACCCCACGCGTCGCGAGCTTAATTTATTGGCCGTGGGTTTTGCAGAAACCGTCAACGCTATTCAAGAGGGTGGCGATGACCTTCAGGGCGTTAATGGCACCGCGCTATTTACTGAGACAGAGGGCGTTGTGAAAACCGCGCCAAGCGTTGATGACAGTACAGCTAACAGCGGTAATGCCGCAGTTACCTTTACCGTTACCGATGCAAAGTTACTGACCGGCGACAGCTACCGGGTCGATTACACGGCAACCGGGGTCAATTTGCGCAATCTCACCACCGACGCGGTGACCACTTTAGGTGCCTCCCCGGCAACGGTAGACGGCGTGCAGATAACCTACACGGCACAGGTTGCAACCGGAGGAGCAGGCGCCAACCAAGGCGATGCGTTTATTGTTGACCCGGTGTTTCAGGCTTCGCGATTTCTTGAGGTAAAAATTGACGACCCGGCAAAAATTGCCGCCGCTAGTAATGGCGGGGCTGCGGGTAACAACAGCAATATGCTGGCCATGATTGAATTGCGCGACCAGTCTTTACTCAAAGGCAGCACCGCAACCTACGGCGAGGTTTACAACAACCTGTTGTCCGATGTGGCTGTGCGCACTCAGCGTGCCCAGTCTAGTGCTGAAACCGAGACTGCCTTGCTGGGCAGCGCCCTCGACCGCCAGAGCAGTTTGCAGGGAGTCAACCTCGATGAAGAGGCGGCGAACCTGGTGCGTTATCAGCAGGCGTATCAAGCTGCGGCGCAAATAGTGGCGGTGGCCAACGAAGTGTTTGACACCTTATTGCGGGCAACTTCACGATGATTGATCGCGTATCTTCAAATCAGGTATACCGCACCGGCATTGGTTCCATTCTTGAGGCCCAGTCAAAGCTGAGCCGGATTCAAGAGCAAGTGGCGTCGGGTAAACGTATTCAAAACCCTTCTGATGACCCCACTGCCGCGGCAGAGATCATTCGTTTGCGTAGCGAATTAAACCGTGTGGAGTCCTATCAACGCACCGCTGACCGAGCAATTAGTAGTCTTTCTTTTGAAGAGAGTGCGGTAGCCGGTGCCGAGTCGGTGTTGCAGCGCGCGCGGGAGCTCGCGGTTCAAGGCGCCAATACCGCCGCAATGACGGCATCTGATCGCGAGGTTCTTGCCTCCGAGATCGATGGCTTGCGGGAGTCGTTGCTGAATATTGGCAATACCCGCAATGCCGATGGCGAGTACATTTTTGCCGGTGATAACGTCAACACGGCCGCTTTTAGTGAAGCCGCAGGGGCGGTGACCTACAACGGTAGCGGTGGTCCCAGGCTGGTCAATATAGCCTCGGGTATTCGCCTTCAAATTAACGATACCGGTGCCGAGCTGTTTCAGGGTGCGGCTGCGGGTAACGGTGCTTTCGAAGTGAGTGCGGCCACTACAAACACGGGGACGGGTATTGTCGGGGCGACAGGTTACGACAATACCTTCTCGGGTACCGAGAACTACACCATTACGTTTTCAACCGGTGGCGCTGGTCAGTTGCAGTACGCCATAACAGGAAGCACCTCTGGTGCAATAGGGGCGGCGCAAGATTTTGTTTCGGGCGAAGACATTACTTTTGCCGGTGCCACCATAAATATTGGCGGTGTACCTAAAGCCGGTGACACCTTTGCCGTGACGGCCGGGGGCACACAAAGTGCTTTTGACACACTGACGGAGCTCAGCGCGGCTTTGCGCTCTGGGGGTTCGGCGGCTACCGACGCCCAGCGGGCTACCGCAGTGGGCCAGGCGCTGCAAAATATTGACGCCAGCTTGGGTCAAATTAATAAAGTACGCACCGATCTCGGTGCTCGAATGAACCGGGTGGAAGAGCAGATTTCACTCAACGCCTCTTTTAACCTGCAAGTTCAAAGCACCATTTCCAAACTTGAAGACCTCGATTTCGCCACCGCGGTGACCGAACTCAATTTACAGTTGGTGGCTCTTGAAGCGGCGCAACAGACCTACATTAAGACTCAGGGCATATCGCTGTTTAACTACCTTTAGACCGCAGTTGTCAGTGTGTTCGATGGCTGTAGTGCGCTAATCGGCGTCAATTTACCGTTCTGTCCCAGCAAAAAATATGCAGTAAACGCCGGTGCAGGCCGACGGTTCGCACATTTACTCGCCGGACACGACAAATCGTTATGCTGACAGCTCCGTTGGCGGCGGGGCCTTAAACGTAAAATCCTAAGAACTGTGCGTCACGGCAACTCAGCCCCCTCGAGTAATTTAACGCATTGCTAGAATGCACTCACCGCAAAAAAAACCACTGCAACTCAACAGGGAAGCGCTGGCCATCTATAGCTCTACTTAACTTCAGGATGGCACCTTGGGGATTTGCACTCGGGTAGGGCACTTGGGGATAGCACTTCAGGACGGCACTTGAAGACGGCGCTTGGAAATGACACCTGTAAAAGCTCTGCATAGACGTTAAGTTGAACTTAAACCAGAGAAAAATCTCGAACCGCTAAATTTTTTGAGGGTTGTTTTGGCATCGTAATGACTCCTTAAATGCCAGGCTCCTGTAGATTGCCCCCTCAGCTTAGGATTACGTCGACCATCAATTGGCGTGCTTTAGGCCCTAATTTCTTTACTTTCGGTGCTATCAGAACGCGCCTAATGTCACTTCATTGCAATAAATTGTGATTTAAATCTCATAATCTTTGCATTTTTAGCCATTTATTCGTCTCAAAGCTCTAAAGGTCCCCAGTTACCCGCCGCTACTAGGGATGTAAGAAGCGGGTTCAGTTAAGAGCCCAGCGGGTTTAAAACTGAACGGCGCGCCCAGCGAGCCAAAGGAGCAATAAAATGCCTCAGACAATTAACACTAACGTAGCGTCTCTGAACGCACAGCGTAACCTCAACAGCAGCCAGTCAGATGCCAACACGGCTTTGCAGCGCTTGTCATCGGGCTTGCGCATTAACTCTGCCAAAGACGATGCGGCAGGTCTCT
>ENA-ORDA01002074-ORDA01002074.1-marine-metagenome-genome-assembly--contig:-NODE-2074-length-15701-cov-7.726254_pt1 | contig 15701 bp, 29 predicted proteins | sample MGYA00237778_ERZ508506 | MGnify/ENA primary metagenome ERZ508506 (study PRJEB26177, sample SAMN06267891) | marine metagenome | isolation source: Monterey Bay, California, USA | place: Pacific...
AGTTGTTTACTCAATTAGATATTAGTCACGATATTAGACGGGCTGATTAATATGGATATTGAACGTTTAAAAGAACTTGCAGGAGTTAATGAGTATAAAGGATACACACCTTACACATTAGAGAACATTAGTAAGACTGCTAGTGAAAAACGTAAGATAGAAAGAGAAAAAAAGATAAAACCAGGCGATAATGACTGGTTCAAACTTTGGTTTAGTTTACCACATATGACTGGTGGCGGATTTCGAGGACGTAAAAAATGAAGTTTCATAGTTTAAAAGACATTGATAACAAAGTTCCTAAGCCAGGCAGTTTTAAGCACTTCTTGCGTATACAAGAACACGGAGGTCGTGTTGTAAAAGGTGTTAACACTACAGCAGATGTTGGTGTAGATGCTATTAAGAAGCAAGCCGCTAAGTTTGGTAACAAAGTAGACAAAGATGGACGCCCACCTACACTATCTAAAAAAGTAAAAGGTTCTAAAACCAATGTATTATTCAATTTAGGATTAGCTGAAAGTGATAGACAAAATAATTTAGTAGATTTTGTAGATTTTTGTAAAGAACAATTAGACCTTGAGTCTATTCCTACAATTAAATTTGTAAGTGATACAGAAAATACTACATTTGGGTATTTTGATAATGATACTAAAGGTATTGTTATACAAAACGATGGTAGACATCAAATGGATGTAATGCGTACTGTTGCTCATGAACTGGTACACTATAAACAAGACCAGGCATACGATAGAGAGCTTAACGGAGAAGACGGTAGTCCAGATGAAAATCAAGCAAATTTCCAAGGAGTAGCATTTTGGGATCAAAAATGGCCTGGATTAAAAGAAGGTGATGAAGTATTAGCTACACCTATGACTTGTACTGCTTCTAATTGGCCTATCTTAGCAAATGGTTTAAAAATAAAATGGGTTGATATTGATCCTAAAACATTAAATATGGATTTAGATGATTTAGCAAGAAAAATATCACCTACTACAAAAGCTATTATGTTAGTACATTGGGGGGGTTATCCCAATGATTTAAGAAAAATAAGAGAAATACAAGAAAAATCTGGGAGATTATACGGTTTTAAACCCGCTGTAATTGAAGATGGAGCCCATTCATTTGGGTCTGAATATGATGGTAAAAAGATAGGTAATCACGGTAATTTAACTATGTATTCTTTACAAGCTATTAAACACATTACATCTATTGATGGTGGTGTTTTAATTTCACCACATAAAAAACTCCATGATAGAGGTAAATTAATTAGGTGGTATGGTATAGATAGGGATGGTGATAGAAAAGATTTTAGATGTGAAGCTGATATCCCAGAATGGGGATACAAATTCCATATGAACGATGTTTGTGCCGTTGTTGGTATTGAGAATTTAAAACATGCCGATGATATTATTTCTAAACATAGAGATAATGCTGCTTATTATGATAAACATTTACAAAATATAGAAGGAGTTACTTTATTAGAACGTAACTCACGTTGCAATTCAGCATTTTGGATCTACTCTATGTTAGTTGATAATAGAGATAGTTTTTATAAACATATGGATGAATGTAATATAGCAGTATCCCAAGTACATGAAAGAAATGATAAACATTCTTGTGTAAAAGAATTTAACACACAATTACCTAACTTAGATAAAACTATAGGTAAAATAGTTAATATTCCTGTTGGTTGGTGGATAACTAAAGAAGAAAGAGAATATATTGTAAATTGTATTAAAAAGGGATGGTAATGAAAATGAGTTTAGATAGATTTATAAATAAAGTAAAACCACACGATAAAAACAACTCAGCACCACCAAAAGATCCTATAACAAGACATTTATGGGAATCCCAACAATTATACTCTGTATTTGATTGTTTACACCCAAATTGTTCTGTTTTAGATTATGGTTGTGGTGGTGATGGAACATTACAGTATACATTATTTAACCATTTTCCTAATGCTAAGTATTACGGATTAGATGTTAGTAATATAAATCTTCATGATAATACTGGGTTTGAAATTAAAGATAAAGGTAATAGTAAATTTAGAGATATTTCAGAACTATCTAAAATACTACCTAAAGTAGATTGTATGATATTAGGTTCTGTATTTACTCATTTAGGACTACATTCAATAAAAAAAATATTAGATGAAACAATTCCTCATTATGATAGGGGCTTTCAGTTAGGTTTCACTGCCTTTTTAGGTAAAGGAATAATACAATATCATAAAGATGATTTAATAGATGACTATTGGTGGGTTATTGTCTTAACTATAGACTGGATTAAAAAATATTGTGATAAAAATAATTTAAGTTTTGTAGTCCATCCCTATATTTTTGAATTAGACCATCAAATTCCATTAGAGTTAACACATCAACATTTTATAACCATTAAAAAAAATGATTAAATTAAAATTACTTACTGAAAAAGATTTACCATTTTTACTAGAAATAAGGAATGATGATTCAACTAGATATTACCTTGAAGATGATTCAATTTTTACTTTAAATGAATGTAAAAAATGGTTTGGATCCTTAGTTTCTCCATGGTATATTATAAACATAAATAATAATAAAGTAGGATATATTAGAACTAATGGTGATGAAATTGGATGTGATATTCATCCTAAATTTAGGAAAAAAGGTTATGCAAAGATGGCTTATAAAGAATATTTAAAAGATAAAAAATATGCTAGTTTAAAAGTATTTAAAGATAACTTTGCAATTAATCTTTATAAAAAACTTGGGTTTGTTGAAATTGGGGAAGGTGAAATTATTAGAGATAGAAATTACATAAAGATGATATGGAAAAAATAAATACAAGTTGTTATATTATAAATTTTTATTTAGGTGATAGAAGAAAAACTATTGAAGAATATAATACTAATGATAGGCTTTGTTTTCTAAAGAAGCAAATTGAAACTTTATATCAATATAAACATTCATTAAGTAAAATTATTTTTAATTTTAATATGAGGGAAAGAGATTTTAAATATGTTAATGACTTATTTAAAATTATACCAAAATATATACAAGGTGCCGAAGTTGAAGTTAATTTTAGAGAGAATATTGGTGGAAGTTATGGAGCCTGGAATGACTTATTTGAAAAGTATAAAAGTGACTATGATTATTATATCTTTAATGAAGATGATTATTTCTACATCCAGGATAATTGGGATAATTATTTAATAAATAAATATAACATATTAGGGGATTGTGGTTATCTTTGTATGGTTGCAAGAGAACCTAATTTCACAAATGGGTACAGAAAATTTTTGGGTATGTCTGTGGGTATTGCTTCTTCTGAAAATTTAATGAAGATATATAATAATAAAAATAGTATATGTGATAATAATGCAATTGAATACCAACAAATGGAAGAAGTACAAAAAACATTTGCATCATCATTTTTAGAAATAGGGTTAAACATATATGATATAAGAGACGAATATAGGTTATCATTTGGTTGGACTGTAGATGATGGTAATGATATTCATCGATTTTTTTGGTGGAATGAAAAAGATTTAATACTCCCAGCATTTTTTATGTTTCCACATTCTAATTATACATGGTTTATGTGTTTGGATGGAGAAGTGAGAGAAGATTATACAATAACCACAGTTGAAGAAGCTACAAGGTGTTATAAAGATAAAATTAATTATTACGATTTACCTAGTTATAATCCCCAAATATAAAATAAAATGGAAAATTTACATTTATGGCACGCTGATAGAGGTACTTATTTTGATAGGAATGTAAATATTATATCATGGAGTGATCAATATAATATTCATTTAGGAAAATATAATTCTATAGGTAGAGATTGTAATTTCTTTTTACATGCCAATCATAGAGCAGATTGGATTACTACTTCATCCCAATTAACTGGTCCAGTTACCCCGGAAATAGCTGATATGCATATGAAAATGGGCCATCCTACTTGTAAAGGGGATATTATTATTGAAAACGATGTTTGGATTGGAGCCAAATCATCAATAATGTCGGGTATTAAAATAAGTAATGGCTCCATTGTTGCAGCTGGTTCTACAGTAACCAAAGATGTTCCCCCTTATTCAATAGTAGCAGGTAATCCCGGCAAAATTGTTAAATTAAGATTTAATGAAAATCAAATTGATCAATTATTAAAAATTGCTTGGTGGGATTGGGATGAAGACAAAATAAAAAATGAGGCCATGAATATGTGGAGTGATAATATTGATTTATTTATAAATAACCATAACAAATGAATATAGCATTTTTTACTGAAATGCCTTTTAAAGGTAAAGTACCTCATAATTACCCCAATATGAGAACGGAGTTTAGTTGGATGGCAGCTTTAAATGCCGACCATTACAATATAAAGGAAACCCCCCTTAAAAAATATGATTTAGGTATTATAATTATTCCTAAAAATAATCCTGAGTTTAACTTAGAAGAAATAAAACCCTATTGTGACAAAGTAGCAGTAATGCAAGAAGGTCCTCATTGGTATTTTCAAGATTACCCTATAAGGGAACAAATTAATTATTTTAATACTTTAGTTTCTGCTGATATAGTTTTTGTCCATAATAAAATAGATAAAATATATTACAAAGGGTTAACAGGACATAAAGATATAAGAGTAATGAAATCTCTTATGATAGAAAAATCTGTTGGTGAATTAAAAGAAGTTAATAGAGAAGGTGTGATTATTGGAGGAAATTTCGTAAATTGGTATGGAGGGTTCGATTCATATATGGTTGCAGATAGTCAGTTCGATAAGGTGACGGCACCAACAATGGGTAGAAAACAAGAAGGTGAAGAGCAATTATTATCTTTATTACCTTATATGACTTGGAAAGAATGGATACATAAATTAAACGAATTTAAAATAGGAGTACATTTAATGAGAACACATGCCGCAGGAACTTTTGCTTTAAATTGTGCTTATTTGGGTATTCCTTGTATAGGATACAAAGGATTAGATACACAAGAGTTATGCCATCCAGAATTATCAGTAGAAATTGGAAATTTAGGACATGCTAAAGAATTAATTAAAGAACTTAATAATAATAGTGAGTTTTATAGTGAATGTAGTAAACAGGCTATAGATAATTATAATACATACTTCCATGAATCAAAGTTTAAAATATGAAAAATATAGAATATACTTTTTGGAATTTTAGAGAAACTGAATTATTTCAAAAACTCAAAATTCAATTACAACCACCAACTAGTATATCTACTTGGGATAGAACTGACCATATTTCTGAATTGTTAATGGGTGGTATGTTTTATGAAACCCATACCCTCCTCCAGTTTTATAACGATATTCCAAAAGAAGGAATGATACTAGATATTGGTGCTAATATTGGTAACCATCAAATAATGTTTAATCAACTCTACCCAAATAGAGAAATATTTGGTTTTGAAGCTTCCCCATTAAATTATATCCACTTGCACAGAAATACAATAAATTACCCAAACACTATAAATTTATGTGTGGGTCTTGGTGCAGAACAAGGATTAAATAACATAACCCATTTTGCTGAGAATATGGGTGGTTCCGGTATTAGAGAAGTTAATAATTTAAGACACCAAGAAAGAGATATAATGCCTATTATCATTGAACCCTTAGACTTATTTCAACTTGAATCAAATATTTCTTTAATAAAAATTGATGTAGAAAATTATGAATCTTATGTTATTAAAGGGGCTCATAAAACCATAGAAAAACACAAACCAATGATTTGGATTGAAGATTTTAAACACGATGATGATTACAATAATTCAACTGTAAAGTATTTAGTTGATAATTTTGAGTATGAAATTATTAATAAAAGTGAAGGTAATTTTTTACTTAAAACCCAAATATGAAAATATTAGTAACAGGTGGAGCAGGATTTATAGGGACAAACCTTATAAAAAAATTAATTAAACAAAACCATATAGTTTATTCTTTAGATAATTATTCCACAGGATTAAAAGAAAACAAAATAAAAGGGTGTACTTATTATACAAATAATATACAAAAAATATTGTTTTATGATAAAAGGTTTATGGATGGAATCGATGTTGTATTTCATTTAGCCGCTATTGCTAGAATACAACCCTCATTTGAAAGACCTGAGGATTATATAGATACTAATTTCCAAGGTACTTATGAGGTTGTAAAATATTGTATTAAAAATAATATACCTTTAATATATGCTGGTTCTTCATCTAAACATAGTGGTAGATTCAAAAACCCTTACACTTTTAGTAAGGATTTAGGTGAAGATATTATCAAATTATATGAAACTCACTATAATCTTAAATCTACAATAACACGTTTTTACAATGTATATGGGCCATATCAATTAACTGAGGGTGGGTATACTACATTAATAGGTCGTTGGTTAAATAACATTAAAAACAACATACAATGCGAAATTTATGGTGATGGTGAACAACGTAGAGATTTTACTCATGTTGATGACATTGTAAATGCTCTAATTACAATTATGGAGGGTAACCATTACGGTTGGGATTTTGAATTAGGTAGGGGAAAAAACATATCTGTAAATGAAGTAGCTAAAATGATGAATATAACCCCAATTTATAAAGATAATAAACCAGGAGAAGCAAGACATACTTTAAACACTGATAATACAGCTAATAAAATATTAGGTTGGAATCCCCAAAGAGAATTATTAGATTATTTAAAAAATACCATATGAAAAATAAAATAACATTTGTAATACCTAGTAGAAACAATTTAGAGTTTTTACAATTAGCGTACCAATCAATACGTAATTTAAGTACTAAACATGAAGTATTGGTATTAAACGATGCTAGTACAGATGGTACTCAAGAATGGATTAACAATCAAGAAGATGAAGATTTAATTGTACATCATAATCCTGGACCTGATAGAATTGGTATTGTAGGAATGTTTGATAAGGGTATTGAAATGGCTCGCACTGAAATTATTATGGCCTTTCATTCTGATATGGTGGCTTGTAAAGATTTTGATGTAAACATTTTAAAACATTTAGAAAAAGGAAAAATAGTAACAGGCACAAGAGTAGAACCACCTTTACACCCAGATGGACCTGAAAAAATACTAATGAATTTTGGTATTGAGGTTGAAGAGTTTAATATGGAGAAATGGTATAAAGAAAGTGAGTTATTAAAAAATGAAAGGGTAACAGAAGGTATATTTGCTCCCTGGTGTATGTATAAGGAGGATTTTTTATCAATTGGTGGCCATGATGAATTATTTGCTCCACAGTCTAAAGAAGATTCTGATTTATTTAATAGGTTCCATTTAAAGGGTTATAAATTTATTCAACCTTGGGATGCATTAGTTTACCATTTCACTTCTCGTGGATCTAGATTTAATAAACATGCTGGTGGAGCCGCAGGTAAAAATTCAGAAGAATGGTTACATACTACAACTAAAAATAGTCGTAATTTTATTCGTAAGTGGGGGGATGTTATTAAACATGACCATTTAATGAAGCCCATAATAACACCAAAATATGATATTGGTTTTATTGTTAAAACTTGTAATGCTTCTTTATTACATGCCTTAGAACCGTGGTGTAGTACTATTTATATTGAAGACAAGGGACAAGTCCTTACTTTTGATTATTTTGAAAAAGAAAAGAACAATACTTTATATGATTTAAGTGAAAGGATAAAACCTTATGATAATGAGAAAAATAATGAAATATTAGTTGAAATAGATGGTAAAACATTTAATGAAGAAGATTGGGAAATAATCATGCAGTTACCTTTAATTATTAAAGATAGTGGAAGTATAGGAAGATTCCAATTAAATAATATTATGATTGAAATAGTTCAAATGAATGAGTATCAAAATGATTTAATTCATTCAAAATAATAATATATTTGTTTGCTTAATAATTTTTTCGTATATTTATGCATTGTAAGAATAAAAAATAAAAAAAATGAAACTAAAAATGATTTCTTGTATCAAATGTAAAGAAGACATGCCTGAATTAAGATTAACTCAATATGGTTATAAGGTATGTGTTAACTGCTCTACTGTTAGTACTAAACGTGGTATCCCTATAACAAAAGGTTCAGGTGATCATACTTGGACTGAAACTATAATAATGGAAGAAGACCAATATGAATCTTTTGTAAGCTCAACAGCTAAAGAAAGAGGTACTAGTGATACCACAGTAACTTTTAAATTAAATTAATGCCTAAGGCAAAACCCTTATCTAAAGAGCAAATTGTGGCCGCCCAGGCAAAGACTAAGTCTAATATGGCAGCTGCAAGATACTTGCATGTGTCTTATCAACATTATAAGAAGTGGGCCAAGTTATATAAATTATTTGCAAGTCATAAAAACCAACAAGGTAAAGGCATACCTAAATTTTTAAAGGGGCCTAAAAAAATGCCTCATATGTTGGAAATAATTGAAGGTAGAATAGCAGCTTCTTCTTTTAATCCTAATAAACTTAAGTATGCCTTAATAGAACAAGGATATCTATTAGAGGAATGTGCTGTATGTGCTTTTAAAGAAAGAAGGGTACTTGATTATAAAATGCCTTTATTATTACATTTCCAAGATAACAACAGCAACAATTATAGTTTAAACAACGTTCAGTTATTATGTTATAATCATTATTTCCTTAATGTTGGAGATGTTTTTAATGAGAAAGATGTAAAACAAATAGAATCTAAACAAGAACACTTTGGTACTAGTGAAAAAGTAGAATGGGAAGTGGATCAATACCACTTAGATAGACTCAAAGAATTAGGTTTAGATGGTGATGATGAAGATGATCCTAACCAATATGTAAGTAGAGTATAAATGAAAAAAATAAAGTCATTAGATAAAAAATATCATAAAATTACTAAAGATTATGATAAGCAGAAGGAGCGACACTTAGAAAAACTTGCCACAAAAAGTTTGGCTACTGACGAAAAATTTCGTAAATTAAAGGATAAGAATATCAAAGGTGATTTCTTAAAAAACTTTTAATTATGAAATTTAAACACCATTTAGAATTTAATTCCTCCGAAGAAATGAATATTATGTTTGCTGATGATAATAAACCATTATCAGATTTAATAGTAGATACAGCATTAGAAAACCTTGATACTATTATAGAATCAATTCCAGTAGTTTCTATTGCAACAATAGAAGATGATTTAATATATGATGTTGTAATAGATCGTATGGACATGGTTGAAACGTTAGAACAAAACCTTATCTTAATGGAGGATTTTGAAGATTATGGACGTTGTCAAAAAATAACAGATGCACTTTTTTACTTAAATAATAAATAAACTATGAAATTATTAATATCATTGTATATTGTTGTAGCTACTGTCTATAATGCAGTACCTTCGCAAACAGATTCAACTCCATTGATAACAGCTTCTAATAAACATATCGATGCTAATAACCCAGGTAAGCATAAATGGATAGCAGTATCAAGAGATTTAGAGAAGTATGGGTTTACATTCGGAGTAGAAGTATGTATTGAAAATGCCGGAGATATGAATGGCATTTGGACTGTAGAAGATAGAATGAATAGAAGGTTTACTCATAAGATAGACTTTCTAGTAGATAATGAAATAATGTTAGGTAAATGGGAAAGAGTAATTATAACCCTTAATTCAGACAGAAAGTAAAATGGACAATAAAATGGATTTAAATACTTTAACTTTATTTAACAATTTAACAGATGAAGATTTTATGGCAATTCATGAAGCAGGTCAGTTAAAAAATCTTTGTTTAGCTTTATCTTTAGATTTACAACCACATTCCTCTGAAGACTTATTAAACTAAACTAGGATACTTCAAGAATTTTACGTATATTCACGTATAAAATAAAGGTTATGCTATACGAATTTTCAAATCTCAATAAACACGGTAATATTAGAACAAGAGTAATATCTTGGCCTAAAGGTAAAGCATTTGGAGTTAATCCAAAAGGTTTTGGTAATTTTATTGGTGTTAAAGTATTTAAATACGAATACAATCATGAAATTAATCCACCTAGTTTAATGAATTTAGGTGATAAAAAATACATAATGCCTACTTGGCAAGAAGTATTACCTGAAACAGAATTAAGTGATATAAAATGGATTAAACCAAAACCAAAGGTTAAACAGGAACCAATAATTGAAACCCATACTAGTAGTAGCAACGCAAATAAAACGTATAAAACAATGTATTACCCAGAATCAGGTAAATTTCATTGCGATTGTCCAGGTAGATGGAGAGCGTTTGATAACCGTTGTAAACACATAAAAGCATTAGAAAAAAAAGTAAAGTAATGCGTGGGAAATGTGGTTACCGCAGTAAGGGTTCGTATATTCACGTGTTCGAATGAGTCGAACGATTAATTAATTTAAAAATAAAGGTTTATGTTTTATCAAATTACAAATGTTAAGAAAAAAAGAAACAACAATGTTAGAGTTGCATCAATGGGTGCTTTAGTTAAAGAAATTAAAAAACAAGGTTGGCAAATAGGTGATTGTAAAATTACTGAATTAGCTAGTGAGTTAGTTTCAACTAAATACAATTCTCCAGACGGTAAAAATACAATTTAATTAATTTAAAAATAAAGGTTATGAACAAATTAGAGCAAAAACAATTATTATTCCTTAAAAAGAATTACTTTACATCTGTACAAAAAACACTATGTAAGAAATTTGAACAATATGGAGGTGAATTTACTTTTAAAGTAGAAAACGAACCATTTAAAATTATATTCAAACAGTCTAAAGCCTACACCAATTTTTTATTTGAATCAATAAAAAACAATACAGGTGTAATGCATAAGGGAAATAATGTACGTGTACAAGATAAGTATGGTAAAGTTAATTATGCCGAATCAAATTTACATAATAAAATAGATAAAAACCTATAATATGAGTAGAGGTAGACCAAAAGAACAAGAAGCGATAGTATGGCAAAAGTACACTCAAGAATTTAATGAGGTACCATCAAAACCTGAACTAGGTAGTAGATCGGTTTGGCATTATGATAGAAGCAAGTTCGCAAATGGACCTTGGAAAGTAGAAAATTGGGAAGCTAAAGGAACTAAACAAACAAAACCCCAAATTGATCAACGTTTGTATTCTAAAGGTATGTGTACAGTAGTAGTATTTAAAACATCTAATCGTTCAAATGCTAAAACTAAAATGAAAGTAATTAATAAAAATATTGATTATGTCCTATCAGCTAAAAAAATACCAGGTATACCTGCTATTGCTGAATGGCTTGAAGTAGGAGTTGGTAATTCATTTATTAAAAAATATAAGCAGAAATATAATTTAGCTTAATTTTTATATATTTATAACAAAATATTAATTAATAAATTTATTATGTTAAAAATTATAGGTCTTATAGTAGTAATTCTAGTAATCGGAGCTGCCGTTTATTATTTTGGTTTTTATAAAAGAGGAAAAATAAATGATCGTGATGGTGATTTTATTCCTGATGAAATCGAAGATGCAGTTGAAGATGTAAAAGAAGTAGTTAAAGAAACTAAGCGTAGAGCTAAAGCAGTAAAAAAAGAAATTAAAGATGTGGTTGATCAAGTAGGTGATGTAGTTGATGCCGCAAAAGGTAAAAAACGTAGAGGTAGAAAACCAAAAGCTAAAAAATAAAATATGAGCAAATATAACTTAACAGACATTTTTGAACAATATCAAATTGGATCAGGTTTTACAACAGATTTCGATTATGAAGGAATGTTAAGATCAGGATTAAAAACTGGTGTTGATACTGACATTGAGGTTCTAAAGAAAATGTCTGATGATTTTGAAGATGTTAATTATCATAGAGAAAATAACCACTTACAAAACGCTATTGATGCCCTAGAAGAAGGTGCTATTAAAGAAGCATCTATGTTTTTTGGAGATTTTCATGCTGAAATTAAAGCAACAATGGAAACATTTGATATGGGCATTGAACCTACATTAGGTAAATTTATGGATGCAAGAATGGAGGCAGAAGAAGAAAAAAAATTACCAATGGATGAAAACGAAGAAGCAGTTGATTTAGCAATTGAAGTATCTCAAGAAAAAGCGGGTATTAAAGAAAATAAAGCTTTAAATATGACAGCATCAGCAGAAACTCTTAGAAAAATAATTTTCAAATTATTAGATGATGGACAAATCCAACCAGAAACAGCTGATGATATTTTAAATGCCATTTCAAATTCCCCTTCAGATAATGTATATGAAGCTAAAGATAAAAAAGATAAAGACAAAGAACCTAGAGATGGAGTTAAAAGTGCTGCATCTAAATTAGGAATGAAACCAAGTCATATAAAAGAAGTTAGAATTGATCGTGACGTAGCTGAGCGTATTGAAGGTATGCTTAGTATACCATTAAAAAGGAAATTTTTAGATTCATTTATGGATTTATGGCAAGACTTAATTGAAGAAGATCCATTTTATGCTGAAGATGTAATCAACCATTTGAATAATGAAATGCATAAAGAAATAGATGGTTACCAAGCAATGGGTGATAGATTAGCAGGCTTAGAAGAAGATACAGCTATTGATGAAGAAGATTCAGTTGAAGAAGGGTATGAAGATACAAAAGGTAAAGCACTTTATCCTATCCTTAAAGCAGGAGCTAACGCAACAGGAGATGAAGTTGAAATGTATGTAAAATCATTAGCTAAAGATATTGAGTTAAATGGTAAAGAACAATACAGTGATTTCACATCAGATGATTTTGTTGAAGATTTCAAAAATTATATTGCTGATAGATCGTTACAAGAACATTTTAAACGGTTTATGTAAACTCTTTCGGTCCCTGGGTGATGAATGGAGGTACGTTGTATCTCATTTGTATTGGCACCGATCTTCCGCCGTTGGTGGTGACAGCCTTCCGCATTTTTCCGATCCCCAGGGAAACATACAGAAAAAGGAGCTATTTAGCTCCTTCTTTTGTCCTTTTCATATAAAAAATTTGGTTACCCGGAGGAGGGTTCGTATATTCACGTGTTCGAATGGTTCGGGCAATTAAAAAATAATAAAGGTTATATTATGAAAACATTTAAAGACATTAAATTCGAAGCACATAAAGTAGGTAAAGGAGCAATTCAAGGATTACTTATGTTAGATAATGGTATTGAATTATCAGTTGTAGCAGGTGAAGGTATGTACAGTACAGGTAAAGGAGGAGTTAGAGAGGCAGTTAGTAAAGTTGAAGATGCTTCTACATTTGAAGTAGCTATATTTGATCAAGCTGGTAATTTTATTGGTGCTGATAATGATTTAGTTTTAGGATGGCAATCAAGAGAAGATATAGATAAATTAATTCAAATACACTCATAAGATGGATAAAGAAAACAAAAGATACGTTGTTACAATGGATATGTATGTTTATGCTGATAATGATTATATGGCTAAGAAACGAGCACATGATCTAAAATTATCAATTGAAAATAGACGCCATTCAGATCAAGTTGGAATAGTTGAAATTGGTGAACAACCATTTGCCTCCAGGGAATACAGAAAATTAGATGATCCCCTATTTACACCTAAAGATTTGTCTAACGAACCATTACCATTTTAATATGAAAGATAATTGGTGTCATTATTCAGGAATGCCTTCCCCACAATCATATATGGAGAAAGATTCATTAGAGGTAAAAATGGGAGATTGGATAACATATAATAATAAGCGTAAAAAATGTTTTGGAATACATTTTAACGGTAATATTTTAATTAAGATGAATGGTACTTTAGTACAAGTAAGTAAAGAAAAATGTAACATTTCCGCGTAAAAATGTGGTTACCCGGGAGAGATTTCGTATATTTACCACGTTGATGCAGTTAAGTATCACATTAAAACAATAAAGGTTATGTCAAACACAGAAACAATGCAATTAGATTTATTTGAAGGAAAAATATTAACTAATGATCAGAGATTAGAAATTCAACAATATATTGCTAATTGTGATAAAGAGGTTATTAGAAAGCAAAATGAGAATAGAGAAATCAGTTTATTACTTGATGAAGCTGGTTTTAGAATAGGTATTGATTATATAAATGACTTTGAAGTATTTACTAAAATTTATGATCATGAATTTGGTTATAGTTACAACAATACACAATGGTGTGCTGAAGTTGAGGTAATGAGAAGTAGTGGTGGTTGTCAAATTTTATTTGATTCATTTCGAAATGGTAAAATTAAACCAAGTAAAAGTTATGTATACAGAGAAGGTGATAAATTACAATGTACTAGTATTACATCTCAATACAGATATTACAAGCCAAGTTCATTATTAACTAAACTTAAAGAACATAATGATTCTGCATTAACACAATTAGAAACTACTAATAAAAAGCAAAGTATACTAGAATACACAGTTGAGAAATACACAAAATTATTTCCTAATGCTAAAATCAAAATAGGTTCTGATTATAATAGAGGTAGATATTCTGATTACAGTGAATTTAAAACAGTAATAATTAATTTCCCATCAGGTAGTTATGTTATTTACAGATTAGGTTATGATAATGATGGAGAATATTTACATAAAAAGTTTGATAATGTAGTTGATACATTAAAAGGAATGGATTTATTAAACCACTTTAACAATCAATAATATGAAGAATAGAATAGAAATAGACGGAGTATGGTACACTAGGGAAGATAATACAACACCTGAAGTAATCCCTCAACTAGACCCCTCCATATCATATGAAGGTTTAGTATTTGAATCCGATCTTTATTGTTTTGAAGCCACTAGATTAAGAGATGATGAAGGTGAATTTTATAATAAACAATGTGATATTGAATTTACTAAAAAAACAATAGATATGGACAACTCAGAACATTGGGATAATACAGAGTGGATGGTTGAGTTTTTAAGTAATGACCAAGAAGCAATAGAAGAGGCATCAAAATCATTATGTCCTCAAGGTATTGAAGAGTTTAGAGTGGTAGTGAAAGAATTAGCTGAAAAGGGGTGGATATGAGTATGAAGATTAATTTTTACCAAGTAGCATATCAAACATATTTAATACCCTATATTAAGATAACCTATGATAGATTTTTGAATGGAAGTTATGAATTAATAATAGGATGGTTTAACAGGGAAATAGTAATATCAATATGAAAGCAATATTAAAATTTGATTTAGATAACCCCGATGATGTAATATCACATAAACGATGTGTAAAAGCTTTAGATATGGCTTGTATTCTATTTGAAATACAACATAACTTGAAAAAGAAATTAACACATAAGTTTGAATCACAACCTACAGAATGGAATGTTTTTGGTGGTGTTGATGAAACATTTAGGTATATAAATAATTTATTTGAGGAATATAATATTAACTTAGAAGAAATAATAGAATGACAGAGCAAGGATTAATTAAATTAGATTTTAAAAGAGTAGATGTATCCCCAGAAGAGGCAGGTGATGAAAATGGTTTCCATTATTACACTTATGATTTTTCGAATAGCAGGGGTTTAAGTTTAATATCAAACAGTAATGACGAAGCAAAAGAAGATGAACAATGGTCAGTACAAATATTTGATTATGACGATATATCATTTACAGATGTAGAAAGATTATTAGATTTTATTAACATAATTAAAGAAAATATACATGAAAAATAAATTTCTAACCCACTTTGGAGCAAAAATAGTAGATGAATGGTCTAATGAGTGTGATTTTTACATTTATGAAGAATCAACAGCGGATGGCTATTCAGT
>ENA-ORDA01002085-ORDA01002085.1-marine-metagenome-genome-assembly--contig:-NODE-2085-length-15638-cov-3.633507_pt1 | contig 15638 bp, 11 predicted proteins | sample MGYA00237778_ERZ508506 | MGnify/ENA primary metagenome ERZ508506 (study PRJEB26177, sample SAMN06267891) | marine metagenome | isolation source: Monterey Bay, California, USA | place: Pacific...
TGCGCCGCCTTCAGTTTGTCAATCCACGCATCGTAAGCGCTGACGCTACTGTCTGACGCTGACGACCACGATTCTTTTACGAAACAAGTCATTTATTCGTTCTTTTTTGCCTCAATCGTCACCTTAGCAACTCCCGAACCATGGTCAAGCCTGAACATCGACGCCCATTACGACTATTTTCATTGCGCCGACAACCAAAGCCCCTGTCCCTCTCGGCACAAGCATCGCCGGCACTCCTACCTATACTACGTCATCTCAACTTCATTGCCTCCGCAAAAACGCGAACGAATAATCATAAATCGATAACAGGAAGGTACTTTATGGCTACTCACACGACACACCGACTTTCCCCCCTCGCTGTTGCCTGCATGATAGTGGCAGGCAGTTTTGGTCCAGTCGCTGCCCCCCTCACCTCTGCGCAACAAGCAACACTCGAGGAAGTGATCGTCACCGCACGAAAACGCGACGAAAATTTGATGGATATCCCAGAATCAGTAACGGCGATTTCTGGCATGGCGATTGAGCGACAAAATATTAAAGGGCTGAATAAAATCGGGCTCGCCGTACCCAACCTCAATTTATCGATGCGAACAGACGGCTACCCCAATGTCTCCATTAGAGGACTCGGTGCGTTTGGCATGACCCAGGGCGTTGGCTTTTACCTCGACGACGTGCAGCTGTTCAGTGATGCGTCGTCACGCTTTGGCGATCTCGCGCGAATCGAAGTATTAAAGGGCCCACAGGGGGTCTTGTACGGCGGCAGCAATATTGGTGGCGCCGTCAAGTACGTCAGCAAAGCGCCCTCCACGGATGGCCTTTCAGGCCGAATTAAAGGCTTGGCTGGTGAGCAAGGCATTGTCGATGTGGAGGGTGATATCAATATCCCGCTGTCTGACAATTGGGCGCTGAGAGCTTTTGCATTCACGCGCGAGGATGACGGCTTTATGCGCAACCCGGGGTCTCTGTCACCGGTTTTTGGCGTGGACTACGAGCAACCAGAAGACGTGACCGCTTATGAGGAGTCTGGCGGCCGCCTAGTGCTCGCCGGCGACTTGAGCGACCGCGTCAGCCTCAATGCGTCAGTGCGCTATAACGAATATGACGGTCCCGTGAACAATTGGGCACGAGACTTCGGGCTTGAAGGTAACTTCCAATATCCCTTCACTCTTGATACCAGCCAGAACCCCCGCCACGAACGCGAAACCTTTGGCGCGAGAGTAGAGCTCAACATTGAAATGGGCATGATGGATTTCAAGAGCATAACCTCCTATACGGATACGGAGAGTGACCGCCTGACGGATGTCGACCTCACACAGCTATGGTTTTTCAACACCTTCCGGCCAGAAACTATGGAAGTGTTGACGCAAGAATTCCGGTTCTCGTCCAATGGCGATGGACCAGTCCAGTGGGTCGCGGGCGTGTATGCCACCGATTTCAAAGAGACCATGAACTCGACGCTCGACTTTGGTTGGATCATCTTGGAGGGCGATGACCCAACCGTTGGTGTGAAGGTGCCGTTTGAAACCCGTCGAGAGGACAAAAGTAATCTCGCCGCCTTCGGTAATGTCACTTTTGATTTGGGTAACTGGGAGCTCGGTATGGGTCTCAGGGTTGACCGTTGGGAATCCGAGGAAGAGGCGGTTGACGTAGGCCATTCAGCCTCAAAAGATGATGTTGAGGTGCTGCCTAGGGTGTCGCTCAGTTACCAACTCAATGACTCGGCCATGTTTTACACCACCGTATCGAAAGGTTTCGAGCCTGGCGGCTGGAACGGGATTGCAGATGGCTCACCGCTGATCTTTGGTCCTAATGGCGAGAAGACGTTACTGGGCTTTGATAAAGAGGAAGCGCTGCAGTACGAATTTGGTTGGAAAGGCGAGCTGGCTGATGGTCGCGTTGCCGCCACCGCTGCGTTCTTCTACATCGACTACACCTCGCGACAGTATGAATTTATTGTCGAAAATCCAAGTGGTGATGGCACATTGATCGACGGCGTCACTAACGTTGGTGATACCACGCAGTCGGGCGTCGAACTCAGTCTGGCTTGGCAAGTGAGTGACTATCTGCGACTCACAGGTGCCTATGGCTTCATTGATGCTGAGTGGGACGGCGGCACACTGCTGGCGGACGGCAGTGCCGATCTGAGCGGTGAAACACCACCCAATATCGTTGAAAACAGTGCCACACTTGCAGCCAACTTCAGGATGCCATTAGCCGCTGGGGCGTTTGATGTCGTCGCCGATTTGCAGTTGAGCCATAACGGCGAAATGATAGGGGGCAAGCCCTGGGATAACGTTGAGAACCCCGACTTTACGGTGGTGGATCTGCAACTAGGGTTAATTTCAGATCGATGGGAATTGATGCTGAATGTGGACAACGTCTTTGACGAAACCTATTACACCGATTTGGAACCGTTCCCTAACTTTGGGTTTGGCGGTCTGACGGGCACCGAGCCCGACCCCATTATGATCGGCACACACGGGCATCCGCGATTGATCACGGGCAGTGTGACCTATCGGTTCTGATATAATTGAGTCTATACGTTTTAGAGGGAGCTAATCGGTGTCAGACGCACAACAACTCGCACAACGAGCACTGAAGCACTTCAATGAGGGCACCACGGATCGGGCGCCCTCACAACTGACCGTGCCAGTGAGTGCGTATACTGACGAGGCGCAATTTCAGGCTGAGCGTCAAGCGGTCTACTTTGAATCCCCGATCGCCATTGCCCTGTCTTTAGAGATCCCCGAACCGGGCGACTTTCAGACACAAACCATCATGGGGGTCCCTCTCTTAATTACACGAGACCGAGACGGGCTGATTCATTGCTTTATTAACGTATGCCGACATCGAGGCGCCAAAGTTTGCTCAGCAGAGAAGGGTCATCAGTCTCGCTTTAGCTGCCCGTACCATGCCTGGACTTACAGTAATCGTGGCGACTTAATTGGCGTTTACGGGGAAGACAGCTTTGGCGGCGTCGATCGCGCCACCATGGGCCTGACAGCACTGTATTGCGTTGAGCGCGCGGGGGTTGTGTTTGCGTGTCTGACCCCGGGCAAATCTTTTGACATCGACAGCTGGCTTGGTGAATTTGCCGATAAGCTCGCAGACCAAAAGCTGACAGACTGGCACCTCTATACTGAGCGATGGCTGCCCGGTGCGGGCTGGAAAGCAACCCTCGATGGCTACCTCGAGGTGTACCATCATGACAGCGTGCATGGTAAAACCGTTGGTCCCTATACCGTGGGCAATCTGCTAGTCCACGACACTTGGGGGGCACACCAAAGGATGGTGATCGCCAAGAAAAACATCAGTGAGCTCAATGATATAGAGGTGGATTCGTGGGAATCACCTGAATCTTATATCCGGGTAGTTCATTCCGTTTTTCCGAACCTCTCTATTTCCGCGATTCTCGGTGGTCACTGCTTGATTGGCTTTATTTACCCAGGGGAGACCAGCACCACCACATCGACTCGCCAGCTGATTCTAAGTGCGACGCAGCCCGCCAACGACGAAGACAGTGAGGCGGTGGAAACCTTCAGTCAAATGACTCTTCAAGCAGTCAGAGATGAGGACTATGCCTTAGTCGCTACAATCCAAGACGCGCTACACTCTGGGGCGAACAACAGCTTTTTAATCGGCAGAAACGAGCCAGCAGTGCAGCACTACCATCGCGCTGTCGCCTCCATCTCCGCGGCAGGCGGCTCATAGCAGGCTAATGAACCTGTTTGGACCCGTCGGGCCCAGAAATCAGCAAAGGGCGGCGCCAGATTATGGGAATCATCGACTATCAGAGTCCGCTCAAGGCATTGGTTTCGGTCAAAGGGCATCCCTTCGATCGCAGTGCATTTGCCGAGTTATTTGAATCTTTCGAGGGTATTCAGCACACCTTCGTCGATCAACCCGCGAGTCAAGCGTTCTTAAACCCGGAAGCCGCTGCGCCCTGGGATGTGCTCGTCTTCTATGACATGCCGGGCATCGACTTCAGCACGCAGCCACCCCGCTTTGTGGCGCCGTCAGACGAACTGAAAGCGGGCTTCATGTCGCTACTCGAAGCCGGCAAAGGCATGGTGTTCCTTCACCATGCGATCGCTGGGTGGCCGTTGTGGCCCGAGTATGGGGAAATCATTGGCGGGCGCTTCTTCTATACGCCTGCGTCCTTGCGAGGCGAACCGGTATTGGACTCTGGCTATCGGCACGACGTGAAACATACCGTGCAAGTCGTCGATAGCACTCATCCGATCAGCGTTGATATCGACGCGACTTTCTCGCTGACCGATGAGCTTTATCTTTGCGAGGTTTTTGAGGATAGCGTCACACCGCTGCTGCGCAGTGACTACCCTTTTGAGCGTGCGCAGTTTTACTCTGCTCATCATGCGGTCACAGGGAAGATGTTTTGTAATGACGATTGGCCGCACCCAGACGGCTCCAATGTCATCGGCTGGACCAAACGCTATTCCAACAGCCACATTGCCTACCTGCAGCCGGGTGATGGCCCTGAGACATTTGCGTCAGAGACTTATCGACGCTTACTCGAAAATGCGATCCGTTGGGCGGCGGCTTTCAACAGCTCCCGTCAATAACCACCTCTCTGGACCGCCCTCAGGCAGACCTGATAGCGTCAGGCGACCTTGCACCCGCCCCGCCACTGCCGCTACTGCGTTTTCCCCGTCGGCAGAATAGCGATGTGATCAATCACCATCTCCCCTTCCGACCCGGTATCTAATAACAGACGAATTTGCTTGGGTCGACTGCCTGCAGGCCAGTCTAAGGGCACCACCCAGCCCGCCTTATCGCGCTCCAGCGCCGCAACAGAGACTGAGGGCGCAACCGATTGCCATTGTTCCGGCATACCCTGCTCGTCCAAAAATTCAACACCGATCGTGCGTAATCGACCCCGCCCCCGGGTACCCAGCACCAGCGTTTCATGACGCTGAGTATTGACTGCCAACTCAGTCGGGCTCACTAAAATCAACCGGGTTTTGGGGTGGCGCCAACGCAAAGTCCCTTTCATGGGCCAGAAAATCGAGGTGCTGTCCTCTTTGTACCACCCATCGTCGCTATCGTAACTTGCAGCACCGAAGGTCCAATAAAGTGCGTTGCGCGGCAGAAAAGCATACTCGGACAGAAAATCCCGCACCGCTGCCTCAAGTGGGGTATTGAGATACGCCGTGTGTGCATGAAATCCCGGCTGCCCAACCAGATCGCCATTACTGCCATTCCACGCCATAGGTGACAGTAACTGTGCGTGAAAGTTAAACAGCTCGCTGAGCGATCGATACGCTTCACCATACCCAGGCAACACATTGGGAGGATCCCTAAAATCAGCGGTATTGTGCTCGACAATACCCCACCCCGGATCCAAATCATAAAACACCCGAAACAAACTTTTACCGCTCTCAGTAGCGATATCGTTGAGCGCGCTGGCACCATAGACGATGGCGCCCAAATGACCGGGGCTGGGCTTTGCCCCCTCGACGGTCATGCCCGCTGAATCAAAATTTTTCAAGTTGCTGGTGAGGGTCTCAGAAAAGGGCATTGCGAATTTGCGGGGGGCAATAAACCCCTGAGAGGAAAATATTTTGTCTGCGTCGACGCCCACCTCAACGAGCCAGCGGCTCAAGTCATCGTAATGGAGATCCACCAAATGCCGGCGGAACTGCTCCCATAGATGCATCCATGGATCACTCGGGCCGGGCAAGAACTGACGGGGCAGAGCCCTGGGTGGTTCAACAGTGGACCAGCTCACGAAATCGCGTCCAGCGATCTTTTTAACCTCCTCTAGCGTCAACGAGTTGGCGCGATACTCTGCCAGTAGCGCCTCATCAGCGTACAAACCCGTGCCACTCAGCCAGTCTCTAAACTGCCTCAATGTATCTGGGTTGAAGTCATGCCAGCTGCCCTTCACAAAAGGACTCATATACACATCTGCGTCAAGATTAATGCCGGCGAATAACCCGGGGTGTTGGCGAGCAAACTGTGCGACGCGCTCACCCGCCGCCTGTAAATTACGTTTTTTATAAAAACGGACGGTGTCGTTATAGGCATTGAGGGTTAACACGCGAGACAGTTCAGGTGATTTCAGCGAGCCCGGTAAACCGGCAATCCAGTCATCGGGATACACTTTATCGTCTTGGTCCCACTGGCAGTTTTGCGGATCCTGCTCAAGAAAATCGGTTAAGTCATGATCAGGCGCGGTGCCATTGGCATCGCCCCAAACTCCCCCATTGAGAGTAAATAAAATCGGCAGCTGCTCAGCAATCGACATATCGATGACGCCTTGCAACCAATCATCGACCAAAAGCGAACCTGAGCTGAGCAGGACGGGGCCAAGATCCGGATCAAAGCGCCAATCCTGGGCCTTACCCGCAGTAGAACGCATATAAAGGATCGGTACCCGCAATCCGACACGAAAGGTTTCACTACTGTAGGCAGCGTACGCCTGCGCAAACCCTTGGTCACCTCGAGTAGAAGACACTCCACTGGTCCCCAACACAAACCAAAAGGGATCGTTGCGCCATTCGGGATATCGCGCTAACCAAGGCTGCCATTGAGTCGATAATTTCACCGGACGATAGCGTAACCGCTTGAGCTCAGCTCTTGCGCCAGAGACCCTGTAGGCAGCAATAAAAAACGTCGAATCTGAACTCATTGTTACCGGCAAGGCGAGACGCCCATGAAACCCTGAGTTAATCGCTTGCTGCTCGCCCAAGTGGTCAGCAACATCTTGGCGCTCGAGCAAAAAGTCCAGTGGGAAAGACCAATCCTTGGACTCCAGTACCACCCGCTCGACAGGATCCTCGATGCCGCCCCAGATCCAACCACCCACCTCAATGTCTTGCTCCTGCCAGGTATTCACCACCGGCGCATCGACATAAAAGGCGAGCGTCGCGTCAGGCTCCGTAGCAGCCAAACTGAACGCTGTCGACAGCAAGAGCAAAGAGGCCGTCAATCGTCGCCATACTCTCATCGAGCAGAATCTCCGGCTTAGCATCGCTGATTCCCGCATGGGATAGGCCGCTAAGGCGTCGTTACACAGAAACCGGTAACGCTTTATTCACTGGCTGTGTGAGTTCGGCAACCGGCACTGAGAATCCGATGATGGCACTGTAACCCTCGGTTTGCTCTTTGTGTACCACACCGGCAGACGCCACAATTTTCGCACCACGCTGACAACTCACACCGCTGTCGGCGCCGTCTGCAGTCAGCGTCACTTCGCCTCCGGTGATATACAACACCGAGTCAAAATCATGCCAGTGGAACGGCGATTCCTCCTTTGCAAAATCTAATGCCATGGCGTGATAGCCCATCGCTTCAATTTCTGCGTACGCTTGCGCCTCATCTTCGAAATGCTGGATATCATTCATCGGCTTTGTGCTCCTTGGCTTGTCCCGCTACTCTATCGAGATGACCGGATTCTGCCTACTGATTTTCGACAGCGATAAAATCGAATCGCATTGCGCGCAACTATTGCGAGGGCATTAGTAAATGGCGAGCCATGACCCTGATAGGGTGTTGTGATGACAGAGATAACCCATCTCACTGCAATTCAACTGTCCGAAGCTATTCACAGTCGATCTGTGAGTTGCGTCGAAGTCATGGCCGCTTTTCTTGAGCGTATTAACGCACTGAATCCAGACTTGAACGCGCTGGTGAGCCTCATGACACCGGAAGCCTGCCTCGCCATGGCGCTGGAGTCGGACCGACAGCTCTCCAGCGGCAATAGTGCAGGATGGTTACACGGCATACCGATTGCCATTAAAGATCTCTTCAATGCGGAGGGCCTGGTCACTGCGTTTGGATCGCCTGTGTTCCCAAATGTCGATGCTCAGCAGGATGACCCGCACGTGGCGCGCATTCGCGCTGCCGGTGCGCTCATTATTGCCAAAACCAATGTCCCGGCAGCAGGGCTTGGCGGCCATACCCGCAACACCCGCTTTGGATTGACCCGAAACGGCCTCGATCGCAGCCTCAGCGCGGGGGGCAGCAGTGGCGGTGCTGCCACCGCTGTCTCAAGTCACATGCTACCGCTTGCCGATGGCAGCGATATGATGGGCTCGCTGAGAACACCTGCCGCCTTTCAGGGCATCGTGGGGTTTCGTGCATCGGCCGGCGCAATACCTGCGGCGACAGACGCAGATCCACAAGGCTTGGGACTTACCAGTATTGGCGCCATGGCCCGCAACGTGAGCGACGTCAGCGCATTGCTCACCACCCTCTGCAATGATCCTGCTGCCCACCGGCACAGCCCTCACGGACACTCAGGGCAACTGAAGGGTCTTCGTATCGGTTGGCTGGGCGATGCAGACGGACACTGGCCGATGGCCAAGGGTGTTTTAGCTCAGTGTCAGCGCGCGCTGGAAAACCTGCAAGGGCTGGGCGCTCAGATTGATCTCTGCCCCCTGCCCTTCCCCGTGGCAGACCTCTGGTTGTGTTGGCTGACCCTCAGACAACACTCGATGCTGTCGGATCGCGCGCTGTATGAGGACCCGCGGTCACGCTCACGCATGAGCGATAACTGGCGATGGGAAATTGAGCACGGCATGCAGCAAAACCAGTCCGACCTCTATACCGCAGAAACACACCGGCGCGATTGGCTCACGAGCGTCGAGACGCTGTTTAGGCAATACGATGTCCTGGCCGCGCCGGCCGCTCAAGTCTTTCCTTTTGATGCTGAGGCTGGCGCCCCGACGGCAATCGAGGGCACCTCTCTAGAGACCTATCACGAATGGTTAGCCATCAGTTTGCCCGCCTCACTGGCGGGACTACCGGTAATCAGTCTCCCGGTTGCCGCGGGGTCAGCGAACAACATGACCGGCATTCAATTGATGATGCCCCGGGGCCGAGACGATGATTTGCTGGCCATCGCGGCCAGAGCAGAACAAGCGCTCTTGGCCTGATTCTGATCAACTTTCAGCGTCATCGCGATGACGATAATCGCGGTTGACTCGGCCCCACACCCATCTGCCTGAGCCCACCAAGACCAAACCGTAGGTCAGCGCAAGCAACAGCTCCCCACTGATGCCGGCGAACCCCTCGACACTCACAGCTCGGCCAAACGGCAGTGCATAAAACACAATGAGCAACGCCCCCAAGATAACCCCCCCGAACACCATCGCACGTGGCCACAACAGCGTTTGCCGGACGGCGGCGGGCTCTGTTTCTTTTTCGGGTCGTCGGTGCAAGGCGATCCGGAAATCACGCTCGGCTGGTGACACCTCTCCTTGGCTAGAAACCCATGTCATGACGAAGTAACTGCTGAGCGCAGCAACCAGTATGGGATCCGCGATTACCGGCCAGTCCACAACCCCAAGTAGAGAAAGGGCGTTCATCGCGACATTAATCGCAAAGCCCGCCGCCATACCCCAGAAGGCGCCCGCCTCAGTGAGACGATGACTCCAGATACTCATGAAGGCCACTGCGCCCCAAGATGACGCGAATAATGGTCCAGCGAAATGCGTCAACCAAAAAATATTTCTCGGCAGTAAGAGCGCCAACGCAATGACCGACAGGCCAACCGCTAACATGGACCAACGAGCAGCGCCCAAACGCTGATGCTGCTGATCGGCGCTGGTCGAGCCGCCCTTTTCCAAAGCACCGGTAGCACTGCCCAGTACGTCATGGCTGACGCTGAAACCAACCAGCGATAGAAAAGTTGATGCTGAAGACAAGCCGGCCGCCAGCACGCCACAAATGAGCAACGCCCCCAATGCGGTCGGTAAGAGATTCATCGCCACCCAAATCATGGTGCTTTCGGGAGGACTGATATCGGGATTGATCAGATTCACCGCCGTGGCAGCAAAGCTCGTCACGAGATACAACAGCAACATGGCAATCAGCGCACCGCAGGCTGAACGAATGACCACATGCTCGCTGCGCGCCATGAGATAGCGACTAGACTGCCAAGGGCTTACCGCAACGACAATGCCCCAAGCCACGCCCAAAATGGTCGCCCACAATAATCCGTCCAATGGAGTTTGCCACGGCGTCTCTGGGCCCACTCGTCCATGCCAAGCGATGATGCCCGGTTTCGCTTGATACGTTGCCAGTGCCTCGATCGCCGAAAACCACCCGCCCGCTGATTGAATGATAAAAAAAGCGGCCAACACAATCATTCCTGAAAACAGCAGAAACATTACCGTGTCAGTTAAAATGACACCGCGAGAACCGGAGTAAAGCGTGAATACGGTATAGCTCAGCCACACCACTATGATGGCCGTAGATTCGTCAACGCCTGTCACCTCAGACATTACCAGGGCCATACCCCAGGTCACCGCCAGCAAATAAGCGGACAGCCCGACGACAATCGAAATACCCGCAAAACGTTGAATACGACGACTGTTAAAACGGGCTCTGAAAAAGTCGGGCACCGTCAGCGCGCGACTGCGCCGTAAATAACGCCCGAAGAAGATGGCTCCGATCACATAGCCCAAACAATTAAAGCACGTCATCATGATGATCAGCGGCGCATGCCCCTGATAAGACATGCCCGCCTCACCCATAAAGGCATTGGTGCTCATGAAACTGGCGACCAATGTGCCGAGAATAAGTATGGTTGGTGCGTTACGGCCCGCGACAAAAAAATCTTCAAGATCTTTCACACGACGTCCGGCATACCAGCCTATCGCCAGATAACCGGCGAGACTCACCACAATGGCAATCTGAAAACTATTCATCGAACCAGCGACTCACCGCATCTATCCTCTCACCACTCCACTGTTAACGACCGACCGTAATCGCCTCAGAAATAACGGTCATCAGCGAAGCGGCATCAGATACCCTAGGATTGGTGCCTGCGGCCGCATCTTTTAACGCTTTTATTGTGAGCGCCTCAGCTGCCGACTCAGGAACACCTAAGTCCGACAGTGCGCGCGGGATTTGGAACTGATCAAGCAACCCACAGAGGTAGCGATAAAACTCATCAAAATCCGTTCCCGGTTGGCCCAGCGCTCTCATCATCGCCGGCACCTTCCCGGCAATGGCAGGTTCATTGAATCGCAATACCGCGGGCAATACGACGGCATTGGTGAGGCCATGATGGGTATCGTACTCTGCGCCAACCATATGGCTGATCGCATGCACCAATCCCAACCCCTTTAAAAAGGCAATGCCCGCCAAACAGGCACCGACCTGCATACCCCCACGGGCAGCAATATTGTCGGGTTCTTCGACCACTGCCGGCAGTGAGCGGCCAATTAGCCTCAAAGCTTCTAGCGCAATGCCATCGCACATGGGGTGAAAATCAGGAACGCAATAAGCCTCCACCGCATGCACCAGCGCGTCTAACCCAGTCCAAGCCGTCAGCTGAGGGGGAAGCCCCGCCGTGAGCTCAGGATCCAGCAAGGTCAACGATGGTTTCAGCTCCGGATGCCAAACACACAACTTCATTCCGGCTTCGCTGTGCGTGATCATCGCGGTACTTTCGGTCTCAGCTCCGGTACCCGCCGTCGTGGGAATGCAGATTAACTTTGGGAAAACGTGCCCAATTGGCAGTGTGGGGATTGCTTCATCGTAGTTAAAACGCCACACATCGAGATCATTGTTCGCCACCAGCGTGGTCGCTTTTCCGGCGTCCATGCCACTGCCACCCCCCATTGCGATTACCCCATCATGATGGCCATCGCGGAAGCATCGACGGACTCGCTCAATCTCGGTGTCCTTCGGGTTAGGGGAGACGTCAGAGAAACTATCAACCGTGAGCCCAGCCGCCTCGAGCGACCTCTTGGCAGTCGCAATAAACGGCAAGTCGGCGGAGCCACGATCGGTCACGATCAAAGGGTTGCTCATGGCCAAGGCTTGGCAATGGGTTGCCAGTTCTTTTAATCGTCCCGGCCCATAGGCAATTGGCACGGGATAGGACCAGTCATGCGGCTGCAACAGTGCGTTTGGGTCGTTCGTTTCCATAGTGCTATCTCATGATTAACGGTGGCGATTAGGTGGCAAATAAGCCCTGATTCAAAAGCCTATTTATCGCACAAATAAAAAGCGTGCTTTGCTTATTACTTTTTATTATATTGCGTGAAAATTGGCTTCGCTAGTGCGTTCAATCGCACTGTGTGCGGAGCGAACACGCTCGGTGGGAGACCTCTTAACCCCAATATGAGTGCAACACACAAACTTGCTAAGGCAGATCCGAGAACAGGAACCAGATTACATGAATTCACCACAGCTTTCTCTTTCGCGCCGCCTGCGCAAGTCGCCTTTCGAAACACGCTCTCACCTCGGCGCAACAAGAGCGTCGGTATACAACCACGTGGTCTTACCGACTGTTTACGAGTCGCTAGAGGCGGACTACTGGCATCTTAGAGAACACGTTCAAATTTGGGACGTCGCCTGCCAAGTTCAGGTCGAGGTCCGCGGGCCCGATGCGCTCAGATTTGTCGAATATCTGACACCGAGGGACGTCTCGAAATGCGTACCCGGACAATGCATTTATGCACCACTGCTTGATGAGCATGCCGGCGTGGTGAACGATCCCATCATTCTCTGCTTGTCGGCAGATCGCTACTGGTTGTCTATTTCTGACTCAGACGTGTTGTTGTGGGCTAAAGGACTGGCAGTGGGCGGTGGCTTCGACGTCGAAGTGCAGGACCCGGACGTATTCCCCCTATCGCTGCAAGGTCCTAAATCGGAGACGCTATTGAGTCGGCTGATTACAGAGCCGGTTGAGGACATTCGCTTTTTCCGTTTCATTCACACTCGCATTGATGACATTGATCTCGTCGTTGCACGCACTGGCTGGAGTGGCCAAGGTGGCTTTGAACTCTACTTAAGCGAGCCAGCAGAGGGAGAGCGACTGTGGGATATCGTGGTGGCAGCCGGGGCGGATCTCAACCTGCGCTCAGGCTGCCCGAACTTAATCGACCGCATTGAGACCGGCTTACTCTCGCACGGCAATGACGTCACGCTGGCCAACAATCCGATCGAATCGGGACTGAACCGCTTCTTCAAAATGGGTAAAACCGCGGACTATTTAGGCAAGCAGGCACTGGAAAAGATAGTGGCCGAGGGCACGGCACAACAGTTCGTGCGCCTGGTATTCCCCGGAGATCCCATCGCGAATCCGCGTGAGTACTACCCTCTATCCGTCTCGGGAACCGCCGAGCTAGGCCAGGTGACCAGCGTCATCTATTCTCCAAGACTGGGGCACAACGTTGGTCTCGGATATGTTCCTGCGTCGGCCACCGCGGTTGGCACCTCGGTGACGCTGTCACTGCCCAGTGGCACCGTATCGGGCAACATCGCGGATAAGGATTGGCACACTGAGCCCACTCAGTAAACTAGCCCCGAACTCCTCGAAAGCGTAACGAGATTCAGCCTACTCGGCAGAAAGGCCGTGAATCATTTTAGTCTCTAGGAAATCGTCGAGCCCCATTTCGCCACCTTCCCTGCCGTTCCCCGATGCTTTATAGCCGCCAAAGGGCGAGCCGTATTCGTAAGCCCCCCCGTTAATGTGAACCGCACCAGCACGCAGCTTACGAGAGACGCGGGCGGCGCGTTCACTATCGCCTGTCTGCAGGTAAGCAGCCAATCCGTAAGGGGTATCGTTGGCAATCGCAATGGCGTCGGCCTCATCTTCAAAGGGAATAATCGCCAAGACAGGACCAAAGATCTCCTCGCGGGCAATCCGCATATCATTGGTGACATCGGCAAAAATTGTCGGTCGAACAAACCATCCCTTCGTCAATCCATCTGGGCGACCCAATCCGCCAGCGACCAGCCTGGCTTTTTCGTCAATACCCACCTGAATCATGGCTTGTACGCGGTCGAACTGAATTTGGTCAAACAGCGGACCCAAGTGATCCCCCTCGAGTTCGGGATCATCGACTCGAGTCTGTTCGGCAGCGCGCTGCGCAATCTCAACAACCTCGTCGTAACAGCTGCGCTCGACCAAAAGCCTCGTTGGCGCATCACACGATTGACCCGTATTAAACATACACTCAGCAACAGACTGGGTAACCCGTGTTTCAAGATCACAATCAGCGAAGATCAGATTGGGTGACTTACCCCCCAACTCAAGGGTAACCCGCTTCACGGACGGGGCGGCATCCTGTGTCACCGCGGTGCCTGCTCGAGTCGACCCCGTAAAAGACATCATTTGAATATCTGCATGCCGAGACAGCGCTGAACCAACCACAGGCCCCGTGCCATTAACCATATTGAAAACACCGGCAGGAACCCCCGCTTCATGGAGTATCTCAGCATAAATCATGGCCGAAATGGGGGTGTGCTCGCTGGGCTTCAAGACGCATGTGCAACCCGTTGCTATTACCGGCAACACTTTGAGTACGACCTGATTAATCGGCCAGTTCCAAGGTGTAATCAAACCGCAGACGCCAATCGGCTCACGCAGTAACACCTCACCATTATCGAATGACTCACTCTCTTCGAGCCGCTCTAGGGCCGCAATAAATCCATCTAAGTGCCCGATCGCCGCGTCGGCTTGCGCTTCACGCGCCATGGTTATCGGCGCGCCCATTTCCATTCGCATCGCCTGTGCGAGCTCCTCAAATCGAGCTTCGCTGACTGCTCGGATGCGCTGCAACAGCGCGAGGCGCTCAGCCTTAGTCCAGCTGGAAAAATGATCGAAGGCGGCAACAGCAGCCGCAACGGCTCGGTCAACATCAGCCTCGTTACCCAGCGCAACCTCGCCCAGCTTCTCAACGTTGACAGGATTGAGCACGGGCATCGTATCTGAGGAGCATGGCGACACCCACTCACCGTTTACATAAAATTTCGATAAATTATCCATAGTGCCTCTTACCTAATATTGAAATCGACGTGCTCGCAACATCGGAACACCACTGCCACTCGGCCAGTCCTGCAATCGCCGCCCACCTTATCAGACTGTGGGGTCTTTATCGGCTCACGCGCGCAGCCATTTAGGCAACACCTCTTGCTTAATCATCACACCCTCTCCGATCGATACGACGCCCGGCACTTCCACTGCACCGACTAATCCACGACAAAATTTCGAGGCCTCAATAAAATCCGACTGGCCCAACGGCTCTTCGTTGACTCTGTGGTAATGATCAGCGATGTGCTGAGACATTCTGCTGCAGGGCGGATTGTATTCTTCGACGATCAGCACCACGCCACCCTCAAAGGTCAATACCGTTCCCCGTGGCAACCGAGAAAGCTCAGGAACACCTGAGATGCTCAGGTTCACCGCGACATCGCCTGCCCTCAGCGCGGCCGGAAGACCGAGCTGTTTGGAGACTGCCGCCAGATCCTCATGGGCAACGGCCGACCATTGACGTTCGTTCCGACGCTCGGTGCCGCCAGGTTGTTTATCGGTGAGATCCCATGCCGCTCGAGTAAACCCGCGATGGCGATCCCCTACGATACCGTCGAAGGCAAATTCCAGAGTGTCGCACTCGGTTTTTTTTAATGAACCCGGCGCACCCACATAACCACTGACCAGCGTTCCATGCACTGCCTTCATAAACTAAAACCTCACTCGTCTCTGGGAAGCGCCATAGCCTGCCATGCCTCTCGCCAAGACACCATGCCTCTTCCCACCGCAATACACGGTGTCGATCGCAACCAGCCCGAGCGCCTCATCATCCCGGCATTGATGGACTCGTTATCCCGTCGGATTTGATGCGGCCTCGGCGATCAAGCGTCTTGAGGCCGGG
>ENA-ORDA01002088-ORDA01002088.1-marine-metagenome-genome-assembly--contig:-NODE-2088-length-15619-cov-4.883606_pt1 | contig 15619 bp, 14 predicted proteins | sample MGYA00237778_ERZ508506 | MGnify/ENA primary metagenome ERZ508506 (study PRJEB26177, sample SAMN06267891) | marine metagenome | isolation source: Monterey Bay, California, USA | place: Pacific...
TCGATGTGGAACTGGTATCGTCGGCAACCACTTCCGGTTGATCTTTTCGTCCAAATTTTCGAATCCATCCTCGAATTCCAAGTCCTCTATCTGCTATTTTTCGTAATTTATCAACATCATATCGATCAATTGCACGGAGCATTTTTCGAACTCTGATAATTCGTAAAATATCAAATACAATCCAAATCCCAACGAAGAATAATAACATCACAATACCAAATATCGAAACTTCATTCCATGATTGCCATCCAATTGGATCCAGTAAAAAACGTAACAACAGTACGAAAATTGGAGGGATTGCGAAAGCAAGTATCTCATTCACTGCAAGTATCCCAAACCCTCGGACAGGTAGTGTTCTTAGCTGCTTCAATGCCCAACCAGTGTGAGGTGCTAGTTTCTTGATTGCTCTTCTAAATGGTAACATGAGAAGGAACACGCGCATAATCATTGGGAGCCAAATAATAATCAAAACATAAGCCGCCCAAGGCCCTTCTGGCGGAAATTCTGGAAGGGATATTGGTTCCGCCATAAACCAGTTAGGCTTTTTCCTTTATTGAAACATCTCTAAAGAACCATACGCATGATTCGTTTTAAGTCAGTTTTAGTATAGCCATTCGTGTTTAACGAGCCCGAAGCCTCAAACGATTGAGTGTATACAAACACCTGATGACGGAGGGGATTATCGATGCGGATATTCGTAAAGCGGAGACTCTACCATCTGAATTCTATACTGATAATCTTCATTTCTCAAACCAGATGGAAGGTCTTGGTCAAAGCTTGCAATTTGTAGGTCATACAAGTGAGTTTACATCGGACATGACTCCAATTCCACATCTAGAATTGATTTTGAATCAACCTCTTCTTCGAACGAATCATGCGTCTGTGAATCTTCTCCTTTCCAATGTCTGTACGCATCGTGGAATGCTCTTGTGTCAAGAAAAGAAGGACGGAAAGTCGATTCAATGCCCGTACCATGGAAGGACATTTGATCGTGATGGAACACTGAAACATATGCCTGGATTTGAGAATGTAGAGAACTTCCCATCTGCTTCTGATAATCTACCTTCTCTCGATCTCAAAGAATGGTTCGGCTTCGAATTTACAACTCTTGACTCATCTGTAAAACTGGAATCAATCCTACAACCTATTGAACAGAGAATGGACTGGTGGTTGAAGGATTTGAAGCTTCAACATGATGCTTCAAGGGATCGTGAATGGGACATCAATGCAAACTGGATTCTCTATGTTGACAATTATCTGGAAGGTTTTCATATTCCATTTGTCCATCCAGAACTAAACGATGCACTAGCAAACCATGGATATTCTACAGAGTGCTTTGAGAATGCAGTATTACAGGTTGGAATGGCCAATGAGAACGATGTTTGTTTTGATATCCCAGAAGGTTCGATCGATGCAGGAAAACGTATTGCAGCCTATTACTGGTGGATTTATCCAAACATGATGATGAACATTTATCCATGGGGTGTTTCTATGAACATCATCGTCCCAACAAGTGTGAATACTACCACTGTTTTGTTCAAAAGTTATGTTCGGAATCCTGAACTTTTGAATCAAGGAGCTGGCGCTCTTCTCGATAAAGTTGAACTTCAGGATCAAAACGTTGTCGAGGGGTGCATGCGCGGACTTCAATCGAAACTATATCATCGTGGAAGATACTCAGCGACCCATGAGAAAGGCGTCCACCATTTCCACATGAAACTGACACAATAGAACGAGATTTCTATCTGCGTTTAAGTTAGAATTTTGTGTATTGTTTATCGACAAAATTTGAGTGTTCTTTATTGATTGGTGGCTTGCCCTTTCGGATTAATACAACCAAGAGTAGCAGGATGATGACAAGTACAGAAATGAGACCAATCGCCCTCATTGTTTCAGTACTCATGGATTCCTTTTCTTCCTCTTTTTCTGTTTCTTTTTGTGTTTCAATTGAATCATCACAGCCATCTGGTATTGAATCGAGATCAACATCGATGGTATCGTCATAATTTGGGCAAAGGTCGAGTTCATCTGAGATGCCATCATTATCTGAATCAATTATGTCATCACAACCATCTGGAACACCATCCGCATCAATATCGATGGAATCATTATGATTGTTGCAAATGTCTGTTGAGTCTGAGACACCATCGTTATCGGAATCGATCAAATCATCACAACCATCTGGAATACCGTCTAAATCTACATCGATAGTATCATCAAAATTATTGCAAATATCATCAATATCCGAAACTCCATCATTATCTCGATCGATGAGATCATCACATCCATCAGGTATTGAATCAAAATCTCGATCGATAGCATCATCAAATGAAGGGCAGAGATCATCAGCATCTGAGACACCATCATTATCAGAATCAAGTTGACTGTCACTGCATCCATCGGCATAGACTGATTCTCCAAGTGGAGTTTGTTGACATAGGTCATCTGCATCCATGATTCCATCTTGGTCTGCATCTGTTGTGCTTCCTGGGAGACGTTGTTCTTCACTGCAACCATCAACATACACTTCTGATGAGACTGGTGTCTCTGGGCAAAGATCATCATCATCGTTTACGCCATCACCATCTGTATCGACGATTGGATGGAATAAATCGGCCATTGCTGTAGAGATTCGAGCATCCCAACGAGAAGCATGTTCTCGCAATCCTGCCTCGTTGAAGTGGATGGTATCATAGCGCCATTGAGTGCCATTCAAATCGTCAGTATAAGGTCCTGGGAACGTCAATGGGTCTGCATCTATTACAGCATTTTGACCCTCAATAATCCACCCCATTTTCACAGGGTCTCCGTTTGGAACAAAACTCACTCGAGCTACAATCCATGGGATTTCATAACCAGCATATTCTCGACTTCCGAGAACGACTTCTCCAAGCATTCGTGCATAATCTTCGGCAGCAGTTCCGCCCGCATTGCTTTCCCCTTGATGCCATAGGATGGCTCGTGCACCATTTGGTTCAACAGCATCTAAGGCATCAGTAATTCGTGGAAACAAGTCATTCTGGCTTGGAACCCATCGGTCGACTTGTGTACCACCATATCCAACTGATAGGAAACCTATAGGCACATCATAACGACTTGCAAGTAAATCTCCAGCGACTGGCCATGGCGAGCCACGATTGTCTGTTGCTGCAGGTTGTGGATCGTATCCAAAGCGCCAGCCACTGGGACCCCAGGTACTTACTCTGGAGTCAGTAGGTGTAAGTGGAGCATCACCTGAATTCGCAGAATTTGATTGTCCTGCAACAATGAAAACTTCGCCTACACCAACTGGGTTTACGGATTGTAAAGCTATTTGAGTCTCAGCGTTCATGAAACGAAATTCAAGACGGTGCCAGCCAGTTGGAACCTCGAGACTGCCATAGAAGTTCGAACTCAATGGTACAGCGACGGATACCCACTCTGATTCAAAACCTGTTTCAAGTGTAATGTACCTACCTTGAATCAGATCAACCGTATATTCCGTTGAACCACTCACAGGAAAGACGCCCATGTTGTCATCATCACGTTGAACGATTTGATGATCGTCAGGTGATTGTAATGTGATCATTAATTCAGATGGAGTAGGTCCTGATCGAACCAAAACAGTCAAACTTTTCAGAGAGTATTCTGCAGCGTTGGAAGCAAAAGTCCAGTCAGGGTCTCCATCTTCATCAGGATTGCTTCCTATGCCAAGGTCGTCAATATTTGAACCACCCCACGCATTGTATGCAAAGAGCGTTTGACCTGACTCATAGTCGTGAATTTGCATACTTCCATAGCCAGCAGAATCCGAACCCCATTGCGTATCTGCAAAATCATAAACAGAATCGTCCCCGTTTGGAACTCCTAGAGTGTTTGAAGTTTGATAATTCGTACCCCAAAATTCGATAACTCCTGTGTCAATTACACCAAGCGTCGATAAGTTTGGATGATTGGATTGTATTTCAACATCCGTCAAGAGTTGATTATGAACGATTCCAGAATTATAGGTTGGAACTCCCAATTCATCGGTTCGAGTGGTTATGCTTGGAAAGGAAACAAAAACCCATGTCCGGCCTTCATTTGGTTTTTCTAACTCGAGATAATAAGCAACTCGATCGAAGTCGAAATCAATGGTTGAACTTGAATCGATTGAGTATGGAATTGGATTATCATTGTACTGGGCCTCATTTGGGATATCCAACTGATAGACAACCGTGTAATCATCTGAACCATTCACATCATTGGATAACGTTTCTTGAATATGAGGACGGTTTTGAAGGGTGTCTTCCACTGCGGATGTCCATGATGAGACCAAGAAAAGGAAAATCAAGGAAACTATCAATCCCCTTCGACCCATATTGACGGGTATTCATAGTGAGATATATACCCATACATCATAATTTACGGGAAAAACCAATCAGTACATTCCTGTTAGAGCCTATTAGTGGAAGGATATGAATAAAGTAAATCTCTCAGAAAAGTTTGCTCTCTTTTCGGAACATTGGACTCCAAAAATCATCTCAGAACTCAACGATTATCAAATTAAAATTGTCAAACTGAAGGGAGACTTTGTTTGGCATGATCATGGTGATACCGATGAATTCTTCCTTGTCATCGAAGGAACGATGTTCATCGAATTTGAATCAGAAACAATGGAACTTTCCCAAGGAGAAATGTATGTTGTACCAAAAGGTGTGAAACATCGTCCTTACGCTCATGAAGAGTGTAAAGTGATGCTCATTGAGCCATGTGGCGTCGTTAACACAGGAGAGGCTGTAAGCGAACTTACAGCATCAAACGATGTGTGGATTTGATTGCTTATTCAGAAGCCTCTGCAACAGCATCAGTTCCCGACATCAGGTCTTGAAAATTACCATGCAGCAGACCACTTAGAGCAGTTAATCCCCAAATGATCAAAGGAGGGAGGGCTGTTGCAAAGGTCATCTCCATTGGATCACCACTACCGATTTGCCAAGTAAGACCCATAGCACAAGAAACAACGAACCATACCCAAGCAGGACCTGCAATCACCGCTGCTAATCTTGCCTGCTCCTGCCCATGCATAAAGAAAGCAGTGTACAACATTGTCACAGATGTAAGTAATAAGAAACCACCAATTAAGACTTGAGGGTCATCACTCCAATCCGTATCTAAAATAACCCCTTGTACTGCGTGGATTAGAGCGGTGAGGATGAGCCAAATCTTTGGATTAAGGATTTTCTTTAATTGATCCATTTCAAGCACTCTCCTCAAGATCCTTGTAAAGCATATATCCTGCGATTCCAAGAATTAAAGTCAATAAGAGTGTAAAAATAGGTATAATTAGCCAGATAGCAGGTGGAGTACCATCGTAACCATGCTCTCCGGTCATGTATCCCATTCCACCGCCGATGATGACGATGACTGCTGCGGAAGAAATCATAGACATTTGAGCGAGAGATTTGCCTGTGACAAATAATCCAGTTCCAATAGCCATTACTCCAATAGGTAACATGTGTAATGCCCACATTTGTTCATATGCAGCATCATGATCTCCTACTGGTTCGTCATCCCAACCCCATTCAGCCCAGTCTTCACTGTTTGCCATTCCAAGTATCGAAATGACAATTACCAGTGTTCCAATTGTGATTAAAAGCTTCTTTGGGTCTAAAATTTCTTTTATTTCCATGTTAAGGTGTACCTAAACTTTAGATATAATATTTCGGCACTTTTTTCCAAAGATATCCCTAATTTCCTATGCAGGAGGATATTCCAGACCTACTCTTCTTCTTCAGAGAGCAGAGTTACCGATTTGTACTTAGATTCGCTTTCTTCCAAAGCATTTCGTAAGACAAGACCGTGATAGACCTTGATTTTCTTTTCCTTCACCATAAGATTGACTTTACTCTCTAATTCGATAAGTCTGTTCAGTGATTTAGCAGACTCAATCTCAGCGAGACATTTCTTGTATTCCCCTCGTCGAGCGAAGAAAATTGCGAAGTAAATCGGAACTAAGAGGAACGGAATGACCAGTTCTTCGAAGACGATTTCACTAAGAGCAGATAGGGAGAACTCTATGCTCTCAGCATCATACTCAGAACTGAATGAATCGCCAGACAAACCACCTGAATAGAAGAATCCAGTATTGGCATCAAAGTAGAGATTGAATGGGGTTTCTTCTTCATCATATATGTCTGAACCACGGTCAAGTTCAACATCATCTGGCCAACCATCGTTATCATTGTCATCATCTATGACATCTGGAATCGTATCTTTATCAGTGTCAAGAGGCGTTGAGGCTGCATTGTAAGGATCGTACAAAATTGTACCAGACGAAGCTGCACGTTCCATCTCATTGCGGATCCCATCTCCATCTGCATCATCATCATAGATGTCTGGAGTGAAATCACCATCAATGTCAGAGCAGCCTTGAAGTCGATACCGGCTCTTACCGTAGGTAAATGGACAATTATCTGACTTAGCGTGTAGTCCTTGATCTGCGTATCCATCCCCATCAGTATCTGACCAGATGCCTGAATCCTCAGGCCATACATCGACATCATCTGGACTCAAATCTCCATCCATATCTTCATCTGCAACATCACCGATTCCATCGCCATCGAGATCGCGGTATTCATTTGTATCATTCGGAAACGCATCTGCGCCCATCGATTCATTCCAGTTCACATCTGGATCTGACCATCCATCACCATCCGAGTCGAGACATCCGACTCGATCTTCTGTGGATTGACCTGATTCTTCACAGGCCTGAGAGCCAGTCTCATCGGCATAAACTGGAATGGAAAAGAGTAAAATCGTGGCCAGAAGAAAAGACACCGCTTTACACTTCATGGCCCTACTCAAGGTTGAAGATTTATGGGTTTATGGGAATACATGAAGGGCAAACATTTCAATAAAAGAAACTCCGCAAGTTACTCATGAGCAAAATTTTGACGCTTTTGGTAATGTCTCTCCTTATTTCACCACTTGCAGGTTGTACTTCTGATGATGGAGATGATACTGTCGTATTTCCAACCTTTTCAGCTGTTGCTGATAATGACGAAGTGTATAACAACACACGAATGGATGGAACTCCATTCATCGTAATTTTCTCTGCTGAATGGTGCAACAACCCATGTTACACAAGTATGCATTCGATTTGGGAAACTCTACCCGAGACTACTGTCTTGGTGATGTCCACAGATCCCGCTGAAAATGCAAGTGGCATTACACTATCAGAGTGGCATGACTCTGCAGATGCTTTCGACGATGATGAGGAAGAGGGAAGTGGCGTATCACTAACGAGCTATGCATTCATGAAGGGACATGAATCTGGAAAAGAACTTGGAATCACCGCCCCTGGCACTGTCATGTTCATCAACTCAGTCGGAGAAGTGACAAAAAAACACGTCGGTATACTTGATGACTCAACTGAAATTCAAAAATACTGGGATGAAGCAAGTGGCATCGCTTGATGCATGACTCACTCACCGAATATATCATCAAAGAGCGTGGATTGGGGTTAACATGGTCTTCACACATGACATGTCGCAATGGCTCGGATTTTCAATCGACGAGGATTGGCTCGAAGAGAACATCTCTTGGAGAGATTTCGGCACAGGTGTGCGTTTGGGTAAACTCAAGCGAGAAGAAAAGACTTCACTCGTTCTCTACGAAGCTGATTCTGAAGTTACCGTTGATGCGTTCATGCCTCACATGCATCCGGGTGGTGAAGCATATGTTGTTCTCAAAGGAGAAGTCTGGGATGAGGATGGAACCTATCCAACAGGATCTATTGTTTGGATGGACCCAGAATCAACACATACTCCGAAGACGAAGGGAAAGACACTCATCCTCGTCTTGTGGCCACAAGGCGTCAAATCAGTTTGATTTCTCTTCGAGGTCATACTCGCCACTAATCAGCATTCCATCGAACAGAAACGGCCCTGCTGGGACCACCGCTGCAATGAATCCATGAAACAGTGCGGTCATGTTCCAGTGTCGTCCGACACCGTAGAAAAGAGCTCCAAGGAAGGCCAAGAAAAGAAATCCATGGATTTGCCCAACAAGAGAAACAAGCGATGGATCTCCTCCAATATACTTCACAGGCATCGCAACTGCAAAGAGAATCAATGCAGAGATTCCTTCGATATAACTCAAGACTGAGACGATTTGTTTCATGATGAAGCCTCAACCATTGGTCGACTTGAACCACATGATGGACATTGTTGCTCATCGCTTTCTCCGTAATCATGCTTACAAGCAGGACATGTTGAAGCAAGAACAAGTTGACCAATTGTCGAATACGATTCGCCTTGTAAGGTAAGCATTCCACTCTCAGCAAGTGCGACAGAATAGCGACCTGAGCCGCCTATTCGCACAAGTAAATCTGGTGGAAGTGTTACAGTTCCTAAGTCATCAATGAGAAGTTCTCTTCCTTCAGTTAAATCTTCGACGTCAATTTCTGCTCCATGTTCTGCAACAAATCGACCATCTCGAAGTTCAAGACTTCGGTTGGCAAATGCTGCAACTTCCTTTGAGTGTGTTACGATGAGGAAAGAAACACCTTCGGTTTCATTCAATTCCTTGAAGATATCAAGAACTGCTCGACCAGTAACAGGATCCAATGCACCTGTCGGTTCATCAGCCAAGATGAGGCGTGGATTTGTGATAAGAGCGCGGGCAATTGCAACTCGTTGTTGCTCTCCACCACTGAGCATCATTGGGAGCGCTCTTGCTCTGTGAGGCATGCTCAGTCGCTCGAGCATTTCATCCGCTTTTTTCAGTGCTTCTTTCGAACGAACACCTTGATTTCGCAACGGTTCAGCAACATTGTCTCTTGCATTGAGATGAGGCAGAAGGTTTCCATCTTGGAAAATGAACGAAACCGTCTTTTGACGGAGTCGGACGAGTTCTTTTCCTTTCAATCGAGTCATGTTGTTTTGATCTAATGTTACGGAACCTGCACTTGGTTTCATCAATCCACCAAGACATTTCAGAAGTGTCGATTTTCCAGAACCAGAAGGTCCTACGACAGCAACAGCTTCACCCTCTTTCATGTTAAGATACAAACCACGTAATGCTACGACGTTTCCATCTTCAGCCTTTGATTCGTAGACGTGATACAGCCCGTCTGCTTCGAGAATGCTTTTCTTTGTTGTTTTATCTGACATGCTTCACTCCCCCTTTAGAACAGTTGCAAGATCTGCACCCAATGCTCGACGTGTTGTTACAACCAGTGCTAGGACCACCGCTCCGAATACGGAGAGAGTTACTAATCCGAGTTGAACCCATGGATAGACCAATTCTCGTTCAATCACCGTCGACGTTCCACCAAATATCTGGAAGATGAATCCGAAGACATCGAAGAATCCATTGAAGGAGAAGGCAACCCCAATTCCTAGAATAATACCGAGCAACATCGAAACAAGAACAATCGACAGAATCTCAAACAGAACAAGTCGAATAATCTGGTTCGGACTTGCACCAATAGCTTGTAGGATTGCTAATTCCTTTTGTCGTTGTGTGAGTACAAGCGACAAGAAAACGAAGGCAGATGCTACAGCGGCAATACTAGCAACAACGAATTGTAATGAGAGAAGACCAGGTGTACCAAAGATGAGACCGCCATCTCGCTCAACGGCTTCATGGGCTGTTTCCCAATCGTTTGTGCTCGAGACTCGTGAATCTGCTTCGATGATTGATGCCAGTGCTTTCAACTCATCTCCACCAATATCAGGAAGATGGATAATCCAGGTTGTCGAGTTGTGCGTATCCGCTTTTTCATCACCAACAAAGGATCTCCACGATTCTTCTGAAATAATCAGAGAGGAACCCATAGCAGCACTCGGTACACCAGGAATGTATGTGTGCACTCCAATGTACCTCAGTTCCTCTTGGTACGGGGTGATGACAACATCTCTCGATTGAGCAAACAAGAATGGTTGCAGTAACTCAGGGAAGTCAGAGAACTCAGAGAAGATTGTACATGCTTCGTCTGGAGCTGTTTCTCCATTCGGGCAAATCATTCCTTCAATGCTTTCAGTAACGGTGAGGTCATAGCGTCCAATACGTTCGATAACGTCTTCCAATGTAGGTTCAGGACCTGCGCTAACAAGAGAGGCGAAGGCAAAGAAAATTGCTCCTTCAAGGTTCGCTTCTGAGAAATTCGTTCCTGTAATATCTGTATCGATAAAGATCGACTCGCTTAGATTTGTACCTGAGAAGTTTGCCCCACTAAGATTAGCATTGATGAAATTCGTTCGTCCAAAGTCTCGATTAGAGAGGTTCTCATTTGACAAATTAGCCTCGCTGAGATCCGTATCCATGACTGATGCATAAGCAAACAACAAGCCAAATCGATCTTCTTCAGAAATGTTAGAAGGAATGAAATCTATGTCATTGTAGGTGAAATTCAGTACCTCTGAGCGTGAATCCGAAGCGGAGAGGATGATGTCTTCTGCATCATTACTTCGTCGTCCTGAACCCCACAAATCCAAACCATATGCTGCTTCTTCACCAGCTGAGAAGGTCATACCTCCATAGATTGAAGGATCTGAACCATCCCCTGGGATTGCTTGTTGATTCCATCGTAAGACGTCATCGCTGTTATTCATCAGAACGTAGGTCAGATATGCATCTCCGCCGCTTGTTGGACTGAGTAATATTTGAGGAACGGTCATTGCAACAATTTCTCCATCAGGATAGTATTCAGTAAGAACAGTTTCAACTTGGGATTGGTTCCGTGGCCCATCCATGACTATCTGCATTTCAGAACCTACATTTGCATCAGCGGTTCTCTCATCGACGAGCGTCCCTGTGTATCCCTGAACTGCTGCCAGAGTTACAATCGATAGCGTGAGAAGCATAATGACAGAGAGTCTATTGATGGATTCAGAAGAACCTGAACCTTTCAATCCGCGCTTGACATCCTTCAATAACGCAGTCTTTCCGAAGATGAACTGCATGATGTAAGGGCCTTTGGCACCAAGCCATGCAAGAAGAAGCGCTCCACCAATCCACAAGAAGAAAGGTCCGAATATTCCGAACAGTCCTTCGAGGAAGAAGTTCGAATACAGACCATCTTCGCTACCATTTTGCTCAAGAGCAGTATCAGTGAACGAAAGCATACCAATAGCAAACATTGTCCAATGCAACCAACGTCGAGGAGGGCGTTTCTTGGCGACTGTACGCACACCTTCGTCTATTTCCATTTCAATGAATTCACGTGTACGACTACGTCCAAAGAGCAGTGCCACACCGAGTGTTGCAAATGCTGTGAAGAGTGTTGCTGCAAATGACAGAGCCGGATTTACTTCAGTTGTCAGTTCAGAGAACACTAAGAATCCTACAGCGGAGAGTACAATCGGTACGGCAATCATTGCAAGTATGTAGCCAACTACCCATCCTGCGAAAGCGATTACAGATAGTTCGAGCAGAACCATTCCGCTCAATCGTTGAGTATCAGCTCCAATGACACGCTGGATACTGATTTCTCGTCTTCGTTGTTCAAGACTTAAGACCAAACCGTAAATCAATACTGCGATTGATAGAACAACAATTGGGATCATAATGATGTAATCAAACGCCTGGATAAGGCCAAGGAAAATTTGCAAGAAGGTGATTGTACCGCTTACGATATCAAAGTAAAACACTTCAACTGTACCGTTTGCATATTCTTGGTCACCGACTCTCATACCTAGGTCTTCAAGCCATTCTGCTGCTTCTGTTGTCGAAGAAGAAGGAATAAGGGAACGGTTCACAGACATTGAGAGGTAGATGTGATCGTTATCGATGAGAGTACGTTGTTGTTCATCAGATAACGTGTTGAGAGAAGCGAATACAGGGTTAGGAGGTAGGGTTGGGTTGCCGAAGTCCCATGGGTCGTAAACGCCTAAGATAGTGAGATTCTCAATTGTAAATTCTTCACGACAATATGTTTGTTCGTTTCTCTCGCTTGTGATTTCGCCAGCACAGTTGTCTGGAGTGATTGAATCAGAACCGAGTTCTGCTGTTTGTGTAACATAAACGAAGGAAAGGCTGTCGATTTTATCTCCAACATCAGCCCTCGCATCGGAAACAATGTTGGATGGAAGAATCAAACCGCGCTGCTCTTCCATGACCTCTGGAGAAGGCCATTCTCCAAGCCCATCGATGATGTTTCCACCAAATCGATCGGCTAATTCACCGTCAAAAGCACCTGGACCCATGAATCGAATTCCACGCATTTCGGAGATCGGTGGTCCAGCATCTTCAAGTTCAGGATAATTGAATTTTATATCCTCCCATAACGGATTCTCATTTGCTTCCATTGAACGCATTTCTAGAGGCTGCGCTACAATGAAATCTTGATTGAAGAAACCGCCGCCATGAATTCCTTGCCGACCTAACGTCAAGGCACAGTCAGTGAATTCCACGAAATCTGCAACAAGTTCATCACACACTTCCATCATCACTGAGGAATTATTTGTCCAGCCTTCAGTTCCATATGCTGGTTTACGATCGAATTCAATCTTAGCATCAACAGGTTCACCCTCAAGTGAAGTGGCAAGGAAAATTTGACTCAATCCAACGCCGTAGGAAAGAACTGTTGTAATGACAAGGGATGCAAGGAAGACACCCGCAAAGACTGCAAGACCCCGTTCCTTATTTCGCCATGAACTGATTAATGCCATTCTGTAATTCGAAGGCAATTCTCTAACTCGATGAATAAACGTACCAAGACGGCCATTCTCTTTGATTTCATTTGGTTCAACGGACTTTTGTTCTACTTCTTCAGTCATAGAATCATTCCTCCTCTATTCCCCAAGCGCTTCGTATATCGCTTGCAAATGTCTTCCCTTCACGTAGAAGCAACATTCTATTTGCTTGTGTTGCAAGGTCTGGGTCGTGTGTAACCATCAGAATTGAAATTGGATTTTCTTCATCATTGCAGAGTTTTTTGAACAGTTCCATAATTTCCTTACCACTGGCGATATCAAGGTTCCCTGTGGGCTCGTCAGCAAGAAGAATAGAACGTTTTCCTGCAATCGCTCGAGCAATAGCAACGCGTTGTTGTTGACCACCAGATAACTGGTCTGGAATGTGATGCGTTCGATCGCCAAGACCGACTTCGTTTAGAGCAGCAACAGCCCGTTCTTCAGCTTCTTCGCTATTGTAACCACACAGTTCGAGAGCCATAGCGACATTATCCTTCGCAGATAATGATGGAACAAGATGAAAATCTTGGAAAATCCAACCAACTCCCTTTCGTCGAACATCGACGACATCAGACGGTTTCTGGCGGCCATACTTTCGCCCTTCAAGATCGATTTCTCCACTGTCTGCAGAAAGAAGGCCTCCTATGATGTTCAGTAATGTGGATTTGCCGCAACCGGAAGGCCCCATTAGAGCAACCATCTCACCTTTTGTGATGGTCATGTCAACGCCTTTGAGGACCTGTAATTTGTTCGAACCTGAACCGAAACTCTTGGTCAAATCTTTTACTTCCAGCATAAATTTCCCTTCAACGTGTACATAATATACTCTTCTAGGGTATGCCTCGGTGCTTTAGTATATTTGTATCTCAGTTGATGTTCCGGTTCAACCGTAATTCCGACGCCTTCAAAAGAGGGACGGTTTACCATTCTTTATGAGCGAAAAGACTGCCCTCATCACGGGAATCACTGGCCAAGACGGTTCATACCTAGCAGAATTACTCCTCGAGAAGGGATATACCGTCTATGGATTGGTTCGAAGAGTGTCCCAGCCAAGCCTGGGACGTAGCCTCATCAACCACTTGATGAGTAACGATAATTTTCATCTACTCAACGGCGATCTTGCTGACCAGAACTCAATTGATAACGCAGTTCATCAAGTCAAACCAGATGAATTCTACAATCTCGGAGCAATGTCCTTTGTTCCAGAATCTTGGAGATCTCCAATGATGACCGCAGACATTACTGGACTTGGAGCACTTCGGTGCCTCGAAGCGATTCGAAAGCATTCGCCTGGTTGCCGATTCTACCAAGCAGGTTCAAGCGAACAATACGGAAAGGTTCGAGAAGTTCCACAATCTGAAGAAACACCATTCCATCCACGTTCTCCTTACGGATGTGCAAAGGTCATGGCGTTTGAAATCACTCGAAACTACCGAGAATCCTACAACATGTTTGCATGTACTGGAATCCTTTTCAATCACGAAAGTCCACGACGTGGCCTAGAATTCGTTACACGAAAGGTAACCATGATGGCTGCACGTATCAAGCATGGATTCGATGAATGCCTTTACATTGGAAACGTTGAATCCAAGCGTGATTGGGGATTCGCTGGCGATTACGTTGAGATGCAATGGAAGATGCTTCAGCAAGACGAACCAGATGATTATGTCATTGCTACAGGACGAACCCACAGTATTCGAGATATGATCACTCTTGTATTCTCTCACATTGGAATGGGTCTTACATGGTCTGGTGAAGGTGAAAACACAATCGCTACCGACCAATCAGGTGTTGTCCGCGTACGCACGAACCCGAAATTTTTCCGTCCTGCCGAAGTCGACCTCCTTATCGGAAATCCAAGTTATGCTAAGGAAAAGTTGGGTTGGGAAACCAAAACAAGTTTTGAGGAATTGGTTCAAATGATGGTTGAATCCGACATGAAGATTGTTCAGGAAGCTGTCAATGGGGGCTATGCTCCACCAACACCACCAGAATGATCAACACGCTTTCTCATCAATCGATGAAAGAGTGGTGGAATCAATGATATCCAGAACATTTGATAGTAGCCTCCAGGCAACTGAGGCGATTCATCATGCGGCTCTAGCCTCTCATAAGGTGTACTCGAACGTAGATGATGAGACGCATGAAGTGGCAAACTCATCAGTGTATATCTTGACCAACGACTGCGACTTTCCCAAGCATGACTTGCATTCGGACGTTCATCTTTTCCACGAAGTAAACCATGATGTTGGATGTAATTCACAAATTCTAGGAGATAGATTGCAACGATTGCTTGGCCGATGAAAGCAACGACATAATCCAGGCCCCAAACTCCTAAGGCAATCAACAGGGAAATCTCCAAGAACACAGATATGGAGGTATCTTTCGGACGTATTCTGAAGGCATTTCTCAATTGAAGTGGAACCGTTCGTAAGAAATGTACGTAGATACTTCTACCCCATGGAGAACTTGTTGGATCCACTTCTCTCGCCCAGTGCTTGTGATGAGTATGATTATGTTCGACTGTAAAGTGAAGATAAAGGACAGAAAATAGATCAAGACGACCGAGCCACCAACTAAACGATTTTGGCTTTCTATGACCCAGTTCATGTGCAGCTACAACACCAGCTGCTCCAGTTGCGAGACCAGCCGATAGGATTGGAATAACGATCGAAATAGAACCAATGCCGTCCCAAATTCTGAACATCAAAGCCAATACAACGAGCGGTACGAAAATACCGTGGAGATGCACAATAAAATCATGGCCCTTTCCTTCTTCCAATTCCTTCTTATACCCCCACTTCTCCATAAGAAGTGAATTCAACTGTGCTTGATTTTTTTGGATGCTTTTGAGAGTTTTCATTTTTTACTTCCTGCGAGTTCTGCGAGTTTTACGGCGGCGTCGAGATTCGTCGACAGGATCCACGGGCTGCTTATCTGGGGCAATTTGGGTTTCCGGT
>ENA-ORDA01002090-ORDA01002090.1-marine-metagenome-genome-assembly--contig:-NODE-2090-length-15609-cov-4.421774_pt1 | contig 15609 bp, 10 predicted proteins | sample MGYA00237778_ERZ508506 | MGnify/ENA primary metagenome ERZ508506 (study PRJEB26177, sample SAMN06267891) | marine metagenome | isolation source: Monterey Bay, California, USA | place: Pacific...
ATGCTCGTAATGACTATCATCATAGTGGATATTTTCGTCATGAGACTGTTCTGCGTGACTTTCAGTATGAGTAGCTTCTGTTTGATGTCCATCATCATGACTAGATGCTAACATTTCTTTCACCTCGTCAGTATTACTTGGAGTGGATAGAAAGCCTGTTACGATTCCTAGGGCACCAATTACCATAAGAATAATTGCAAAAAACTTTAATTTACTTGGTAACGTATACATATCTTAGCTATTCTCTTTATTCTTTTTATTAATTTGCTTCGTTTGAAGTGGTTTCTTTTTCCATTGAGTCTTTCTGTGTGGATGACCACAAAGGCTCGCCATTCAATTTAGATTTTAAATCCAACGCGTGCATTGTAATCTGCCATCTTTCCTTTTCATTAGTTTGAGAAGCATAAGATCCCATTGAATTTAATCCATACATCATCACATGATAAATATCTCCTTCAGTAATATTTCTTCCCTTATCTGCAAGGCTTGGTATTCCAAGAAACTTTTCTCTTTTAACTAAGGTTCCTTGACCATCTCCTTTATTTCCATGACAAATTGCACAATAAATATTAAATAGTTCTTTTCCTTTAGCGAGGTTTTCTTCATTTACCGCTAACGGTATCTTTAATTCTTTAGTGGCTAAAGCCTTTCCCTCTTGCGTGTTCTCATATTCGTATGGCATCCAACCTCTAGATATTGTACCTTTCACTGGAGTTAAGGCTGCTTGACCATTAGGTAGTATTTCATATTCACTATATGTTTCAACTGCTACAGAAGTATACATATTAGGCATGTACCTGTAGTTAGGTTTCTTTTTATCAAAACAAGAAGTGACGCTTAGCATGATAAGTATGGTAACTGCTATGTTTACTATGTTTTTCATATTAGTGATCTTCATTCTTTTCAATTATTTTTACTTCAACTGCTCCTGTACTTTTTAAGAAATCAGAAATAATATCTGTTTCTTTACTGCCGTCTATTTCCATTAAAAAATGATCATCAGTTGTTCTTACGTCTGGATTTTCAGCTTTTTTAAAAGGCCACAACTTACTTCTCATGTAGAATGTAATCACCATCAAATGGGCTGCGAAAAAAACAGTTAATTCAAACATTACTGGCACAAATGCAGGCATATTCTCTAAATAACTAAAGCTTGGTTTACCACCTATATCTTGAGGCCAATCTTGAATCATTATAAAATCCATCATCAAAATAGCAACACTCAATCCGACTAATCCATACAAGAATGATGCTATTGCAATTCTAGTATCTGCTAGTCCCATAGCTTTTTCGAGTCCATGGACAGGAAAGGGTGTGTATACTTCTTCTATATGGTAATGCTTTTCACGAACCATTTTTACGGCTTGCAATAAGATATCATCGTCTGTATATAAAGCGTGAATAACTTTAGATGCCATAATTAATTATTTTTATTTTTAGTTGAAAATTCTACTTCTTCACCATAATGCTTTGCGTCATCTCCGTGGTCAGCTCTTAATTTTTTAAAATTAGCTCCAGATGATTTTAAAATTGATTTAACCTCAGCTTGAGCAATTACTGGGAAAGTTCTTGCGTACAACAAAAATAACACAAAAAAGAAACCGATTGTACCTATAAAAATTCCTATATCAACAAATGTTGGCGAAAACATTGTCCAAGATGAAGGGAGATAATCTCGATGCAATGAAGTAACGATAATTACGAATCGTTCAAACCACATTCCAATATTAACAACTATTGAAATGATAAAAGAAAACATAATACTTCTTCTTAATTTTGGAAACCACATAAATTGCGGTGAGAACACATTACAAGTCATCATTGCCCAATAAGCCCACCAATAAGGACCTGTTGCTCTGTTAAGGAATGCATATTGCTCGTATTCAACACCTGAATACCAAGCAATAAACAGCTCTGTTATATAAGCAACACCAACAATTGAACCCGTAATCATAATTACGATGTTCATTAATTCTATGTGTTGGAGGGTAATATAATCTTCTAGATTTGAAACTTTTCGCATAATTATCAGTAATGTGTTTACCATTGCGAAACCTGAAAAAACTGCTCCTGCTACGAAATAAGGAGGAAATATGGTAGTATGCCAACCTGGTATTACAGAAGTTGCAAAATCAAAAGAGACAATTGTGTGAACAGATAATACCAGAGGTGTAGCTAGTCCTGCTAATACCAGTGATACTTCTTCAAAACGTTGCCAGTCTTTTGCACGACCACTCCATCCAAAAGATAGAATACCGTATATTTTTTTGTTAAAAGGGGTGATGGCTCTATCTCGTATCATAGCAAAATCTGGTAATAATCCAGTCCACCAAAAAACTAATGAAACTGAAAGATAAGTTGATATTGCAAATACATCCCAAAGCAATGGCGAATTAAAGTTGACCCATAAAGAGCCAAATTGATTTGGAATTGGAACAACCCAGTAGGCTAACCAAGGACGACCCATATGAATAATTGGAAATAGACCAGCTTGAATTACAGAGAATATAGTCATTGCCTCAGCAGAGCGATTAATTCCCATTCTCCATTTTTGACGAAACAATAACAATACCGCAGAAATTAGGGTTCCTGCGTGACCAATTCCTACCCACCATACAAAGTTGGTGATATCCCAGGCCCAGCCAACTGTTTTATTCAATCCCCAGGTACCAATACCCGTTGATACGGTATAAATGATACACCCTATTCCCCATGAAAATGCTGCTAGGGCTATTGAAAAAACAATCCACCAAGATTTATTGGCTTTTCCTTCTACTGGAGTTACAACATCTACCGTTACATCGTGGTAGGATTTGTTTCCAGTTACTAAGGGTTTTCTAATAGGAGCTTCGTAATGCGACGCCATATCTTTTTTGCTATTTCTTAGTATTATTAAACTTCTTTTGAATTTCTCACTTTAGCTTGATAAAGCACATTAGGTTTTGTTCCTACTGCTTCTAGCAAGTGATACATTCTTTTATCTTTACTTAACTTATTTATTTCACTTTCATGGTCATTAACATCACCAAAAACCATCGCACCTGACTCACAAGCTGCCGAACAAGCGGTTTTAAATTCTCCATCCTTAATGGCTCTCCCCTCATTTTTTGCATCTAAAATTGTTTTTTGTGTCATTTGAATACACATAGAACACTTTTCCATTACTCCACGTGAACGAACAACAACATCAGGATTTAAGACCATTCTACCCAAATCATTATTCATATGGTAATCGAACTCTTCATTTTCAGAATATAAAAACCAATTAAAACGACGAACCTTATATGGACAGTTATTTGCACAATAACGGGTACCTACACAACGATTATAAGCCATTTGATTTTGTCCTTGACGCCCATGAGAAGTTGCCGCAACAGGACATACTGTTTCACATGGTGCATGATTACAATGTTGACACATAACTGGTTGGAATGCTACTTCTGGACTTGCCGAAGCATCTTCCATAGAAATCAGCGTACTTTTAACGCCTGTTTCTCCAAATAAACCGTTTGCTTTTTCTTTTTTATTTAAATCACTTTCAAAAGTATCTTCACTTGAATAGTATCTATCAATACGAAGCCAATGCATATCACGACTTTTACGCACTTCTTTTTTACCCACCACAGGAACATTATTTTCTGCATGACAAGCAATTACACATGCTCCACAACCTGTACAAGCATTTAAATCTATAGAAAGATTAAAATGGTGACCAATTGTTCTATCAAATGAAGTCCATAAATCTGCTCCTGGATCGTTTACTGAAATTTCTTTATGATCTTTTGAAACTACAGGAACAGGATTCCATGTATTTGCATCTTTTGTATTAAAAACTTCTAGGGAAGTTTCTCGAATAATATCTCTACCCATCATAGTGTTGTGCAACTGTACACAAGCAAATTCATGCTCACCGGCTACTTTTTCAACGGTAACATTTTGGATAGAAGAAAAATTATTATAAAAATGGTATGCATTTACACCCGTCTGCATTTCAAATTGAATTGATGCTGTTTTACCGTATCCTAAAGCTAGACCTACTGAACCTTTTGCTTGTCCAGGCTGGATAATAACAGGAATATTTTCAATAGTTACATCACCAACTGAAACATTTACGTAACTCCCATTTAAACCTCCGTCTGCAACATTTTTATTTTCTAAGCCCATTTCTGAAGCATCAGCTGCAGAAACCGTTAAATAATTGTCCCAAGAGGCTCTTGTTATTGGATCTGGCATTTCTTGTAACCATGGATTGTTTGCTTGTTGGCCATCACCCATTGAAATCTTGGTATACAAGGTTAGTTCTAAACCTCCTTCTTGAAGAATTGTATCTATTGATTTGTTTGACGATATAAATTCAGTCTCTGAAGTGATTTCATCGTTATCAATTTCAACATCACTCAAAAACACTCCGTCGTGTAAAGCATTATTCCAACTAGCACTTTCTAAAATTGATTCCTTCCAGGTTTCTTTTATAAAGTCATAGTATGATTTTTCTACCCCTAATAATTTTAATAGGCTGTCTTGAAACTGTCTTGTATCAAACAAAGGCTTAATTGTTGGTTGCATTAACCCGAATGTTCCTTTTTTAAGTTGAGTATCTCCCCAAGACTCTAAATAATGCGGAGTAGCTGCAACTAATTGAGATAAGGATGCTGTAGCATCTTTCTTAAAAGAAAAAGATGCCGTAAGTACTAAACGTGTATAAGCCTCAGTGAATGCTAAATTATTTGGAAATGAATATACAGGATCTACACCCACAGAGATTAATCCTTTAACATCACCATTTATAACATCATTTATAACATTTGTAACTTCTCTACTATTCCCTTTTCGAATCAGTTTTGGTTTTTCTGCACTCATCACAACACTTGAAACACTTTCATTGTATGAAAGAATACTAGATTGAGCTGATACATCAGGTAAACCAGTAATAATTACCCCTTTATCTCCGGCTTTTTGTAAAGCTGCTTTTGCACTTGATATCGCTGCAACTACAGATTCTGGAAGTCCAGAGGTACTACCACCTGTAAGCGCTTTTACTACTTGTTTTTGCTGTGAGGGGGTTGTTGGTATTCGTATGTCAGAATTAGCTCCAGTCAAAGACATATTTGCTTCAAACTGGAAATGCTGAGACATTTTTCCTTCACTTGGAATACGTCCTTTTGCGTAAGAAGAATCAAAACCTCCTCCTTGCCAATCTCCTAAGAAATCAGCACCAACAGAAACAATTACTTCCGCTTTTGAAAAATCGAAGTCAGCTAAAGCTCTAATACCATATTTACTTTGGAATGCATCTAAAGCTTCTGATGACGATACCGTATCATATATAACATGACTAACATTTGGATACTTCGAAGTAAATTTCTTTATTAATTTTGAAGTAGAAGGACTAGCAAATGTCTGTGTTAGAAGAACTATTTTCTCTTCTTTTAAGGTATTTAATTTATTTTCTAAGGCCGAATCAAAATCTTCCCAAGTTGCTGGTTCATTTGAAATTAAAGGTGTTTGCAGCCTATTAACATCATACAGAGATAAAACCGAAGCATGTACTCTTGCATTTACACTTCCAAAACTTTGTTCAAGTCTATTACGTTCTATTTTTATGGGTCTACCCTCTCTAGTTTTTACTAATATATTGGCAAAATCAAACCCATCAGCAATTGTTGTCGCATAATAGTTTGCTATTCCAGGAATGATTTCATCTGGCAATACAACATAAGGAATTGACTTTTTAATGGGTCCTTCACATGCCGCTAACGATGCAGCGGCTGTTGAAAAACCAACATATTTTAGAAAATCTCTACGAGATGTTGAAGAAGTTTCTAATGTTTCTTTATCTCCTAAAAATTTATCAACTGGGATTTCCTCAACGAATTCGTTTTGTTGAAGCGCCTTAACAATAGAACTATTTTCGTCCAGTTCTTCAACACTTTTCCAGTATTTCTTGTTTAATGACATTTATATAATTAATTTAATGACATACCTATTAATAGGCCCGTCGTTTCATTTTTTTTAATAGTGGCATTTCCCACATTCTAATCCACCTAACTCTGCAGCGGTTAATTTCTCTACATTATATTTTCTTGAAAGCTCTTCATGGATTTTTTCATAATAATCATTATTCTTTAAATCGACATTTGTCTCTCTATGACAGTCAATACACCACCCCATGGTTAGTGGAGAATGTTGATACATTATCTCCATTTCCTCAACTGGCCCATGACAAGTTTGACATTCAACACCTGCTACGTTAACATGTTGTGAGTGATTGAAGTAAACAAAATCAGGAAGATTATGTATCTGAATCCATTTAACTGGTTTTTCTTCGCCTGTATAACTTTGATCGACGTCATCCCATCCAACAGCTTCATATAGTTTAGCTATTTCTTTTGTGTAAAACTCTTTCGTGTAACCATTAGCTAAATCTTCTTCTCCATTGTACTCAGCAATATTTTTATGGCAATTCATACAAACATTTAAAGAAGGAATCCCAGAATGCTTACTTTTTATAGCTGAAGAATGACAGTACTTACAATCTATTTTGTTAGCTCCTGCATGAATTTTGTGCGAATAATGGATGGGTTGCACGGGAGCATAACCTTGATCTATACCTATTTGCATGAAAAATGCATACATAAAATAAGCCGCAACTAATAAAAACATGATAGCTGAAACCAACATTAAAAATTGGTTCTGCACAATGACTTTCCACAAAGGCTTTTTGGTTGCAGTTTGAACTTCAACTCCGTTTGCTTGAGATAATTTAGTTAAAGACTTAGCTACTAGATAAAACATTGTTACCAACAACAATAAAATTAGAACAAGCACTGCAAGTATTATATTTTGTAAGTTCCCGTCATCATTGTTTGATGTGGCAATTGGAGCTACAGCAACTTTTGGTTCAGGTTTTGGGAGGCTAGTATAAGCAAGAATATTATCAATATCATTGTTTGATAATCCTGGGAATGAAGTCATCACTGAGTTATTGTACTCAGCAAACAAAGCAACTGCCTTCGAGTCTCCTGATTTAATTAAACCTTGACTATTACTAATCCATTTATAGAGCCAATCTCTTTCGTATTTTTCAGCTACATTTCTTAAAGCTGGACCTACTCCTTTTTTATCTAGTTTATGGCAAGCAGCACAATTTGATTTATAAAGCGCTTCCCCAGCTATTGCATCACCTGTTTCTTGTGCTAAAATGTTAGTTGAAAACGCTAACACAAATGCTAACAACAGAAGTGATAATTTTGATGATAAATTCTGGTAATTCATCTTTTTCATACTAATGATTAATTTTTTTTTCAATTCCAAGATCGTAGTTAGTTCATTTTCAAATCAATAAGTAATAAAGGGCCTGACTACCTTAAATAACGCAGCAAAAATAAGGTATAAAAGTCAATTTTAGAAATACAAACAAAGTGTTAATGTGTAATTTATAACAATTCTAAATAATAAAGTTGCTTTCTTTTTAGTTAATTAAATTTACATTTGCATTAATATATTTTATATGAAACTGAAATCTAACAACAGAACTCTTTCTTGCTTTGTTTTTACGCTCGCTTTTGTTTGCTTTTCGTATGGTCAAAACGCATCAATTACAATTAATGCGAATGAAAAAATCTCAGAACTTTTAATTTTAAAAAAAAAGCTAGAAACTAAAAATAAATTATCTGACGGATATACTATCCAACTTTATTACGGAGATTTAGAAGTGGCTAACAAAATAATAAGGGAATATCAAAAATATTTTGATTCTTGGCCTGCATACATAAAGTATGAAACTCCAAATTATAAAGTTTGGATAGGAAATTTTAATTCACGCCTGGAAGCAGATCGAGCTAGGATAGAGATAAGAAATAAATATCCTTCTGCATTTATTTTAAAACCTGATAGAAGTTAAAAAACAGCGTTCATACTGTTTTTTAACTTATTTAAATTATTTGAGCTTTTTCTTGATCGCTATTTCTCTAAAGCATTCTATAACATCGTTTTCTTTAATGTCGTTGTAATTTTTTATTTGCATACCACAATCATATCCTTTCGCAACTTCTTTAGCATCATCTTTAAATCTTTTTAAAGAGGATAACTCTCCGGTATAAACTACTACTCCTTCACGAATTAATCGGATTCCAGAATCTTTATAAATTTTACCACTAATAACCATACAACCTGCTATTGTTCCTATCTTAGAAATTTTGAAAGTTTCTCTAATTTCTGCAGTTCCTGTGATTTCTTCTTTCATCTCTGGGGACAACATACCTTCCATTGCATCCTTTAGGTCATTTATTGCAGCATAAATGATGGAGTACATTCTAATATCAATTTCTTCTTTATCAGCAATTTGTCTCGCATTACCCATTGGCCTTACATTAAACCCTATAATAATTGCGTCAGAAGCAGATGCTAGTAGCACATCACTTTCTGTAATGGCTCCTACACCTTTATGAATAATATTTACTTGTATTTCGTCTGTTGATAATTTCAAGAAGGAGTCTGTTAAAGCCTCTACTGAACCGTCAACATCACCCTTTAGGATTACATTTAATTCTTTAAAATCTCCTAATGCTATTCTACGGCCAATTTCATCTAATGTTATGTGACGCTGAGTTCTAACAGATTGTTCTCTTTGCAATTGAGTTCTTTTTGAAGCAATACCTTTTGCTTCTCTTTCGTCGTCAAATACATTAAATTTATCACCAGCTTGTGGCGCACCATCCAAACCTAGAATAGATATCGGTGTGGCTGGACCAGCTTCTTTTATCTTATTTCCACGCTCATCGTGCATCGCTTTTACTTTTCCACTACATTGCCCCGCTAATAAGTAATCTCCAATTTTTAAAGTACCTCCTTGGACTAAAATGGTCGAAACATAACCTCTACCTTTATCTAAGAACGCTTCAACAACTGTTCCGTTTGCAACTTTATTTGGATTTGCTTTAAGTTCTAATAATTCAGCCTCTAACAAAACTTTCTCTAGTAATTCATTAACTCCATCTCCTGTTTTTGCTGAAATATCATGAGATTGAATTTTCCCACCCCAATCTTCAACTAACAAATTCATTTGTGCTAAGCCTTCTTTAATTTTATCTGGGTTTGCTGTCGGTCTATCAATTTTATTGATTGCAAAAACTATTGGAACGCCAGCTGCTTGAGCGTGGCTAATCGCTTCTTTTGTCTGGGGCATAATATCATCATCTGCCGCTATAACAATAATAGCTAAATCTGTTACTTGCGTACCACGAGCACGCATTGCCGTAAAGGCCTCGTGTCCTGGTGTATCTAAAAAAGTTATTTGTTGACCATCTTCTAGAGTGACACTGTAGGCGCCAATATGTTGTGTTATTCCACCTGACTCACCAGCAATAACATTTTCTTTACGAACGTAATCTAACAATGAAGTTTTACCATGATCAACGTGCCCCATAACCGTAACAATAGGAGCTCTATTAGTTAAATCCTCTGGAGCATCTTCTTCTACTTGAATAGATTCTTCAATGTCGGCAGTAATAAATTCTACCAAATAATCAAATTCGTCAGCAACGATGGTTAAAGTCTCTGCGTCTAATCTCTGGTTCATAGTCACCATCATTCCAAGGGACATACAAGCTGAAATAATTTGAGTTACAGGGACATCCATCATAGTAGCGACTTCACTTACAGTGACAAATTCTGTTACTTTAAGTAATTTACTTTCTGCATCTTGCAGAGCTTGATCATCTTCTGTTTTTTGGCGATGAACATCTCTTTTTTCTCTTCTATATTTCGCTCCTTTTCCTTTAGAAGACTTTCCTTGTAATTTCTCTAAAGTCTCTCGGACTTGTTTTTGAACTTCCGCTTCACTAGGCTCTTCTTTAGGAGTATGAGCTGGTTTTTTACGACCACCTCTATTATTTTGGTTTCCACCACGTCCGTTACCTTTTGCAGGACCTTTGCTTATTCGTCTTCGTTTACTTCTTTTTTCTTTATCTGCATCAGTGGTTTCTTTCTTTTTCTTTTCCGGTTTTTTAAATTGCGTTAAATCAATTTTCTCTCCTGTTATCTTAGGACCATCTAATTTTTTGTATTGAGTTACTACCTTCTCCGATTCAGTTATGCTTTTTTCAGATTTCTTGGTTTCATCTATTTTAACATTAGTTTCTTTTTTTATAGGAGCTGAAACTTTTTCTTGTTCTTTTGCAGGTAATACTTCATTCTTTTCTGTAGAAATTTCTTTTTTGATAATTTTTGAAGCACTGCTATCAGGTATTTTTACCTCTGTGGTTTCTTCATTTTTAACAGAAATTTCTTTTTTTGCAGGAGTGATGACTTCTTTTTTGTCTTGTGGACTTTTTTCCTCTTTAGGTTTAGCAGTTTTACCTTCGAGGTCTATTTTTCCAAGAGTTTTTGGGCCTTTAAGTTTAACTTCAGCTTTTATTAACTTTTTGGATGCTTCGATTTTCTTTTGCTTTTCTTCAAGTTCCCGCTCGGAAGCAATTCGAATCTCTTCTTTTTCTTTTCTTTTTTCCTCACCAACTTCCTTTGAGGCTACTTTTTTACTCTTATCTTTTTGAAATTCATCTAAGAGTATTTGGTATTCTTCACTAGAAATTTTAGTTGTAGGCCGAGACTCCACCTCGTAACCTTTTGAACTTAAATATTCAACTGCACGATCCAATGAAATGTTGAACTCGCGCAAAACTTTATTAAGTCTCATTGTTTTTACTTCAGCCATATAAATGCTTTCTCCTGTTTTCAATTTAAATTTAAAAAAATGTAGTTAAATTACCACTTAATCTTCAAATTCTTCTTTTAATATATTTAATACTTCCTGTATAGTTTCTTCCTCTAAATCAGTTCTTTTGACTAATTCTTTTAGGTCATTTTCCAATACACTTTTTGCAGTATCTAATCCAATTTTTTCAAATTCTTTGATAATCCACTCATCAATTTCATCTTTGAATTCTGATAATTCTACATCTTCCTCAGCTCCTTCTCGTAATACATCAATTTCGTAACCTGTTAGATAACCAGCTAAACGTATATTGTGTCCTCCACGACCTATTGCTTTTGAAACTTCCTCAGGCTTTAATATTACCTCTGCTCTTTTATTATCTTCATCTAATTTGATTGAAGTTATTTTGGCAGGGCTAAGCGCTCTTGTGATATACAACTGAGTATTATTTGTAAAATTAATTACATCAATATTCTCATTGCCTAACTCACGAACTATACCGTGAATACGGGAACCTTTCATTCCAACACATGCTCCTACTGGATCTATACGGTCATCGTAAGAATCTACTGCTACTTTCGCTTTTTCTCCTGGAATACGAACTACTTTTTTTACATTAATCAATCCATCAAAAACTTCTGGAATTTCTTGCTCAAATAATTTTTCCAAAAACTTAGGATGAGCTCGCGACATAACAATTAACGGCTTATTTCCTTTGAGCTCTACCCCTTCAATAATCCCTCTTACATTATCTCCTTTTCTGAAAAAATCTGATGGGATTTGTTTTTCTTTTGGTAAAATCAATTCATTACCTTCATCATCTAGTAATATAATTGCACGGTGACGAATATGATGAACTTCAGCCGTATATATTTCTCCCTCTAAATCCTTAAAATACTTGAAAATATTTGTGTTATCATGTTCGTGTATCTTAGAAATAAGATTTTGGCGCAACGCTAAAATTGAACGGCGGCCTAGGTCTATTAATTTTACTTCCTCAGCTACATCTTCACCAATTTCGTAATCGGATTCTATTTTTTGAGCATCAGTAAGTGAAATTTCTTGGTTAGGTTCTTCAACTTCACCATCTGCAACAACCACTCGATTCCTCCAAATTTCTAAATCTCCTTTATCTGGATTGATAATAATATCAAAATTATCATCATCACCATATTTTCTTTTTAAAGCGTTTCTAAAAACGTCTTCTAAAATAGACATTAATGTTACTCTGTCTATTAACTTATCATCTTTAAATTCTGAAAAAGAATCGATTAATGCTAAATTCTCCATATTCTTCTAATTAAATTTTATCATAACTGTTGCTTCAACAATATCTTTATATTCTATTACCGCTTCTTTTTGAACAGTAACTTTTCCTTTACCTACAGGTTTTGGTTCTCGAACTTTCCAACGAAGTTCAATATTTTTACTATCTGCTTTTTCAAGTTTTCCTTGACAAACATCATTATGTCTTGTTTTCACCTTCAAATTACGGCCAATATTTTTAAAAAATTGACGCGGGATCAAAAGTGGTTCTGATACTCCAGCCGACGAAACATCCAATGAAAAATCAATTTCTTCTCGGTCTATATTATGCTCTATGGCTCTACTAACAGCAATACAGTCATTCACAGTTACTCCATTATCACCATCTATAACCACTCTTATTTGATTATTTTCAGAGACACTAAAATCGATAAGGAATAAAGATTCGTTTTCTTCTAAAGCTTTTTCAAGTAATTCTGCTACTATTTTTTTCATTAATTTTAGCTATAAAAAGAGGGGACTTTTTGGTCCCCTCAGCTAGTTTCGTATCAAATTCAGTGCAAATATAGTGTTTTTTTAACTTTTAAAAAAACCTTTATTCTTATGAAAATTTTTTGTAAATTAATATCTTGATAAATCACAGTAAAAATTATTTTATGAAACGCATATTAGTACCAACCGATTTTTCTGAACAGGCAGAAAATGCTTTGAAAGTAGCTGCTCAACTGGCAAAGAAAAATGAAAGTGAAATTTATGTGCTAAATTCACTTGAACTCCCAACACACCTATCTTCTTCTGGAGCTAATGGTGCAATGCCTGAATCTCTTTTTTTTATAAAACTAGCAGAAAAATATTTTGAAGAGTTACTCAAAAAACCATATTTAGAGGGGCTTTTAATACATGAAGCAATCATTGGCCATGGGGAGGTTTACAAAGATGTAAATGAAGTTGTGAAAGAAAAAAACATCAATCTTGTTATCATGGGTTCACAAGGAACTAATGGGTTTATGGAACTGTTTATAGGAAGTAATACAGAAAAAGTAGTTCGTACTTCTGAAATCCCTGTACTCGTTATAAAAAACAACCATGAAGATTTTAAAACTGATAATTTTGTATATGCAACCGATTTTTCAGAGGAGTGTAAAATTCCCTTCAACCAAGCAAAGAAGTTTGCCGAAGGAACCAACACTCATGTAAATTTACTTTATATAAATACTCCAAGTGATTTTAAAACAACAAAAGAAATTAATACTAAAATAAGAAGTTTTATAAAAGATATGGATGATTCAAATTTTAGTGTTCATATTTATAATGATATCTCTATAGAAAAGGGAATTTTAAATTTTGCATCCGAAACGAATGCGAATCTAATTGGCATGGGAACACATGGCAGAAGAGGACTGGCACATTTCTTTAATGGAAGTGTAAGTGAAGACCTTGTAAATCACGCTAACATGCCTGTTATGACATTTAAAATTTAATATGATTTATGGAAATAAAAAAAACCTAATTCGTATGAATTAGGTTTTGATGTGATGTTTGTTGGCCCACTAGGGCTCGAACCTAGACTCTTCTATACCAAAAACAGACGTGTTGCCAGTTACACCATGGGCCATTACCTTAATGCGGATGCAAATTTAATACAAACTTTGGCTTGCACAAATATTTTTTTAATAAATATTATATTTTTAGTATAAAATATATGAAGGTATTAATACGTTAACTTTTTTTTACTGAGCTTTTATTTTATTAGTAAATTCGCTTCAAATAAAAAATAATAATTTATGGATTCCTTCAATTTTAAAAAATGGAATAATGTTTTAGGATGGTTTGTATTTACAATAGCACTTTTAACGTACTGGTTAACTGTGGAGCCAACAGCAAGTTTTTGGGATGCTGGAGAATACATTACTACCTCTAGTAATTTAGAAGTTGGACACCCTCCTGGAGCTCCATTATACCAAATTTTAGGAGCATTTTTCTCAATTTTTGCATTGGAAGCTACAAATATTGCCCTAACCATAAATTTAATGTCAGTTTTTGCAAGCGCTTTTACCATACTGTTTATGTTTTGGTCACTAACCATGTTATTAACTACTATTGTTTCAAGAAAAATTGAGTTAAAAAAACAAAATTATCATGCAATTTTGGGCAGTGCAGCAATAGGGTCTCTGGCATTTGCATTTTCAGATAGCTTTTGGTTCAATGCTGTAGAAGCAGAGGTATACGCGATGGCAACCTTTATTATGTCTGTTTTATTCTATTTGGCTTTGCGATGGGAAAGAGATATGAATACACCAAGAGGAGATAGATGGGTCATTTTAATCGCTTTCGTAATTGGTTTATCTTTTGGTGTTCATTTTATGGGACTTCTTACAATTCCAGCTATGGGAATGCTATATTTCTTTAAAAATTATAAATCGGTAACCCTAAAAAATTTCCTAATCGCCAATATTGTTATGGTAGCTATTTTACTATTTATATTTAAGTTACTACTCCCCATGACGCTTAAATTTTTTAGTGCATCAGAAATATTTTTTGTAAATAGTATTGGACTTCCTTTCAATTCAGGAACTATTATAGCAGGTTTCCTTTTTATAGGTTTATTTTATTATTTATTAAGTTTTACAAGAGAAAAAGAATATGTAAAACTTAACACTTTACTATTAGCTATACTTTTTATATTTATTGGGTTTTCTAGCTGGATAATGCTCCCCGTTCGAGCCAATGCTGGAACTATGATTAACGAGAACAATCCAAATAATGCAAGAGAATTATTAGCCTATTACAACAGAGAGCAATACCCTGAAACACATCTTTTTTATGGGCCCCTATTTACGGAAAAATATGTAGGCTTAGATCCAAAGAAACCTTATAAAGATGATAAACCTAAATTTGAAAAAGATGAAGAAAATGGCAAGTATATAATCGTTAATGATTTTGTAAATGCTTCACAAAATACCGACGATGCTCAAAAAGGTTTATTTCCAAGAATGTGGAGTATGGAACATGCAACAAATTATATGCAATTTACCGATGGGCTTGAATTTACTATAAAGAGAGAATACCTGGGAGAATCCAGATTAATCGATATTGTAAAAGATTTTAATCAGGACATCAGGTCTGGTAATGTTGGTGTTGAGGATTTAGATGATTTTTTAAAAGATTTTGGGCCTTTTTTAGATATCCAAAAACCTACATTCCTACAAAATATTGCCTACATGTTTGAATATCAATTTGGATACATGTATTGGAGATATTTTATGTGGAATTTTAGTGGAAGACAAGACGATAAACAAGGGGAATACACTGATTTACACGGAAATTGGCTTACCGGAATAAATTTTATTGATGATGCAAGGTTAGGCCCTCAAGAATTTATAGCAAGTGATTCGAAACATAATAAAGCTAGAAATACCTATTTTATGTTACCTCTTTTACTAGGAATTATTGGAATTTTATTTCATTACAAAAATGATCCTAAAAACTTTTGGGTACTTTTAATATTCTTTCTTTTTACAGGTATTGCTTTAAAGGTTTATCTAAATGAAAGGCCTTTCGAACCAAGAGAACGAGATTACGCTCTAGTAGGATCTTTTTATGTTTTTGCGATGTGGATTGGCTTTGGT
>ENA-ORDA01002095-ORDA01002095.1-marine-metagenome-genome-assembly--contig:-NODE-2095-length-15590-cov-5.174692_pt1 | contig 15590 bp, 14 predicted proteins | sample MGYA00237778_ERZ508506 | MGnify/ENA primary metagenome ERZ508506 (study PRJEB26177, sample SAMN06267891) | marine metagenome | isolation source: Monterey Bay, California, USA | place: Pacific...
ATATGGAGCAACAGACAATGGCCATTTCATAATTTCATTTTTATCATCATATTTAGCTTCAATAATGGCTCCCACTAATCTAGACACACCAATTCCATATGAGCCCATTTTAACAAAGTCTTTTTTACCACCTGGTAAGTCAACAGCGGCATTCATTGCTTTTGAATACTTGTCTCCAAAATAAAAGATATGACCAACCTCAATTCCTTTAGTGATTAATCTATTTTCTTCAGATACCATTTTTTCAAATTCATCTTTATTAAATTTTTCATCTGTTACAGAATAAAATTTTTCATATTTTTTTCTCATATTTTCTAATGATGATTTTTCTAATTTTGTGCCATCACTATTTAAATCAAAAATTCTTTTATCAGTAAAAATTTTGCTTTCCCCTGTTTCTGCAAGAATTATAAATTCATGAGATAAATTTCCACCAATTGGACCTGTGTCAGCCGCCATTGGAATTGCTGTTAAAGACAGTCTATTAAAAGTTCTCAAGTATGATAAAAAAAATTTATTGTAGGAATAGAAAGCATCATCATCTGTTACATCAAATGAGTATGCATCTTTCATATAAAACTCTCTACCTCTCATGATTCCAAATCTTGGTCTTATCTCATCTCTAAATTTCCATTGAATATGATACAGAAGTTGAGGTAATGATTTATAAGATTTTAATGATGATCTAAAAATTTCAGTTACTTGCTCTTCATTGGTTGGGCCATAAAGCATTTCTCTATTTTGACGATCCTTAATTCTAAGCATCTCTTCTCCATAATCATCATAACGGCCACTTTCTTTCCAAATTTCACTTGATTGAATTGTTGGCATTAAAATTTCTTGCGCACCAATTTTATTCTGTTCTTCTCGAACGATGGCTTCAATTTTTTTCATTACTTTAAAACCAAGAGGTAGCCAAGAATAAATACCTGCTGAAGCTTGTTTTATCATTCCAACTCTCAACATTAATTGATGAGATTTAATTTTAGCTTCTGAGGGATTGTTTTTTAAAATTGGTATGAAAGATTTAGATAAATACATCTTAATTGATAATATTTCTTAAATTTAAATATTCAAATTTAATTAATAAATAAATTATACTAAAGATAACACTAGTAATACCAGTACAATATAGGAATTTTTTAAACATTTTTGGATTTTCAGGAGAGCCAGGATCTTCACCCTCAACCTTTATTATTTTAGCTCTATTAACATCTATTGGTAATATTGCAAAAAAAACAACCCACCAGATAATTATATAAATTATAGCTAAACCAGTGACACTCATTAAATTTTTACAAGATTAATGTTTGTGAAAGGTTTTTTTCCAGTTTTTTCTTTTGAAAATTTTCTACAAGCAATCTTAAGAGCGTCTATTAAATTATGTTCTTGTTTTTTACTACCAAGTTTAAATGTTCTAGTGATTTCCTCAATTTCATCTTCTAAACCATAAACAAATTCTTCTGTATCATCAACAGGTATACCTCTAAAAGTCAGCAAAGGTCTCTGATGAATGCTGCCATTTTTTGCAATTAAAATAGTTGCCTCGATATATCCGTTAGCACTTAAGTTTTTTCTATCTTTGATTGATTGAGCATCTTCTGCAACGCTAATATTTCCATCTAAATAAAGTCTTCCACTTGGTGCTTTGTCATAAACATGAGGTTTACCTGGATATAGTTTAACAATATCTCCATTTTCTACTTGAACAGGGTTTGGGACATTCATTTCTTTTGCAAACTTAATATGCTCTATCATATGACGGTGTTCACCATGGACCGGAATAGAACATTGAGGTTTTATCCACTCATACATCTCTTTTAAATCTTCTCTATTAGGGTGTCCTGAAACATGAACAAATTCATTTTCTTCAGAAATAACTTCTATACCATCTTTAACTAATTGGTTTTGTAGGTTATATAATTTTTTTTCATTACCTGGGATTATTTTTGATGAAAATATTACTGTATCGTCTTTTTCAATAAAAACATCTGGATGTGTGTATTTTGCAATTCTCATTAAAGCTGCCATCGGTTCGCCTTGACTTCCAGTGCATAGATAAACAATTTTGTCTCTTGAAATATTTTTGGCTTCACGGGGATCAATTGGTTCTATTACATCTTTTAAATATCCACATTGTCTAGCTGCTTTAAATATTCTGTGCATTGATCTGCCAACTAAAGATATTTGACGCCCAGTTTTTTCAGCACAATAAAATGCAGTTTCCAATCTTGCAACATTTGAAGCAAAAGATGCAATAATAATTCTTTTCTTCAGACTGCTCATAATATTAAGCATACTTTTTCTTACATCTAGTTCTGAACCAGCTTTACCCATACTAAATACATTTGTAGAGTCGCAAATCATAGCCAATACACCTTCGTTACCAATTTCCTTAAGACGATTTGAATTAATCTTGCCACCAATTAAAGGCTCTGGATCTATTTTCCAATCACCTGTATGCAAAATTGCTCCAGCAGGGGTTTCTATTCTTAGACCATTAGGTTCAAGAATTGAATGTGTTAAAGTTATATATTCAATTTTAAATGGATTTAAATCAACAATTCCATTCAATTGAACTACATTTAAATAACTTGTTATATCGATATGTTTTTCCTTAAATTTTTCTTTTATTAAAACGGATGTAAATGGTGTTGCAAAAATTTTACATTTAAGTTGTGGCCAAAGATGAGCTATAGCTCCAATATGATCTTCATGTGCATGTGTAAGTACTATACCTAGAAGATCATCTTTTTTATCTACAATAAAACCAGGGTCAGGATAAATTAAATCAATACCTGGCAATGTGTCATCAGCAAATGTCACGCCAATATCAACCATAATCCATTTATGTTCACCTGGTTTTCCATAAGCAAACAAATTCATGTTCATGCCTATCTCTCCAGATCCACCAAGTGGACAAAATAATAATTCGTCTTTCATTTTTAATTGATCAGCTTAGAAATCTTAATTAAACCGTTAATTGTGATATCTTTGTTGTGAGTTACTTTCGTATTAATTGAGTTTTTAAATAAATTAGAAAAACCACCAGTAATAATTACTTTAAAAGTTTTTCCAGTATCTTTCTTAATTAAATTAACAATATTGTCAATTAATCCTGCGTAACCCCAAAAAAATCCAGATCTAACAGCACTAGTTGTGTCTTTTCCCACTATATTTTTGATCTTTTTTAGATCAATTCTGGGTATCAAAGTAGCTTTATCAGACAGAGTATCTAATGACAATCTTACACCTGGAGCAATAACTCCTCCTGCATAGGAGTCTTTAATTAAAACATCAAAAGTAGTTGCAGTACCAAAATCTAAAATAATAAAATTATTTTTTTTATCTAATAAACTTATAGCATTTGTAATTCTATCAGAACCAACTTGTTTATAATTAACTTTGATCTTTATTAAAGATTTTAAATTCAAATTTTTTACCTCATAACATTTTATTCGAGTTTTTTTTAATAAATATTTTTTAATCAATTCAAAAGATTTAGGCACAACACTACAAAAAAGAATTTTTTTAATTTTTTTATAGTCTAATTTTAATTTATCAAAAATTTTATTTAGTTTGATAAGATTAATATCTTTAGATGTAAAATTTACTTTCTTAATAATTTTATAGTTTGATGAAACAATAAAAATTTTTGTTTCCGAATTACCTATATCACCAAGTATATACATTTATATTTTATTTAATTTACTATTAATTTTATACAATTTAGACAAATTTTTTTCAAAAAGTACTTTTAGTTCATTTTCAATAACTTTTTTATTTATACGTTTATCAAGTAAGTTAAATAAATTTGTTGTTGGGTAATTTATAATTTTAGGACTTTTAATCAAATTTATCCCAATACCAACAATTAAATATTTGTTATCTGATTTTGAAATTACCTCTTGAAGAATTCCGCTTATCTTATTTTTATTAATCAATAAATCATTTGGTTTTTTAAAAGTAATCTTTTTTTTATAATATTTCTCAAGTGCTTTTTTAACTAATAAACAGTTAATTTTAGTTAAAGCTGATAATGACATGTTAATATTTTTTAACTCATGAAAAAAACTTATGAATAGATTACCTTTATGAGATATCCATTTTTTTCCATACTGACCTTTACCATTTGTTTGAGATTCTGATATCACCATACCATTTTTAAAATTATAATTTTTTATAATTCTAATTGCAGTATTATTTGTACTTTTAACTTTTTTAAATTTAAATCTTTTAAATTTCATTAAATAATATTAATTCTTGAAACTACATCTATCAATTGACTTGGGAAGATGAAGTAAAAAAGAATTAATATTGTTGAAAATGCAAGAGAAAACTTTAACCACATATTATGATCTTGGTCATATTTTTCTTTTTCTGCATCAAAATAAATAATCTTTATAATTCTCAAATAATAGAAAGCAGCAACAACTGTTGATAATAATCCTACTATTGCCAAGAAATACATTGATTGTTCTAAAACAGCTTTAAAAATATAAAATTTTGCAAAGAATCCTGCTAATGGTGGAATACCGGCTAATGAAAACAAAATAATTAATAAAGATAATGACAATAATGGATGATTTTTAGATAAACCAGATAGATCACCTATTTCTTCATAATATTGATTATTTCTCTTTAACATTAACAAACATGAAAAGAGAGCTAGGTTCATGATTATATAGATAGATATGTAAATAATTGAACTTTGGATTCCCTCATTAGAGCCTGTAGCCAATCCAGCTAATGTATATCCAATATGACCAATGGAACTGTAAGCAATTAGTCTTTTTATATTAGTTTGGCCAATAGCAGCAATAGCACCAAAAAGCATAGAGGCTATTGATAAGAAAACTATAATCATTTGCCATTGATCAATTAAATTTAAAAATGGTACATATAAAAATCTTATAAAAACTGTGAGTGCTGCAATTTTTGGTACCATTGTAAAAAATAAAGTTACAGATGTTGGTGAACCTTCATAAACATCTGGTGCCCACATATGAAATGGAACAGCAGAAATTTTAAATGCTAAACCAACAAGAATAAAAACAATTCCAAATGTTAAAACATATTCATTTGAATTTAATTGATTTGCAATTGTATCAAAGTTGGTTGAACCTGAAAAACCATAAATTAATGAACAACCATACAAAAGTAAACCTGATGATAGTGCGCTAAGCACAAAATATTTTAACCCAGCCTCTGATGACTTTAATTGATCTCTGTTAAAGGTTGCTAAAACATATAAGGCTAAAGATTGTAATTCAAGGCCCATATAAAACACCATTAAATCATTTGAGCTAATCATAACCATCATGCCTAAAACTGAGCTCAAAATCAAAATAGGATACTCAATCTTAAATATTTTAAATATTTTAAGATAGCTTGATGAAATTATTAAAACTAAAAAAGCACCGAGTAGAGTAATAATTTTCATAAACGAAGACATATAATCAATGACAACACTATCGTTAAATAAAGTCATACGATTAATAGAAAAAGTTTCATTAATTGTAATTATTGCAGTAATTAGAAGAACCAATAAAGAAATATTAAAAATTAATTTTGATCCATCTTTTATAAAAACACCTAAAATTAATAAAAACATAATTGAAAGTGAGATAAAGATTTCTGGTAATATTAAATTAAGATTTTCCATATTATTTATTAGTTAAATTTGTATTGTACATATTTATTAAATCAGTAACAGAAACCTCGATTGTATTAATTAATGGATCTGGATAAAAACCAAAAAACAAAGTGGGTACTGCTAGACATGTTAATATAAAATACTCAGACTTATTAAGATCAACCATCGTTTTTAAGTCAGTATTAATTAATTTACCAAAAACAACTCTTTTGTATAACCACAACATGTAAGCTGCACCTAGAATTACCCCTAAACTAGCTATTACTGCTACTAAAAAATTATCCTTAAATACACCCATTAAAATCAAAAATTCACCAACAAAACCACTCGTTCCTGGTAAGCCAAGGGCCGCTAAAGTAAATAGCATAAATAAAATTGAATATTTTGGAATAATTGAAACTATACCACCATATGAACTGATCAATCTTGAGTGCATTCGATCATAAACCACACCAACACATAAAAACAACGCAGCAGAAACTAATCCATGGCTAATCATTTGAATAATACTTCCTTCAATACCTTGTTGTTGGATAGTAAAAATACCTAGTGTTACAAAACCCATATGAGCAACTGAAGAGTAAGCTATTAATTTTTTCATATCCTCTTGCATTAAAGCTATTAGTGATGTGAAAACAATCGCGATCACACTCAGTGTGTAGATTAAAGGTGTAAATATTTCTGAAGCATCTGGAAATAAACCTAATGAAAATCTTATAAAACCATAACCTGCCATTTTAAGTAGTATAGCTGCAAGTAGCACTGATCCTGCTGTAGGTGCTTCTACGTGAGCATCAGGAAGCCAAGTATGAACTGGCCACATCGGAGTCTTTACAGCAAAAGAGCTAAAAAAAGCTAGCCACAATAAATTTTGATACTTTGCATCTATACCTAGTTCATAGAGTTTAATTACATCTGTTGTTCCAGATATCCAATAGATTGAAATTATAGCAACTAACATTAAAACAGAGCCAAGCAATGTATATAAAAAGAATTTAAAAGCTGAATAAACTCTCTTAGGACCGCCCCAAATACCGATAATTAAAAACATTGGTATTAAACCTGCTTCAAAAAATAAATAAAAAACAACTAAATCAAGAGCACAAAAAACTCCTATCATAAAGCTTTCCATAATTAATATTGCTATTAAAAAATCTCTTAATCTTGTTTTGACTGTATTATTAACCGAAATAATACATAGCGGAGTTATAAAAGTAGTTAAGATAATAAATAAAATTGAAATTCCATCTATACCAACTTTATAATTTACAAAACCTTCAATCCAAGTTCTATCTTCTACAAATTGAAAACTAGAAGTTGATTGATCGAATGAAACCCATAAATAAATTGAAATCAAAAAATTTACAATAGAAGTAAATAAAGATACATATTTAGCTGTTAAATTATTTCCCTCTTTGTCTTTAGTAAAAAATAAAAATAAAGCTCCAACTGTTGGCAATAATATTAATGAAGAAAGAATAGGAAAATTCATTTATTTAATAATTAAGAAGGTTAATAATGCTGAAAAACCTAAAAGCATAATAAAAGCATATTGATAAATAAAACCACTTTGAAATTTACTTGCTTTGATAGAGCATTTTTTAATCAATGATGAAATTCCATCAGGACCAAATTTATCTATTATTTTACCATCACAAAATTTCCATAAAAACAGACCTAGCTTTTTAGATGGATTAATAAAAACAACTTCATAAAGTTCGTCAAAGTACCATTTATTTATTAGAAAATTATATAAAGGCTTATTAATATTGGCTATTTGATCAGGTATTCCTTTGTTTTTTACAAATAGATAATAAGCAATTGGTATAGATGATAGTACTAGAAATGGTGTTAAAAGCAAAAACCATGTAGGTGGGTGCTCAGTACTCAATGGTTCCAAGAATTTAATAGATTCTGACCAAAAATAATTTTCACCATCATGGCCAATAAATAAGTCTTTAAATAAAAATCCTGCAAAAATAGCTCCAACAGATAAAATAACTAAAGGAATCAACATCACTAATGGAGACTCGTGTGTTTCTTCAATTTTGACTTCTTTATTATTATATTTTCCATGAAAAGTTTTAAAAATTAGTCTCCAAGAATAGATTGAAGTTAAAAAAGCAGTAAAAATTCCAATTCCAGCTGCATAATATCCTGTAGTGTTACCTTTTAAATAAGCAAATTCAATAATTGCATCTTTAGAATAAAAACCTGACAAAAATGGAAACCCTGTAAGAGCAAGTGTTCCAATAATCATTAACACATAAGTGTAAGGTAATTTTTTCCATACACCTCCCATATTATTAATATCTTGTTCGTCCTTAAATGCATGAATTACAGAGCCTGAGCCTAAAAACAATAAAGCTTTGAAAAAAGCGTGTGTGAATAGATGAAACATTGCAACATTATAAGCACCTACGCCAGCAGCAAAAAACATATAACCAAGCTGACTACAAGTTGAGTATGCTATAATTTTTTTAATATCAGTTTGAACTAACGCAACTGTTGCTGCAAAAAATGCAGTTGTCATTCCAACAATTGTTATTAAATTTAATATTAATGGAGAATATTCGTAAATTGGCGAACATCTAACAACCAAAAATACTCCAGCTGTTACCATGGTAGCTGCATGAATTAATGCAGATACAGGGGTTGGTCCTTCCATTGCATCAGGTAACCATGTGTGCAATAAAATTTGGGCTGATTTACCCATAGCGCCAATAAATAATAACAAACAAATTAAATCTATAGCTTTAACTTCAAAACCTAAAAAGGATAAATTTTTATCAATAACTGTTGGTATTTGTTGAAACACTTCTGAATAATTGACAGTTCCAAATAAATAGAAAATTAAAAATATTCCTAATGCAAAACCAAAGTCACCTACTCTATTTACAACAAAAGCTTTAATTGCTGCAGCATTTGCACTCTCTTTTTTAAACCAAAACCCAATTAAGAAATATGAACAAAGTCCAACACCTTCCCAACCAAAAAATAGTTGAATAAAATTATCTGAAGTAACTAACATTAACATTGCAAATGTAAATAACGACAAATATGCCATAAATCTTGGTTTATGAGGATCATGTGACATGTATCCAATTGAATAAATATGAACTAATGATGAAACTGATGTAACAACAACCAACATGACAGCTGACAATGGATCGATTAGCATGGACCAATTAACATCTAAAGATCCAGAATTTATCCAAGTTGCTAATATAATATTATCCTCATATTGATTGACAATTACTTGATAAAGAACATTAATCGATAAAAGTGCAGAGATTGAAACAAGAGCACTTGTTACAATTTCTGAATTTCGGTCACCAATATATTTTCCAAAAAAACCTGAAATAATCGAAGCAATAAGTGGAAGAATTAAAATTGAAATTTCCATATTATCCTTTCAACTTATCTATTTCTTCAACACGAATAGTTCCTGAGTTTCGATAATAAACTACTATAATTGCCAATCCAATGGCTGCTTCTGCGGCTGCAACAGTTAAAATAAAAAGCGTGAAAACTTGTCCAGTAAGGTCACCTAAGAAAATTGAAAATGCAACTAGGTTAATATTAACTGCAAGTAGTATTAACTCTATACTCATTAATATTACAATAATATTTTTTCTATTGAGAAAAATTCCAATTATGCCAATTGAAAAAATAACAGCTCCTAAAGTTAAATAATGCCCTAAACCAATTTCAGTCATCAATTTTAACTCCTTTATTAGTTTCAACATCTAAAACTTGGACACCTTCAGATCTTTCTCTAGAAATTTGCTTTACGTAACTTTGTGTCTTAACTCCAGTACGTTTTCTAAAAGTTAAGACGATAGCTCCAATCATAGCTACTAATAAAATCATTCCACTTAATTGAAATACATGAATGTAATCAGTATACAAAACTTGTCCTAAAGAATGAGTATTACTCACACTAAAATTATTTACTGAATTATTTAAATCAAATAAATCAGGCTTATATTTCCAGCCACCAATAACTATTATTAATTCAAAGAATATAATTGTACTTATAATTAAACCTACTGGAATATGACTGGAGCTTTCTTGTGATGCAAACCATTGGTTTTTTTGTTGAGCAACATTTAACATCATAACTACAAACAAAAAGAGTACTGCCACAGCTCCTACATAAACAATTAACATTATCATTCCTAAAAACTCAGCACCTATCATTATAAAAAGACAAGATATGCTAATGAAATCTAAAATTAGAAAAAAAACTGAATGGACAGTATTTTTAGAAACTGTAACCATGATTGCTGAAATTACAGCTATAATCGAAAAGGTATAAAAAAAAATTGAATGTGCGATCATAAATTATCTATATGGGTTATCAGCTTTAATATTAGCTGCTAATACATTCTCCCATCTATCTCCATTATCTAAAAGTTTTTCTTTTGTGTAATAAAGTTCTTCTCTTGTTTCTGTTGAAAATTCAAAATTTGGGCCTTGTACAATTGCATCAACTGGACAAGCCTCTTCACATAAACCACAATAAATACATTTCATCATATCAATATCGTATCTTGTAGTTTTTCTACTTCCATCATCTCTTGCAGATGACTCAATTGTAATTGCTTGGGCGGGACATACAGCTTCACACAATTTACATGCTATACATCTTTCTTCACCGTTAGGATATCTTCTAAGAGCATGTTCGCCTCTAAAACGTGGACTTATTTTACCTTTCTCAAAAGGGTAATTAATTGTTTTTTTGGATTTGAATAGTTCTTTAATTGCAATTAACAAACCCCCAATAAAGTCTGTCATAAATATTGTCTTTAAAAATCTTGATAATTTCATTATTGATTTATTGGTAAAAGGTTAAAATAAAATAAATAGCTAGCAGTTAACACTACCCAAGTTAAAGATAGTGGCAAAAACACTTTCCATCCGAGTCTCATTAACTGGTCGTATCTGTATCTTGGCACTATAGCTTTAACTAAAGCAAATAAAATGAATAATAATAGAATTTTTAAAATCAACCATATTGCACCAGGCACTAAAGTGAATGGATAAATATCAATAGGTGATAACCATCCACCTAAAAACAATATCGCTCCCATAGCGCACATTAATAAAATATTAGCATATTCACCTAACCAAAACATTGCATACATCATGCCAGAATATTCAGTTTGATAACCAGCTACTAGTTCAGCCTCAGCTTCAGGTAAATCAAATGGAGGTCTATTTGTTTCAGCTAATGCTGATATAAAAAATATAACAAACATAGGAAACAGTGGTATTACAAACCATAAATCTTGTTGAGCTATAACAATATCATTTAAATTTAAAGAACCTACACAAAGCAATACATTAATAATTATTACTCCTATAGAAACCTCATAAGATACCATTTGTGCAGCAGAACGAATTGCCCCAAGAAAAGGATATTTTGAATTAGAAGCCCAACCACCCATTATTATTCCATATACACCAAGAGAAGAAACTGCAAACAAGTAAAGTATTCCAACATTGATATCCGCTAATACTTGAGTTGCACTAAAAGGTATCACGGCCCAAGAAATTAAAGCTAGTGTCATAGTAACAATGGGAGCTAAAATGAAAATTACTTTGTTTGAACTTGAAGGAATTATAATTTCCTTAAAAATATATTTTAATGCATCAGCAAGTGATTGAAGTAAGCCAAATGGTCCAACTACATTTGGACCTTGTCTTTTTTGTACAAAAGCCCAAACTCTTCTATCAAGCCAAACAATCATAGCTACAGACACTAAAACAGGAACTAGTAAAAAAAGTATTTTATAAACTTCTTGAAAAATGATGTTTAAATAATCCATTTCAACCTTCTGTTCCTGTAGATTTCAAATTAATTTTTGAATTATTGCATTCAATCATTGTTTTTGAAGATTTAGCGATAACATTTGAAAAATAATAATCTTTTATAAAAATTTTTAGATTTTCATTTTGAAATTCTGTATTTGTAGATTTATCATTTTTTTCATTTGAATTATCCTGTTTTTCTTTTTGTAAATTTAGATAATTAAACATGCTGCTTTCTAATTCATCTTTGTCATTAAATAGTTTTCTATTATTCATAAATTCAGCTAATTCATTAATTATTTGCCAATCTTCTTTAGCATCACCTGGAGGATAAGAGGCCTTTTGAGCTTTTTGTATCTTGCCTTCTAAATTTGTAAAATAACCATCTTGTTCAGTGTAAGCAGAGCCAGGTAAAATTATATCGGCAATTTCAGCTCCTTTATCACCATGACTTCCCTGATAAATTACAAATTCACCCTTCTTATCAAAATCCAAACTGTCCTGGCCAACTAAATAAATAATATCAAATTTATGATCTTTTAAATCATTTAATAATCTTTTTTCTTGATTTATTATACCAAGATCAAAATTACCTACAGTTGAAGCATCACAAGACAATATATTCAATGAATTCCAATCCTCAGTAATTTTATTATTTTCAATTAAAAATTCTTTAATCTTATTAAACAAATATTTTGATGAATTTGAATTCAACAATGACTCACCAATTATAATTAAGGGTTTTTTAGCTTCTTTAATTTGATTTGAAATTTCATTATCTTCTTCAAAAATATTCTTTAATGATTGGGTTTGACCATCTAAACACTCATAAGGGTAAGTTAGATCACCTAGATCATTAAGTGAAATAATTTTAGAATTATTGTTTAAATAAGATTTTCTAATTCTTGCATTTAATATTGTGGCTTCATATCTTGGGTTTGTTCCTACCAACATAATAAAATCAGATTCTTCAATTCCATTTATTGTAGAATTAAATAAATAGTTTTCTCTTTTGCTTATATCTAAAAATCGATTATCAGATCTAGATTCATAATTATTTGTATCTAGTGTTCTGTCACAGAATTCTTTAAAAATATAACCTGTTTCCATATTGGTAAGATCACCAACAAATCCACATACTTTTTCTTTTGAAGTGTTTTCAAATTTTGATTTGATTATCTTAAAAACCTCATCCCAGGATGCTTTTTCAAATTTTCCATTATATTTGATAAATGGTGTATCTAATCTTTGATGTAATAATCCATCACATGCATATCTTGTTTTATCAGAAATCCATTCTTCATTAATGTCTTCATTTATAATTGGAAGAATTCTTTTTACTTCCCAATCATAAGTATCAACTCTTATATTTGAGCCAATTGCATCCATAACATCAATGCTCTCTGTTTTTTTAAGCTCCCAGGGTCTTGCTTCAAAGATGTATGGTTTGGATGTTAAAGCACCAACTGGACACAAATCTACTACATTTGCTGAAAGTTCTGACTGCATTGACTGCTCCAAATAAGTAGTTATTTGCATGTCTTCTCCTCTACCAATTGCACCAATTTCAGGAACACCTGCTACCTCTGTTGCAAATCTTACACATCTAGTACAATGAATACACCTTGTCATTTGGGTTTTAATGAGTGGTCCCATATTTTTTTCTGGTACTAATCTCTTATTTTCATTAAATCTTGATTTATCAACTCCATAAAACATAGATTGGTCTTGCAAATCACACTCACCCCCTTGATCACAAACTGGGCAATCTAATGGATGGTTAGCCAATAAAAACTCCATAACTCCTTTTCTGGCTTTTTCAACAAACTTAGTATTTGTTTTAATATTCATTCCCTCTGCTGCAGGCATAGCACAGGATGCAACTGGTTTTGGTGATTTTTCCATTTCAACCAAACACATTCTACAATTTCCAGCTATAGATAATTTTTCATGATAACAAAATCTTGGAATTTCAACACCTGCTTTTTCACATGCTTGAAGAACCGTTAAACCTTCTTCAACTTCTATATCAATGTCATTTACTTTAAGTTTAAGCATTATTTTTATCCAATAAATGTTGATCAACTAAATAAGGAATATTACTTTTTTTCTGAATAATAGGATCCAAATTATTTCTTTTTTCAATTTCTTTTTTAAAATGTCTTAATAAACCTTGTACAGGCCATGAAGATCCTTCACCAAATGCACAAATAGTATGACCAGCTATTTGGTTTGTTACATCCCCCAACATATCAACTTCATCTTTTGTTGCTTCACCTTTAGCCATACGTTCTAACATTCTCCACATCCAACCAGAACCTTCTCTGCATGGTGTGCATTGACCACAACTTTCATGTTTGTAGAACCTTGCAATTCTAGCCATACATTTAATAATGTCTTGATCTTTATTAATTACAACTATACCAGCTGTTCCTAATCCACTTTTTTCAGCCATTAAAGAATCAAAATCCATAGTCAATGTTTCACATTTTTCTTTTGGTATTAAAGGCATTGATGAACCACCAGGAATTACAGCTTGTAAATTATCCCAACCACCAATTACTCCTCCAGCGTGGACTTCAATTAATTCTTTTAAAGGAATATTCATTTCTTCTTCAACATTGCATGGGTTATTTACATTTCCCGATATGCAAAAAATTTTGGTACCTGTGTTTTTTTCTCTACCCAAAGAAGCAAACCATTTCCCACCTCTTCTAAGTATTGTTGGAACAACAGCAATTGTTTCAACGTTGTTTATTATTGTTGGGCACCCATAAAGTCCAATTAAAGCAGGAAAAGGTGGTTTTAATCTTGGCTGACCTTTTTTACCTTCAATACTTTCTAATAATGCAGTTTCTTCTCCACAAATATAAGCTCCAGCACCATAATGAATATAAATATCTAAATCCCATCCTGTTCCAGCAGCATTTTCTCCTAAAAGTTTTTTTTCATAAGCTTCATCTATTGCAGCCTGGAGTTTTTCTCCATCAATAAAATATTCCCCTCTAATATATATGTAGCAGACGTGAGCTTGTACTGCGTATGAAGCAATTAAACATCCTTCAATTAACTTATGAGGTTCAAATCTTAAAATATCTCTATCTTTACATGTGCCTGGTTCAGACTCATCTCCATTTATAACTAAATAATGAGGTCTTGTTCCAACTTCTTTAGGAGCAAAAGACCACTTTAATCCTGTAGGAAATCCAGCACCACCTCTTCCTCTAAGTTGTGAATCTTTAATTTCATTAATTATCCAATCTCTACCTTTACTTGTTAGTTCTTTTGTATTAACCCAATCTCCTCTTTTTTGAGATGACTTAACATCAGATCCTCTATCATTATATAAATTTTGAAAAATTCTATCCTGATCTTTAAGCATTTTTTAAATCCATAAGTGTTTTTCTATTATTTTCAGGCTCATTATTAATACGTCCTCTATACGATCCTGGTTTAGGAGACTCACCCTTTAAAATTTTATCTAAAATTTCTATTGTCTTTTCTTTATCCAAATCTTCATAATAATCATCATTAATCTGCATCATTGGTGCATTAACGCATGCACCTAAACACTCGACTTCCATCCAAGAACAGCTTTTATCATTAGACAATTCAGACTCTTTTTCTGAAATTTTTTCTTTACAAGCTTCTACTAATTTATTTGCACCTCTAATCATACAAGGTGTTGTAGTACAAACTTGAACAAAATATTTACCTACAGGTGATAGATTGTACATAGTATAAAAAGTGGCAACTTCGTATACTTTGATGTAAGGCATATCTAAAAATTTAGCAATATACTTCATGGCCGCTAAAGGAATCCAATTATTATTTTGTCTTTGCGCAATATAAAGTAAAGCCATGACTGCACTTTGTTGCTTGCCCTTTGGATATTTAGCAACAATAGTTTTTGCTGCATCCAATGAAGAGGTATTGAATTCAAAACTTTCAGGTTGATTTTTTGAAGGTCGTCTTAAACTCATCTATCAACCTCTCCAAAAACAATGTCTAAGGATCCAAGCACTGCAGGAACATCGGCTAACATGTGACCTTTAATTAAATAATCCATTGATTGTAAATGAGAAAAACCTGGTGCTCTTATTTTACATCTGTAAGG
>ENA-ORDA01002098-ORDA01002098.1-marine-metagenome-genome-assembly--contig:-NODE-2098-length-15583-cov-7.008319_pt1 | contig 15583 bp, 24 predicted proteins | sample MGYA00237778_ERZ508506 | MGnify/ENA primary metagenome ERZ508506 (study PRJEB26177, sample SAMN06267891) | marine metagenome | isolation source: Monterey Bay, California, USA | place: Pacific...
TTAATAAATATATCTGGTATTAACATACTATGTGATGCTCTCACAGGATTAATATCTAAGCCTCCTCTTCTAGTATACAGACAAGCAACCATTAATTGTTCAGGTTCATAAGCATCAGTTAGGTGCTTATATACCATTTCACATATCTCTTCGTGAAAATGACTAACAGTTCTATGAGATACTATGTACTTAGCTAATGAATCTGCTGTAGGTAATTTTTTACCTTTAATCTTTATAAATACATCTCCCCAATCAGGTTGATTAGTAACTCTACAGTTAGATCTAAGTAAATTAGATTTTAATTTTAATTCTTCCATACCTCCATCAGGTTCGTATGATTCTAATTGATTAGCATCTGATTGAAAAGCAGTAAAATCAATTTCGTCTAAATCAACTATATCTCCTAAGTCTCTGTAACCTTCGAAAGATATTGCTTCTCCTTCTTCATCACTAGCATAGAAAGATACAGTAGTATTAGTTTCAAGTAACTCATCTAAATCTCTCTTTACTCTAGCTTCAATACCGCTAATACAATCTCTAGCATTATCTGCTATACGAGTCATATTAAATGAGTTTAAATATAGCTTAATAGATTTAGACTCTACATGATATTCACTATTAGAAGGACAAACAATTTTAAGCATACCTGCTACTGGTTGACCTTTGGTCGTAATAGCAGATACCTCGTAACAGTTCCATGTATCGACTCCTATAAAGCTATCTGATGTTAATCCATAACCTTCTCTGTTTAAGTATCTAGGTACTTTAACTAGTAATTCTGGTGAATAAGTATCTTTGTATCCATCTCCACCTACTTTACCTAAATGCTTAGATGCAATGTCTACTACTTCTTGATAATTTTTTACTTCGCTCATTTAATAAAATTTAATATTTGTTCTACTCTTTGCATAGGAGAACCAGTTATCGTCAAATAAGGTTGACGTACACCTTCTAATACTACTCTAAATTCATCATCTACTTGTTTTCTCCACTTTTCATTTACACTCCTTACTCCATCATCTACAGAATCAAATTCTATAGGAAAATAAATATAATGAGTATATTCAGTCTTTATTCTATTCCAAGTATCTTCTATATAAAGATATGTCATAGGAGTAATCTTATTCATGAACTTAGAATAAACTAATACATCCATATAACATCTATCTAGTACTTGATTATAAGGTTGAAGTAAAGCTTCTAAATGAAAACAACTAATAGCTAATTGAGTAGCTTCTGTACCTTTTTCATTTATAGGAAAACCATAAGACCCTATCGTTCTAGTAGATTCATTTACAAATTCGTACTTAGGTAATTTATTTTTAAGTAGTTCATATACAGTAGTCTTACCTGTACTACTTGCTCCTACTAATGCTATTCTCTTAATCATATAACCTTTTTATACAATATACGAAAAAATTATTTAAGATTCAAATAATTATTAAGAAAGTTAACCCATAAACCTAAACTAACTTCTTTTAATTTACCGTAAGTTTCCTCTAAAGTAAAATCATCATTCACTATACTAGCTTCTGCAATAACTTCTCCTTCATCCACTCCTGCAGTTACTCTATGTATAACAGATCCAATCTCTTCGTATTCACGTTCAAAAGCTTTAATCTGTGGATCTTTACCTTTAAGGTCAGGGTACTTAGTTATAAGACCTGGATGACCATTAAATAAATTTACTCCTTCTGTAACATAACCGGGTATAATTCTTAACCAACCATGAAGAGTAACTAAAGCATCAGGAAAATACTGAAGGACATCCATATAGTTTTCTTCGTCAGGATAGTTTTTAAACGTCCAGTATTTTACTTCTTGTATTCTAGGGTCTATAGTTCTTAAATGGTCCGGTCTTTCATTAGTAATGATTCTATCAGGCCATCTACCTATACTTTCAGCTATATCAGCTATTTCCGCTCCTGTTTGGCTAAAGAACGCTATCCACTTTATGTCTTCCGTTGGCATACCATCTAAATTTTTGAATATTATTTTTAACTTTATCTAAGTCTATATCTTCTAAGTCCATATTAATAAGCTCATGTAACTTTTGAGATTCTTTACTCCATAGACCTTCGTCACCGTAAGTAATACCTTTTATGCCGTGTACTATTGGATTAGAAGTATCTAGAGAATAAATCCATTTATAATCTGCATGCTTATAGAATGCAAACTCTTGAGGTAATCCACATCCTAGTAAGTGATGAGGTTTCTCAGTGTTTATCACACCGTCTTTTAATAAGTCTCCTAGTAGTTTAACTCTTCCTAACATCCAACTTACATATTTGTTAGGATGCGGGACAGAAACGCTATAATAAGAATAGTCAAAAGATATAGCAATCATATCAACTTCTTCCATATCCATAAATTGATAACATCTTTTTATCTCTTCATAGTCTTTTCCTTGGACTACTCCGATACTCTTTCCATGTAATCTAGGATAGTCTCTTTTAAAATCTTGACATTGACCTATAGTGAGAGCCATATTCTCTAAAGCATCTGGAATTATATACCATGAGGCTTTTAAACGGTTAACCCATTGAGCGAATCTTTCTGCTTCAAAAGCTTCTTCTAACTCAAATATAGAATTATCTAAAATAACTTCTCTTCCTTTTTTTATAGCTCTTTCAAAAGTATCTCTATATCTAGGATTCTCTTCAAGTAAGTGTACTAGTGCATAATCATAATCTGTAAACCTTTGAACTTCATCAAAGATATCTAAAGGTGCTTCATGTGCTATTTTAATCATCTAATTTTATATTATTAAGTCTCTTAATTAAACTATTCATTTCAGTCTCTACTTCTGTTACTTGTCTTTCTACTCCGTCAATGTATATATTATTTATAGCTTTCAAAGCTATGTCATAAGGAACATACTTTTTGCCGTTTATTTCTTCTACGTGTTCGTTTATATTAATCATATCTTATTTATTTCATCTTTAGTAAAGAACTGAGATAAGTCAGGTCTATAGTAGTTAATACTTTTCATAACTTTTCTGTCTCTGGTTCGGTAGACAATGTACCGTCCTTCCTTAAGTTTCTCAAAATGACAGGCCTCACCTTGTTCCTCACTTCTTTTGCTGACGGTGAGTATGGCTTCTTCTTCAGTCTTACAAGCTTTCGACATATTACTTCCTTGTACCTCTTGATATGCAGGCCATATCTTATCCTTAAGACCGTGTAGCATAGTACCGTTCCCAAGGGAAACATAAGTAATATCGCACAAAGCGTCCAAAACTTCCACAATGTCTCCTCTTTCGCAAGCCTCTCTATACTCTTCGAGTTCTTCAAGGATGAAATCGTATACAAACTCCCACTCTTTTTTTGCTGGTATTGTTGGTTCATAGTTATTAGGTTTACCAAATGTATCGTTGAATTCTTCTACCTCATCTACAAACGGTACACTATGTGTATCGTTAGCACAACAAGGACCGAATTCTAATTTTAATTGTTTACTCATCTTTATTTAATTTATTTGTATTCTCTTTCGGCATTGTTAATCCTCCAATAGTATGTATTTTATCATCTTCTTCAGACCAAGGTCCTGGATTATTATCTATATCTGCTAAGAAGTCTTGTACCTCAGGGTCTTCCCATCCCTCTGGAGGTAATGGCATATCTATAGGTATTCTATCGTAATCATCTTCCATTCTCACTATATCGTCTTCTCCAAAATAAGTACCTGTTTGTATTTCTATAAATCGTACTTCTTCGTCAGTTTCATTCCATGCTCTATGCATAGATCCTTTTGGTATTTTAATAGTTTGACCATATTCCTTAAATACTTTTTCGTCATCTAATATTATAGTGAGTTCACCTTTAGTAACAACCCATACTTCTGCTCTGTGGATATGATACTGATAAGATAATCTTTCTCCTGGATTGACTATTATTTCTTTTACTTTACAGAACTCACCGTCTTTAAGAACTTCATATTGACCCCAAGGTCTGATGTCTACGTTACTCATATACTGAATTATATAGTTTATATAGCTCTTCGGCTATTAGTTTATGCCCTTTGTCAGAAGGATGATCTTTTCCTTCATGTAAAGTTTCAGATAAATCTTCTCTCTCAAATAATTTTTTATCATCAAATTGATTTAAATAACTCCAAATACTCTGTTCTTTATATTTCCAGTATTTATTTTTATCAATAAATTCTGTTTTATCATATACATCGTTACTAATAAAAGTATCGAAGGCATCTATAAAGATATGATTAATTTTATAAAGATCAAACATATACTGTAAAAAATATACTAAGTTCTGGCTATAATAGTCAAAATGTACATTGTAGTCAAAGTAATTAGTGAAGAACTTTTTCCTATAGTTGAGAACAGATTGCTTTACTGAATCGTTACTCTCAGATAATTGGTGATATTCATTTTTTACATGGAAAGCTAGTTCGTTTAATCCAAACGATAATGCATCCAATCCTATTTTAGATCTACTTTCAAAATAACCAGGAAAGAATTCCGGTGTATTTCTTAATGGAGAAGTAAAACAACAAATAACTAAGTCACCTTTAGAAAACTTACCTTCATTCATATGATTAACAACTAGATCTAAAAGAAAATTTGGATTAGACCCTGACTTTCCGAAATTATTAAATTCACAACCAAGTAACTTAGCTAGTTGACCAGTAAATGATAAACCTTCTCTGTACTTTCTTAATTCCGGTGTGCCTTTAAGTTTTCTTTCAACTTCGGTATTTACACCGTTGCCGGCTACAAAACTACAACCATAACTATGTACCTTCATTCTTAATGTTTACATATTGAAGCTAATTCGATATTTTTATAAAACTCTGCTTTAGCTGAGTCTTCATCTAAGAATGCTCCTGTTAATTTAGCTGTTTGCATTGAAGCTCCTTGATGTTTAACTCCTCTACAACTAACACAGTTATGAGTAGCTGAAATCATCACAGCGACGCCTAAATTACCTTCACATATCTTGTTTACTGCATTATGTATTGCTACAGTAAGTTGTTCTTGTATAGCACCTCTTCTACCGAATTGCTCTACGATTCTATTAAGCTTTGATAACCCAACTACTTTACCCTCAGCTGAAGCAATATATGCTATGCTTACATTACCTCCTATAGTTTGATGATGATGGGAACACATTGATTGAACTGGTATGTTACTTTCTTGTACTATTCCATCATATCCATCAGAAGGAAAAGCTGTAATCTTATCTAAAGGTTCATATCTACCTTTCCATAGATCATTAACGTAAGCTTTTGCTACTCTCTTAGGAGTATCAGATGAATTTGGATCTCTTCTCCATTCACAACCTAATTCATCTAAAAATAACCCAAATTTATGAGCTGCTTTACTAATAATGTCTTCCTTTTCAGCTTCAGTTAGTCTTGCTTCTTGACCTTCTATTCTTTGTTTATTAAATAGTTGAGTAGATATACCGTTTGCATATCCAGGCTCTACTAACTCAGTTCCTTCTATAAATTTTTTTGCCATTTAGTTTGTTTTTTTATGAGGTTCTACGACTCATTATTAATATAATATAAGAATAAAATTTTAATTATCCAAATAATTTTGTTTAGTTTTACTATCATTTCTTTCCCAAGGAAATACTAACCATCTATCATCTTCAATTTTCTCTCCGTAGTATTCTGGAATAGTTTCTGATATGTATCTTAAGCATAAGGTAGCTGTGATGAATCTAGGAGCATAGTCTTTCATAGTAACTCCTGAATCACATATATCGTCTACTAACAGTATGTCTTCGTTCTTAAATCTAAGGTCATGTCTACCAAATTTCTTAGCTTCGTCGAATGGAATGTAGGTTACACCTAATTTATGACTTAACATAATAGCAGGTATTAGACCACCTCTAGGAATACCTGAGATATATCTTAATTTTTTATCCTTTAATCTTTCTGCTAATTCTTCTATTTGATCGTCGACCCATTTCCAGGACATAAAAACCTTTTCTTTCATAACTTATTTAAATTTGTGATCTACCCATTTTTTGTAGTAATATAAACCCATCACTAAACTTACGCCTATCGCTCCATCAATCCAATTAGTGAGTTCTTTATATCCTCCTGATTGCCAAAGTTCTGCTAGTGTGTCCATATTACAATATAAGAAAAAAAAAGGGAAGTAAAAACTTCCCCTTTAATTCTTTTGATTCTTAGAATCTGTACTTAAGAGAAGCGTTCCATGTTCTTCCGAATCCAAACCATACTGAGTTTCTAGTGTCTACTCCGTTCCATTGTGGAGAGCCATCAGCAGCATGAATGTTTGTATTTGATTCAGCAATGTAAACTGTATCTAATAAGTTATTAACGTTTAACCTTAATCTAGTGTCGTTACCGAATAATTTAAAGTTAAAAGTACTACCTAAGTCTACTAAACCGTAAGAAGGAAGTTTTAAAGCTCCTTTGTTACCTGGATTAGTAAATTCAGCATCTGTAATTGAATAATCAGCATATAAATTATCTACAAATCTATATCCTAGATCTACATTAAATTTATCAAATCTATAATCTGCTTCTATATAAGAAACAAACTGTGCAGCATCTCCAACTTTAGCATCTTTAAGATATAAAGTTCCAGTACCAATAGATTGTTGATTATCATCGAATAATTCAGCATCGAAATCTTTTGTATATTTCCAGTCTCCAATAGATACCATACCTTTAAGTTTAAAGTATCCTGTAGGTCTGTAAGTACCTTCAATTTCAATTCCATTATGTCTTACATCAATGTCCTTAAATTGAGCTGATCCATCTACACCTTGTGAGTTAGATAAGCTTCTTTGAACAAATCTGTTACCCCAGTTAGTAGAGTATAAGTTAACTTTTAAATTAACTGCCGAACTTCTAAATCCGTATCCTAATTCTACTGATTGAATCTCTTCATTCTGTAAATCTGGGTTTACAAAGTTAGCATAGTTAGGAAATACAGCTCCGAAATCTGGTTGTCTTGAAATGATACCTGCATTAAAGTATACGTTTTGTTGATCATCTAAATTGTAGTTTGCACCACCTTTAAAGTATCCACCGTCTACATTTTTGGTATCTGACTCATAGTTAGTTGGAGAATCAAAGTAATCTATTCTTTGGAATGATTTATTTGAGTAACCAGCTTGTACTACTGCTGTAAGTTTATCATTAGCGTATTCTGTTAAGAAGTTAACTCCTTGCCATCCTACTTTACCTACATTATAGTAGTCTATTTTAGGACCATTTAATCCTGTATCTTTAAATGGACTTGCCTCAATAGTATTTTCAATGATCTGTCCTCCTGAGTTTTTATTACCAGTAGAATAGTATCCATCTAATCCCATTAAGTTGTTTAATACTCTGTAATGGTATCCTGTGTAATCTCTTACATCGATTCCAATACTGTGAGTAAATTTACCATTTTCGATAGTTAATTTAGAAATAGCTCCAACCCAGTCATGTGAGTTCATAGAAGCTCTTCTTACTAAAGCAGCTCTGTTTACTCCATCATCTTTAAATCCGTTAGAACCAATCTTTAGTCCTCCGTACTTAGAAATACCTCCTGAGTAAGCGTCTGTGTTGTTTCTATTGTATGTAACAATAGCGTCATAGTCAATAAATCCATTAGCATCTCTTGAACCTCTACCATTTTCTAAGTAGTGCTCTGTTAAATCTTTTCTGAATGGTAAAATATCAGTCTCCGCATTGTAGTAGTTTCTACCTCTTGGACCTGTTCCACCACCTCTACCAGCTGAGCCGTAGAAAGATGTTGCTAATTTTACATTATCACTGATATCATAATCCCAGTTAAATGTTACTAATGGTTTGTTATAGAAGTTTCTTCTCATAGAGAACTCTTCTCCATTTAAAGTACCTCCATTTGAGTTCCATCTTTGATCAATTCCTTCTTTTCCGAAGTTTTGATAATCTCTAATAGATACCCATACATCTCTTTGATGGTGCCATTGTCCGGCTCCTAGTAAAGAGAAGTTTAACGAATGCTTAGAGTCATCTGGTGAATAACCGACAGCTCCGAAATATGTCCAACCTTCACCTGAAGTGTTGTAGATATATCCATCACCTTGCCATTTTGATAGCAAGAATGAAGAAGACCATCCGTTGTCACTTAAACCTGTATTGTAAGAGACAGTATTTTTAAAATATCCGTCATTACCTACAACAGTAGAATAAGATCCACCTTCTGCTTTCTCAGCACTCTTAGTGAAAATAGAAACAGTCCCACCAACTGAAGGAACTGCTAATGATGAGGCACCTAATCCTCTTTGTATTTGAATACCGGAAGCAACGTCTGTTAAACCTTGCCAGTTAGACCAGTAGACCCATCCATTTTCCATATCATTAACTGGTTGCCCATTGATAAGGAAAGAAGTATTACGCTGGTCAAAACCTCTCAAGGTAATACGACTATCTCCGTATCCCCCTCCTTGTTTTGTAGCATAGACTCCAGGTGTGTTGTTCATGATTTCTGGGAACTCTAAGTTACCAACTTTCAATTGAACTTCCGCAGCAGAAATTGTACTTAAAGCAATCGGTGTCTTTCTATCTTTAGCGACAGTGATTACTCCAGAAGTTACTACTACTTCTTGTAATTCTTGAGCTACAACAGTATCTAATACTTGTTGTCTCTCTTGACCATAAGTCATTGTTACTCCTAAAACTAAAAGTAACGAAACGAGTTTTCTCATTTTTTAAAATTTATGTTAAACAATATATAACCTTTAGGTTGTAGTCATAGTCCACATCGGATGCAGTTGATAAGCAACTGTATTATTATCCGAAGTATCTACTTCTTCCAACTTTTCTTTAATAAGTGTAATAAATACGTCTTTAGTCATTACAATTTACTTCATATTCTTCCCAGTCCTTTGTAGGATCTTCGTTAGGGAAATAGAAACACTTTGTTGTGTTGTCATCTAGAAATTTAATGTGTTTTTCGAAACCTGAAGGTAAAGTAGCTCCATTTGCCATAACTGAGTCTGAAAATATAACGTTAATGGTAATTTCCAAATCTTGTTCATCGTCCCATACTCTTTCTTCTTGTTCTAATAATCTCCATGCTCCTCTATTAAGTTTATCTTTCTGCAATGCGCAGTTAAGGAATGAAAATGTTTGTCTTAAGTTTTCGTAGGAATCAGAAAAAGTAGCGGCAGGTGCTAAATGACCTTTGTCATAAGGAGTACCTTTGTAGTCGTTGTTGTCAGAAGTGTAGTAATCTTTTTCTGTTCTGAAATTCATAGAACCTCTATCTACGTTTTTAACTCGGTCTGTAGATAAATAGGTAAGTGTAATAGGTTGTTGTTTACTCTCTGAGTAAAATACAGTGAAAATAGGTGTCTCGACGGTAAGGTCTTCACAGCATTCTCTACGTTCTTGGGATAATCCTTCACTGGAGCATCCCATTAGTGCTAGTAAAACTAGTAATCTAAGTGTTTTCATAATTAAATCCGAAAAATTCATAATTTTTCTTTACATATTTGTTAGTGCCCTCTTCTTTTATTGCTTCTTCTTCTGAGTCATAGATTGCTTCTACCGGGCATTCATAGATGCAAGCTCCGCAGTCAATACATGTTTCAGGATTAATATACATTGATTCTTCCGCTTCGATTATACAATCTTCTATTGGACAAACCAGTATACATGCACCATCCTTTGTGTCTATGCATTTACTGCCGATTATATGACTCATTAGACCTTATAGTACTTTTCTAATGCTGCTAATTTATCATCTGCGTCTACTAACATAATTAATGCTTCTTCAGCATTTTTATAGAAATCTTCTGTTGAATGATCCCCTATACCGACTGCTTTATTTCCTAGTAACTCTAATGATAATAATGCTTTTGCTTTATCTGCTTCTGCAGATGTTTTTAACATTGTGTATAATTCTACTGTCATAATATATTAAGATAAGATAATTATTTCTATTAACCAAATATTTCCACCCTTATGTCCTTCATCATTTGAAAGTCCCTTTTTTTAAGTTCCTGTCTACCTTCATCGATCATTATATTCCAACCGCAATAGTAAATCAACGGTTTTTCTGAAGATTCGTCTACTACTTTTAGGTAATGTTCATGTACGTGGCCTTCTTTGTACCCGGTAAATTTTTCTCTAGATAATACAGGAATATATTCAAAATTTTCTAGCTCATTTTGTAAGTATTCAAACTCTTCTTTATAGAGTATATCAGTAGTTAGCCTAGTACCAAAGTAAAGTTTGATATTTTTAAAAGGTACTTTATTCTCATATATAAAGTTAATCATAGACCTAAAAGGAGATACTCCTGAACCGGTAGATACAAAAATAATATCTCTTTTAGTTAAATCTTCAGGTAGGGTAAAGATTCCCATAGGTCCTTTATATAAGATTTCGTCACCTACTTGTATATAATCGAACAGGTATTCAGACATTTTACCTCCGGTAAGATATGTAATTATTAATTCAAACTTGTTAGTCCCATCAGGCCATGATGCTACTGAATAGTTTCTTACTACTGGTAAGTCTTCTCCTGGTACATTTGCATGGATTTGTACTAGTTGACCTGGTATAAAGTCTAACTTATCGTATAATGGCGACTCAAATACGAATCGCCAATTTTTTTCTGTTTCTCTTATTATCTCTGTTAATACAGCTACTTCCATTAAACTTCTCTTTGATCTTCAAACGCTATAATATGAGGTCTCCAGGTCATTCTATATCCGTTATCTCTAACCCAATCAAATAATATAGGATAGGATTTAAATAATGCTTCTCTAGAATCTCCAGCTGGCATGAACCAGACCTTTTCTTGTGGAACGTTTAAAGTGTTAATACAATCTAAAATCTCTACTAAAGCATCCTTATCTACACCATCCCAAACAGGTTTAATGTGATAATCTTTATGATATTCTATGCTTTTTTTAATTGCTTCATAATTAAGCCTAAACTTATTATGCTGCTTAATCATTCTCTCGTCTGTTACCCTGCCCTGAGGTGTCTCAACCCCCACAACGGGTACAGAATTACTAAACTTGGGACTAATAGAAAGCAAGTCAATAGGGTAATCAGTAGCAATAAAATGGCTACCTTCAGTCTCAATAGTAATAACAATATTTCTATCATGTGCTAAGTGTGTTAATTCATTTACTAATTTTGCATGCATAGTAGGAGATCCTCCAGTTAACATCATTTCTGATATATGAGGATTATCATCATACATCTTAATAATATCGTTAAAGGTATATTGACCTTTTTCTGGATGAATACTTGTATACCAACTATCACACCATCCTCCTTCTCCAAAGTAACATCTATGAGTACATCCTGTAGTTCTAATTACTACTGTAGGATATCCTGCTCTAGAACCTTCGGATTGAACTGCCGTATAGATCTCTACTATAGGTAAGTTCTTATCGAAATCTTCAATACGATTGCTCTGGCTCATATATAGCTGAATTTTTACCGTGTTCTTTAAATTCTACTCTGATAATTTTTACCCTCTCTTCGGTTTCTTTTACTATAAAAGGATTTACTTTATTATATATAAATTCAGCAAATCTTTCTGCTCCAACTGCTGATACTACTCTTACTTGAGCAGCTCCTGCTTCTCCCATTTTTAAAAAGGAATTTAAAAACGGATCATCTTCAGCTACTATCATAGTATGATCAAACATATAATCAAACCAAGCTTTAGGAGTCTTTCCATCTATCTTTCCCTTAGCTCTTTTCATTCCGCCGAAATCCCATACCCAATTTCTTTCATCTAAATCTCCTTCAAACCATAATTTAAATGATACTCCATAACCGTGTAAATACTGGCAATGAGTAGTAGTTGCTTTCCATTGTCTAAATACAGTAGAAAATCCATCAAATACCTTAGTAGATATATGTCTAGCAGGTACTTTTTTATATTTTTTTATTTTACTATGCATAACTATACTAATTCTTCTCCGATTCCTACTATTTCTGCTAAAAATAAGCCAATAAACCCTATTTCAAACATACCGAAGAACCCAAAAGCGCATGCTGCTAATCTAATTCCGGATTTAATAAAGCTTATTCTCTGATGTAAGTATGCATCAGGTAGTTCTTGTTTTTCTAATGATACTTTATCATTAAGGTATTCGCTATTTTTTTGCTGTCTACCTTCTAAGTCTTTTAATTCTTTTTCTACCATGTGGTGTTTTTAAAGTGGTGCTACGACACTATTGTCATTATACAATATAAGAATACTTTTTATAGTAAACAACTATTATCTTTATTTTTTATTCCAATGAGTTTACCAGGTGAATAAAAGTATTCGCTTTTTTTAATTACTTCTAATAGTTCATAAGAGTTAGCTAGATCCCAATTTTTTCTTTCAAACCAGTCTAATACCCCTGATTCCTTATCTTGGGAGAGTTTTGTAATAATATTCATTACAGCCTCTTTGAATACATTATTAGTAGATGCATTTTCATGAGGAATTATAATATCCTTCCAACTTGGGTCTAGTTTACATATAAATTTGTTTAGTTGCCAAGAAGATAAAGTTTTAAGATCTATAAATATAATATTAGCTTTAATTTCTCTCTTTTTTTTAAAAATATCTTTTATAAAATCCGTATATAAACTACAGTGCCAATAATTTAATTCATCTTGATATTTAGAAAATTTTAATAAGTAATTTTTAATGTGCTTTTCTAAATCTTTTATATTAGAAACAGCATGATACTTAGCATGAATTTTTTGCAATACAGTACTTTTCTTTCTAGCTAGTGGGTCTCTTAATGGAAAAATAAAAGTAATCTTTTTATCTAGAAGAGCAGATTCTTTATAAGGGTACTTATGGTTAGTATCTTGATCAGAAGTATACCAACCTTTGATACTTTTATTGCCTTTAAGCATAACTCTTAAAGAAGTACTACCATTTTTCTGTAAAGAAACAAATCTAACTTTACTAGTCCCTATAATATGCATTTTAGAAATTTTTATAAGTAAAAGGGTCTCTTTTTTTTAGTTCTTTTAATTTTTCTTGAAAAAGTCTTTCTAACCTTTCTTCTTCAGTTTCCTTAATTTCATTGTTTTTATCGCTCATTTTTTTTTAATTAAATAGTTGTCTATAATTAATATGTCAATATCTGAGTTTAAGTACCTCTCTATAGCTTGTCTAGGTGATCTAGTAATTGTTTGATCCTTTAAATTATAGGAAGTATTTAGTATAACTTCATGACCTGTTAGTTTACCAACTTCTTTAAGTAGTTTATAGTATTCAGGGTTCATATCTTTTGTTACTGTCTGCACTCTACAAGATCCATCGATATGAGTAGCTGCTTTAAATAACTCTGTTTTATTTTTAGCAACTATATTCATGTATGGAACAGGTTCGTTAATTTCAAAATAATTCTTTGCTTTTTCTAAAGTAACCGAAGGAGCAAAAGGTCTGAAACCTTCTCTTTTTTTAATTATCTTATTTAGCTTAACTCTCATATCAGCAAACTCTGGAGATGCTATAATAGATCTATTACCTAAAGCTCTAGAACCAAATTCCATATTACTTTTGAATAATGCTATAATTTTCTGTTCTGATATGTACTCTGCTACTTTTTTAGTTAGGTACTCATCACTACATTTAAAATGATAGATTTTATCATCAAATTTTTTAAATACCTTCTTTAATGAGTCTTTTTTATACTTAGGGCCAAGATATGGTGAAGTATTGTCTCTAACGTTACCGGTATAGCTTTCTAAACAAGCACCTATAGCTGATCCAGCATCAGACGGAGCGAAAGGTATATGAACGGAGTCAAAGTCTCTATATGCTAGTATATTAGCTACTCCGTTATAGGCACAGCCTCCTCCAAGACATATGTTCTTACTCCCGGTTAATCTTTTAGATATCTTTACTAGTCTTGAGAATTCTTTCTCATAAACTTTCTGTAATGCAGCGGCTAAATCTTTATGGTCTTGTGTAATAGGTTCTTCTTTAAATCTAGGTGGTAATTTAAGTAAGTGACAAAACTCTATATTAAACATTATTTTATCAGAGTATTCCCAAGTAAAGTATTTTTGATTTATTGTAAATTTATTAGATGTTCTAGTAAAAATAGAATCTAACTGTTTAAAATACTTATCAGGATTACCAAATGGTGCTAATCCCATTACTTTGTACTCTCCTTCATTAGGTTTAAACCCTAAAAATGCAGTTACAGTAGAATATAGCATTCCTAATGAGTGAGGAAAGTTTATAGATAGTTTTTTTACTATTCTATCTTCGAATGCGTGAGAAATAGTAATTGTTTCCCATTCACCAACTCCGTCAACTGTAAGAATAGCTGCTTCTTTATATGGGCTAGTATAGTAACTAAAAGCTGCATGTGATAAATGATGACTAATATACTTTATTTTACCTGTATAGTCGTAATTATTTTTAAGAAGTCTTTTTGGACTGTTAAAGTAGTAGTTTATAAGAAATTTAATTCTATTTTTAAAAGTAGTAATAAAGTGCTTATTGAACGTTGTTAAAACTCTATCTTTTTTAACTTTAGGATCTTCATACCAGCATACTTCGTCTATAGAATTTAAATCATCTATACCAGCTTCATTCATACACCAGTTTATAGCATTGGTTGGAAATCTGTCGTCGTGTTTAATTTCTGTAAATCTTTCTTCTTCTACTGCTGCTATAACTTTACCGTCTTTAACTATACAAGCTGCTGAATCGTGATAAAAAGCGGAAATTCCTAATTGTATCATTTCTTATTAATTCCGTATTTAGAAAAATTGTACCAAATTCTTTCGTGGAAGTAGTATAAAACCATTTTTGTAATAACTTCTACTGCTCCAATAGTTGCACCAATTTTGATACTACCTGTAATCAACCAAGATAGTAAAAAGGTATCAATAGTACCTACAATTCTCCAAGTAATTGTTTTTAAAGCATGTCTCTTATAACTTACCATCTTTACGCATTTTTGCTCTTATTTTAGTAGCAGAAACTTCATTAATATCTGAAGGTGGTATATGTTCGATAACTTCGTATCCTACTCCTCTTCCGTAATTGACTGATTCAATGTCTGGTACTATGCTTATAAATATTCTACCTTCTATAATTAAGTCATTTAATTCTTTTTGAATATTCATCATAACTTCGTGTGGAGTCCAAGGTTGATTTTCACTTGGTTCTACGTCACGTATAGCTATCCATACATTTTTACCTTCGTTTAGTCTTTGGTCGATTAACCATCTATGGCCAGCGTGCCAAGGTTGCCATCTTCCTATAAACATTGAATATTTTTTCATATACCTTCGTTTCTTTTTAAATTTATTGCAATTGCTCTGTCCCCTGGTTCTTTAGGTGATAGGTCGTTTATTAAGTATCTTGGACCTCTTTCTATTCCCATAATTAATCTATCGTAAGGAATATTAGTGTAGTTAAGTTCATCAATCGTATGATCTCTCATTTCTTCAGGTCTTGCTGTAGTAAGTATAATCATATGTCCTTCATCTTTTACTTGCTGTAAATATTGCTTTGTTGATTTAATTACCTCTACTTTTGTTTCTTTGTATGTTTCAAATTTTCTATAAACGAATATAGTGCCATCTATATCAACAAAATAAGTTTTCTTTTTA
>ENA-ORDA01002099-ORDA01002099.1-marine-metagenome-genome-assembly--contig:-NODE-2099-length-15571-cov-6.503872_pt1 | contig 15571 bp, 12 predicted proteins | sample MGYA00237778_ERZ508506 | MGnify/ENA primary metagenome ERZ508506 (study PRJEB26177, sample SAMN06267891) | marine metagenome | isolation source: Monterey Bay, California, USA | place: Pacific...
CCATATTTTATTAATTCAGCACCACCAAATATTAATTCATCATCTGGATGGGCAACTATCATTAATTTTTTTAGTTGATAGTCCTGGAATGCCTTATTTAATATGTTAGCATTTTTAGGTGTAACTGATGGATCAGGTCCATGAATAAAATAAGGTTCTAATGTAACTGTATTATACATCACATCAAATCCTTTTTTTAAAAAATAAGAGTTAACAACTGTGTCTTTCTCTGGGGTGTAGTAATTATTCCAAGTAACAGGTAGGTTTTCTTTTTTATTTTCTTCCCATAATATATTATTAGCTACTCTTTCTTCTGAGAAAGCATTATCATCTGTAAAAATTTTAACTGAGTATTGGTTTAATTCTTTGTTCCATTCTAAACATTTTTCAAAAAATGATTTACTATCTTTATTGTAAAAATAAAACCCAGTTGCTATTAATTTATTATTAGGGTTTCTGTTTATACCTTTTATTGAAGCCAATTCATTACCATACCTACCTTCTAATCTTATACCTTTATGTTGCCTCCATTGTGCTATATCTGGGTTAAAATATCGCATAAATAAAGGATAATTTTTTAAAAAAGGTAAATAATGTAGTGAAGAATCTATATTTTCAGTTGCAAAAGCATCCCCATCTATCCAAGCAAAATTATTAAAGTTTTCATTTAGTGAATCTAAACTTGCTAAATATTTAGCAAAGTAAATAGAATAATCTTTACTAAATAGGTCTGGTTCGTGTGTGGATTTTGATGTAGATTTAGGTATATAATCAATTCTTTTATTAGTTACATTGGGTAAATCAATTGTAGAATCACAATTAAAACTATACACTATAAGATTGTATTTAGAATATTTTAATAGGCTTTTAGCTAGTACCTCAATCATAGGTAGGTAACTTTCATTTCCACCCGTTATCCATGTAAATTTATTTTTTTTACTCATTTAATAAATTTAAAACTTTATTGTATACTTGGTCTACTGTTATTGATTTCTGGCAGATGTGTTGGTCTTTTGTTCCTTGGTTTTTAGGACACCAATCCCAATCCCCTGCATCAAAGCTATAATTTTTATTTACCCAACAGTTATTACATACAGAATGATTTTCAATTTTAGTTAAATAATGAGTAAATTCATACCCATAGGGGATAAAGTTGTTAATCATTACTGTTTGTTTATTTAAGGCCCAATTAACCCAAGATAAACCTGATCCTAGTCCTATAAATAGATCGGCGTGATGTAGGTAATTAAAGGTTTTATCCCAATCTAACTTTTGTTTATTAATTATATTAGTTCCTTTAAACCCTTCATATGATAAATTAACTACTTTATATCCTTTTTTATATAATTTTTTTGCTAATTCCCTCCAATTTTGATAAGGCCATTCTTTTAAACCTGCTGTTGATTTAGGTCCTATACAAATATATTTTCCTTTTATAGGTCTTTTACTTGGAGTAAAATTAACACCCTTATTAATTTCTTTATAAGGTAAACCTAATATATCAGTAATAGTCTGAATTAGGGGGATAGTATTTGGTTGATTTGGGTTTTTAGAACCTTCATCCCACTTTCCGTCATTTCTAAACCACCCTATTTTATAATGGGCGTATGAATTACAGGGAGTATCTGGAAGTATAAAGTTTATATTTTTATATTCTTCTAGATTTTTAAACCATTCATTATGAAAAGTTGAAACCGTTACATTACATTTATGTTTCTTTTGAAATTCTAGTATTTGAGGAGCCCATGCTAATGTATCCCCTACAGATTTAGAATCGAATGATATTTTTACTTCTTTATTAGTTAAATCAAATCTATGTACTATTTCTCCATTAATTTTGATAATCCAAGGTATATAAAATTGTTTGTTACATACGGTCCACATATTATTTTTAATATTAGAGGAATGAATAACTTTACCATTTCGCGAATCAATAAATTCTACAAAATATTTTTTATTCTTAGAACCATAAATTTGAACTTTAGGACTCCCATCAAAGCTTATTTCTATTCGATTTTTAGGAAGATTATTATATAGCTCATCAATTTCTATACTTGCTAGTTTTGCAGCTCTTTCCCAAGTAAAGTTATCTCTTATTTCTTTAGATTCTTTTAAAGCCTGTTTTTTATGCTTATCGTAATTTTTATAAGCATCTCTCATTACCTTTTTTAAATCCTCATAATCGGGGGTATAAAATTCACCTGTCATATCAGATTGGGAAAATGTACTATATTCACCCATTATAGCAGGTTTTTTACCTGTTACTTTAACTGGAAGTCCCTTACCTTCGGCAAATTGAAGTTGGGCACTACAATTAGAATATATTGAAGGAGTACCACAAGCCATTGCTTCTATTAGAGGTAGATTCCAACCTTCAGCACGAGCACAAGATAAAAATACATGACCTTTTTGTAAATATTTTATATAATCTTCTCTGGAGGGGAAATGTTTTATTTTTAATCTGGGGTCTTCTAAATTATACTTTTTAAGTCTATCTTCAGTAGTATCAAACCCATCTTTAGCAAACATATTGTCTATAGATAAAACTAAATCTACAGGTTCATCTTTTCCAAATTCTCCTAAAAAAGCTTCTATAATTTCTTTTGTTGATTTTCTATAATCCCATCTACCAAAATGGATAAATTTAAACCTATCATCATCATATTCAGGTAAAGTTGAATCTGGGTTTGGGTGGAAAATACTTGAATCAACTGCTTCGGGGATAACTTTTATTTTTTCTTCGGGCATACCCTGTTCTATGTTGCATTGTTTTTGCCATTCCGATGGAACCCATAATTGGTCATATTCTTTTAATTTATCAAAGAAATAATCTGGGTAGCGAGTTGTTTCCCATACTGTATATCCTATTTTAGGTCCTTCATAATTTTGGTAAAAAAAGTGGTGATTTACCGTAGATAAAACTATATTAAGATCATGATCAAAACTATTGGGATACTTTGTATAAATTGGGTAATCATTTAGTTTATTATCATTATTAAAATATGTTTGTTGTTCTAAAAGAGTTTTATCCTGTAATTTTATATATTCTTCTTTGTTAAAAGGTTCATCTTCTAAACCCTTCCAATGTTTACCTACAGTAAAATTTCTAATTTTTGTTTCATAACTTTTAGATAACTCTTTAAAAAAATCTCTAGTATGGTTATTAAATCCTGTTGTTCCTATATAACAACCATGGACAAATAATTTTGGTTTTTTATTAGCCATTATTATTAGTTTAAAGAAGAAATTATTTTATTTACATCAAATACTTCACTTAAATCATTATAGGGAATAGAGTGTATATCTTCGGACAATGAAAAAGCATTATAAATTTTAGAAGTATGATCAGGTTCTTTTGTAAAAGGTTCTGCTAATATATTATCATGCATTTTATAACCAAATACTTTAGGATTTGTAGCAACCCAACATACAGTTGATTTTAAATTTAATGCTGCGGCCATATGTTGAGAAAAAGAATCTATAAGTAATCTTTTATCAGACATTTGTAGTAAAATCGCAATACTTCTAAACCCATCTAAGGCTTGAAGTGTGTTTTCATATACTAATTGGTCTTGTCTTTTAATATGAATTATTAAATGAGACTCTTTATAATGCTCTATTATTTGATTTACTGTAGGCGTAGGTATATCTCTAGTCCACGAGTATTGATATCCCATTCCTTCGGGACCACCATGAGGTTGAATAGCTAAAATAGGTTTATCATTGGTATAATAGGGAGTAAAATATTCTATCTCAGGTTGAGTTAAATATATTTGTGGCTGTTCATTATTATAACGTAACCCTAAAACCTTACACCAAGTTTTAAGTAAATTTATAGGTTTTTCTACTATAAAATCTGTGTCTTTATAAGGTTCAGAAGCAAAAACTTTACAATCTTGGTTTTTAATATGCTTAAGATATAAACCATTTATTTGGTCTGTTCTATGAACTTCATGTATGTGAGGGTTATTTAGGAATACATCAGTATATGATGTTATTACTATTAAATTAGCGTTTTTATAACGTTTTTTTATTACTTTAACCATGGCAGTAGCCATGATACTTTTACCTAGACCACCGTCTATCTGGAATATAATATTCATTTATAACTTTTTTATTTAAAACTAATATACGTAAACTACTTATTCACTCCACGGAACTCCATTTTTAATTTCAATACTTGCAGAAAAACTAATTTCATCTCGTCTTATAGATTCAGATAAAGAAGTTTCTATAGAATTTTTATCAATTTTTGAATCTAACCACCCTAAAACATTGCCTTGAGTTAGAGAATCATATTCTATAAAATCCTCAGAATCTAAAGACCCTGTAAGTTCAATTTCCCCTACATAGCGGTCATGTAATTTGTCCTTTTTTACGTTACACTGGTATGTTACTTGGTTTACTATACCTGTAGATTTATTGCGTGCTAAGTTACTGATTTCCCAATTATAGTTCATTTGATTTTAATTTATTTTATTATAAATATGTATTTTCTCCTTTTTAATTATCCAATTATTACCACATATAATAGAATTAGGTGGGGCTGTATTAATATCATCTCCTCCTATGAAACCACTACTTTCTATTTGTGGTAAATATAAGTTTAAAATATTAGAAATATCTTCTTTTTTCCTATTATTAATATATAAAAAGGATATTTTAGGAATATATTCTATAGCCTCTTTTGGGGGAAGATTTAAATGGTTTATAATACTATCAAATATGTAAGTATTACTATGGAATCCTATCTTAACTTCATCCCACGTTATTTGATTATCTAAATTAAATTTATCTTTTCCTTTATAAGGGTCAATAGTATATATATTAGAAAATAAACCACTACACCCAAAAAAGAAGGTATTTTCACCTAAGTGGCTATTTATCTCTACCATTTTTATTTTTTTATTAATATTTTCTGATAAATGGGTTAGTAATTTTGTAATATCAAAGAAATTATTATTAGGAGTATTATTTTCAGAAGGATTAAATTTTTGAATACCAAATTTCGGCCTTGAGAGAACAATCTCGGTATATTGGTCTAAGGCATCTGTTGGGTGTTTCAAATATTGTGCTATTCTTTTATTAATAATATTACCCTCTTCATCAAAAGATATTCCTACTCTTCCCCCTCCTTCTCTAAAATCATTATAAAAAGTATCAGAATCAGCTAACATAGGATCTTCATTATCAGAAACTTGTCTTATAATACTATTTCTTGTGGTAACTACTTTATGTGTAATATAAAATTGTTCTAAATAAACATCTACTGCATATTTAATAGGAAGGTAATTACTCGATATATATTTTAAAGTTTCTTTATTAACCGAGTAGGCATGTGCCCCATTATGGTTAGAGTTATATCTAGGTACAGTTAAATATTTTCCTATGTTTATTCCATGTTGAGTTGGGGTTTTTTTCCCTAAAAAGAGGATATCATAGTCTACACTTTGAAATTCATTAAACATTTCTTGATACCTTGGGGTTAAAGAATTTAAAGTATTTAATTTTTCTGGAAGGTATATATCATCTTCTAAAAATAAAGCGTTATCAACCCCATCTATTAATGCTTGATCCCAAGCTTTTTTATGGGATAGAGCACATGCGAAAACACCCATAGTAACCATACCACTAGGATCATAAAAAGATGTATTTATTAATTTTTTATCTAGTAATTCACTTTGTGTTAAATTTTTACCATCAATGGCATCAATAAAAGTAAAATCTAAATTTGGGTTTTCTTTTATTAATTTTGTTTTTCTATCTAATCTACGTTCTAGGTTTATAACATAAATTTTATCAAACCCTAATGTATTATGTTTTTTCATTATATATTATTTAAATGGTTTAAAAAAGTATGATATTCCTTTTTAATAGTTTTATTATTTAACCCTTTTAAGGGTAGAATAGTATTTGTTATTATTTTTTTTAATTCCTCTGGAGGGGTTTGTGATATTTTTTCTAGTGTATTGTTAATAGAAATAGAAGTTAAATCAGATTTAAAGGGGTAATTAATAAAATATTCAGAAGTTGAAGTTTCTTTATTTAAAATAGGAACTACCCCATTTAATAAACTAATAAAAGTAAAATAATTAAAAGAATCATATATAGAAACATTATAATATATATGGTTTTCTTTAAAGAAATTATTTGTATTTTTTAATATACCATTAAATTTTATATTAGGATTGGTTTCAGTAAGATGATTTACTAAAACTTCATTAGATATTTCATTACTACCATGATTTCCAAATAAATTTAATTTATAGTTAGGAAAATTATTTAAAGTATCATATATATGGTAAATACCATTGGCATAAGATGGACTTCCGTTAAATCCTATGTTATTATTAGGGGAAAAATAGGTAAAATCTGCTTTAATATCTTTTATATTTCCTAAAGAAGGGGGTATTATATTATAAGGAGTTTCTTTTTTTAAGGGGTAAATTTTAGAAAAATTAATTTGATCTGTTTTACTATAAAATATTAAACCATCAGCATATTCATTATATAAAAAAAGTTGAAGAGGAAAAGGCAATAAATTAAGTAAAGGAAAATTATAGTTCCTTAATTCTCTATTAAATTCAATACTTAAATTTTTTTGAATTTCAGGAATTGAATCAATTATAAATACTTTAGGTATATTTACTTCAGAAAAAAATTGTTGGTGTTGTTGAATATTTGTAGATCTATAATCTAATAAAACTAAAGAATGGGAGTAATTATCATTTATATAATAAGCATCATTTGGATTTTTTAAGTAAAATACATCTTTAAGGGAAAGGTTTAAAGTTTCTAGTAGTTTATTAAAAATAAAATTATAATTAATATCCCATTGATTCTTATTATTTGTAATTAGACATATTTTCATAGGGGGGAATATACGAAAATATATTAGATATCCCCACCTATTTTTGATTCTAGTTCTTCTACTTTTAAAGTTAAAGTTTTAACTGCTTCTATTAATAAAGGAACAATTTTTTCATAATTAACCGCTTTATATCCACTATCTCTAGTTGTGACTGCCTCAGGTAAAATTGATTCTATTTCCTGGGCTATTACCCCTACATCTTTACCGGTATTGCCGTGTATGGTTTTTGTTTCTTCTTGAGTTAATTCTTTCCAATCAAATGTATTACCAGTTACTCCAATTACTTTACATAAAGCATTTTGTATAGGTTTAATATTACATTTTAATCTTCTATCGGATGTAGAAAATGCTACAACATCATTTGTAGCATCAATTCTACCAGTTGTTGAATTAAGTGTTGTAGTACCACCAACTTGTAAATGACAAGCCACTGTAGTATTGTTCATATAGGTTGTGGAATTGGCTGTTGCTGTTATACTACTTCCAAGAATAAAACTACAACCTCTATTATTAAGAGTATTATTTGTTCCTGCTAAAATACCACTACCTGTACCTCCAAGAATAGTATTTCCTATACCACCACCAATAAAGGAACAACAAGCCCATCTTATACAGTTTCCTCTACCACCCCCAATAGTATTATGATTAGTAGAACATATTTCATTACCCGTTCCCCCAGAAATAGTATTAGACTGTGATTGACATATTTTATTTCCACAACCACCTCCTATAGTAACTTGAGTTGCATTACATATAAGGTTTAGCCTACCCCCTGATATTACATTACCTGCGCCTCCACTACAAATTGTGTTATTAGTTCCTCCACCAATAACAGCACAATTAACATATTTAGTAAGGTTAGCATTACCTCCATTTATAACATTCTTATTAGAATAATCACTATGGGAATTTGATGATCCCCCACCAATAAAATTTGAACCACAACCAGAATTTGTACTGATAACGTTGTTAGTTCCTCCTACTATTGCTGAATTATTAGAGTTTGCATTTGTATTATTACCACCTCCTCCACCTATAAACACACCACAAGCTCCTGCAGTGTTACTTTTTCCTCCACCAACTGAAGCAAAAACATTAGAAACGGTATTTAAACATCCTCCTCCTATATTACTACATGAAGCACCTAGACATATTTTATTATTAATACCTCCTCCTATTTTTGAAAAATTGGCTACAGAAAAAATTGAGTTATTTTTACCACCTCCAATTGAGGAATTATTTGCTGGTTGGCCACTACCACCAATAAATTGATTTACTCCAATACATATAGCACCTGCAACTAATTGGGAACAATCTAAGGAAAAATCTTCACCATCTACAAAAACAAATTTAGAACAAGAATCAGTCGCACTTCCAAAAATCATAGCACCAGAACCATAACCCTCATTATCATTTCCATCAGATTTAATACTATTAAACCCATCTTCATCAGAATCTAAAGTAATTTTGTTATAATCATAAACTCTTATATCTCCTTGAGTGTTTGTTAGATTACCTGAAGCATCATATGTTAATGTTGATTTGGCACATGCCGCATTTGTTGATGATCCATTAGCGGTTAATAATCTACAACTACCTGGGGTAGAAATAGAATTAAACCCTGTTCCACTAGTACCTGATGAACCTGAAGTACCACTTGAACCTGATGAACCTGAAGTACCTGAAGAACCTGATGAACCGCTTGTACCACTTGACCCTGAAGTTCCTGATGAACCAGAAGAACCTGAAGTTCCTGATGAACCACTTGAACCTGAATTTCCCGAGACTCCTGATGTTCCACTTGAGCCTGAAGAACCGGAAGTACCACTTGAACCACTTGAGCCTGAAGTACCTGATGAACCAGAAGTTCCTGATGAACCAGAAGAACCTGAAGTTCCACTTGAACCACTTGAGCCTGAAGTACCTGAACTACCTGAACTACCTGAAACACCACTTGAGCCAGATGAACCACTTGTTCCTGATGAACCACTTGTTCCACTTGAGCCTGATGAACCCGAAGTACCTGAAGAACCAGATGAACCACTAGTACCTGAGGTACCAGATGTTCCTGAATTTCCCGAGACTCCTGATGTTCCACTTGAGCCTGAAGAACCTGAGGTACCTGAAGAACCACTTGAGCCACTTGTACCACTTGTACCTGAAGTTCCACTTGAACCTGAAGTTCCACTTGAACCTGAGCTACCTGAAGTTCCACTTGAACCTGAGCTACCTGATGTACCACTTGAGCCTGAGCTACCTGATATACCACTTGAACCTGAAGAACCACTTGAACCTGATGTACCATCATCACCTCTATCACCTGTTGTTACAAATGATGCTATAATATCTTCACCATTTGTTAAAGCATTACCCCCTTGGGATTCAAATATTATTGTAAATTGCCACCAAGACCCTTGGTCAACTAATTCATCAAGGGCAAATAGTATAAAATCTGAAGGATCATCTTTATCTGATAATCTCATATGACCTTTTATAGCTGAGGTTGATGAATCTATAGTTTCAAAAAATGATTGAACTGAATTTCCATCATCATCAGTTTCACTAATTGCAGCTACTGTTGCAGATGTTTGGGTTGAATTATTTAATCTTACTTTACCTGTATTTGGATTTGCAATTGTAGTAGAAGTACTAAAAGTATAGTCAAATGTAGCACCACCAAAGTTACCATCTTGTCCTGAAGTTCCACTTGATCCTGAAGTACCGGAAGAGCCACTTGTTCCTGAACTTCCAGAAGTACCTGAAGAGCCTGAAGAGCCTGAAGTTCCGCTTGAACCAGATGAACCACTTGAACCTGATGAACCACTTGTTCCTGATGAACCTGATGAGCCACTTGTTCCTGATGAACCTGATGAGCCATTTGAGCCCGAAGTACCACTTGATCCCGAAGAACCTGAAGTTCCTGATGAACCACTTGAACCTGAATTTCCTGAAGTCCCTGAAGAGCCTGAAGAGCCTGAAGTACCTGATGTACCTGAAGAACCATCTGCACCCGAAGTACCTGAAGAACCACTTGATCCTGAAGTACCACTTGATCCTGAAGTACCACTATTTCCTGAAGTACCTGAAGAGCCGCTTGAGCCTGAAGTACCTGATGTACCTGAAGAGCCATCTGCTCCTGATGTACCTGAGGTACCACTTGAACCTGATGAACCTGAAGTGCCTGAAGAACCAGATGAACCGCTTGTTCCATTTGAGCCTGAAGTTCCGCTTGAACCTGATGAACCTGAAGTACCGGATGTACCTGAAGAGCCATCTGCACCTGAAGTACCTGAAGAACCTGAAGTCCCGCTTGAACCTGAAGAGCCTGAAGAGCCACTTGTTCCTGAAGAGCCTGAAGAGCCACTTGTTCCGGATGAACCTGAGGACCCAGATGAACCTGAAGTCCCACTTGAACCAGAAGTTCCGCTTGAACCTGATGAACCTGAAGTACCTGATGAACCTGATGAACCTGATGTACCTGAAGAACCTGAAGTACCACTTGAAGCAGCATTTGCTTCGTAGCCTATATTACCACTTGAATCTACAACCAATACATCATTACTAGTTGTTATATTAGGTAAATTAGGGGCATTTAAAGTACCATCAATCGTTGTTAAACCTGAACCACTTACAGATAAAATTGGAACACCTGATATATCAGCTGCTGCAAATACAATTCCTGTTAAATCGTCTGTTACTGAGAATAATTGACCTTGAGTTCCTTGAACATCTAGAATAGTTCCACCTGCGTCTGCTGAATCTATTACAACATTTCCTGAGGCGGTTATTTGATTAAGTACAGCGTTGCTGCCACTTATAATGACTTTTTTCCAATTTGGCATATTAATAAATTTATTAGGTTGGCTACTAGTTATCTAGTCCACTTCCCTTATGGGCCGTAATATAGTTATAAATATTATTTTTATTTTCCCTATTGAACAGGAGGAGGGGGAATTATTGATTCGTCCTCTAGTTGGTTTTCAATAGTTTCAATTTTTTGGTTTAGTTTTACTTGTATAGTACCTATAAAAATAGCATCAATACCAGTAATGGGGATAAAATCAGTGGATTTTCTAAGAGCGCGTAGTTCTCTTAGAGATAAATTTGTTAAATTATAACTCATAACTATTATTTTTTAATCTTAATATATGTTTCTTGCATTTTTAGAGTTAAGGTGTAAAGTGTTTCTACATATTCACCTTTAAATAACCCATTTTTTATAGTAAGCAAAAGTAATTCAATTTCCTTTTCCGTTAACTTAACATTATGAATTAAAGGAGTACCTACTTTTTCAGTAGACACTCCTTTTACTTCAACTTTGTTGGATTTAAATCCCATAAACCTTTTTAATTTTTCTAAAAACAATTTTTTTATATCTTAGGAATAAATATAAATATCCTGGTTGCTGGCTACAAATATATTTCCTTCTTTATCATATTTAGCAGGTGCATCATCTGGGTCATTAGTAGATCCTACTACTACTGCGGCCATAAAGGCATCAGGAGTATATGAATTTAAACCAGCATCGAATGAACTAGTTACACCCCATCTTCCAGTAGATAAACCATCATAAGCAAATGCATCACCAAAATCTTGGTTAGTTTGTTGTATAACAATACCACCATCTCCTACAGTTGTTGAACCTGATCCAAGTAGTATGAATCTATCTTTAACTAATAAGTTTTCAGTATTTCTAAATGAAGCAGTACCATCAACAGTTAAATCATTGGATATAATAACATCACCTGTTACAGTTAATAAACCGGTGTTTGTTACTGAACCTCCATCACTCTCAAATGTAAATCTTTGTTCAGCATTAGCACTATCACCATCGATATCAGTTAAAACTCTGTTATTACCAGAATTAGTAACATTAATTACACCACTAGTTCCACTTGATCCTGAAGATCCACTTGTACCACTTGATCCTGAAGATCCACTTGTACCACTTGATCCTGAAGAACCTGAACTTCCTGAACTTCCTGAAGATCCGCTTGTTCCGCTTGAACCACTTGAACCTGAAGTTCCTGATGAGCCTGAAGAACCATCTGTACCTGATGAACCGCTTGAACCATCAGTTCCTGAAGTACCTGATGAACCGCTTGAACCATCAGTTCCTGAAGTACCTGAAGAACCTGAAGAACCATTAGTTCCTGAAGTACCTGATGAACCACTAGATCCAGATGAACCATCTGTACCTGATGAACCACTAGACCCTGATGAGCCATCTGCTCCCGAAGTACCTGAAGAACCACTTGAGCCACTTGTACCACTTGATCCTGATGAACCATCTGTACCGGAAGAACCACTTGATCCGCTTGAACCACTTGAACCTGAAGAACCACTTGATCCTGATGAACCACTTGATCCTGATGAACCTGAAGAACCACTTGATCCAGATGAACCTGAACTAGCAGCATTTTCTCTTGTTCCAATAACCCCAGCAGGACTAATTACTAATACCGTATCTTCACTTCCTTGTACTGATAAATCTGTTAGGGATAATTGTGCTAATTCAGCATTTGATCCACTAACTATTACCTTTTTCCAATTTGCCATTTTTTATTAATTTTGTTTTATGAATTTTATTTTATTATACATATTATAAATATACTTACTAATTATAGACCTACATAAAAGTTATTTGAGGATATAGCTAATCCCCCTTCTGGAGCATTTCCAGGTAAGGCATTAAATTTAATTAATTGAAATATACCATCACTATTTACTTTTATACCTTGGTCATTTGAATTTTTTATTAATACTAAATCATTTCCAGTATCATCATTAATTTCAAATCTAGCCCCATTTGAAGGACCCCCTATTCCTAAATTTACACCATCAAATTGTAATAAAGTATTACCTCTAATGTTATCATTACCCGTTGCAGTTATTACATAATTATTAAAATTATTATCTATTACTGTACCACTACCACCACCACCAGAAACAGTATATGCTCCTACTTTTAAGTCATCTACAAATCTAATATTACTAGCCATATATCCTAATTTTTTAATTCGGTTCCAGGAGTTATATCAGAAATGTTTGATATTTCTCCTTGGTCTTCTCTTTGTCTTCTTGTTCTACCATCTTTTGTTTTTGTAACCCCTTCTTTAAATATTTCTGAGTTGGAAGTTGTTTCCATTGAAATAATAAATTTAGATTTAGAATTATATTTTGATATAGAATTTAAATCTTTTTGTACTGTATCAGGAATGATATATCCTCTTAATCTTATATTAAATGTACCTTTTACTAATCTATCTTTCCCATTAGTTAAAGAAGTTTCAGTTGAAAAACTATCAATAAAAGCTCTAAATTTAAACCTTTCAGGATTACCCCAATAGGCATCAGAAGCATATTCACATGACTCAATTATTTTATTTAATTGTTCCATATAATATGTTTGAATTAAACAACTATATTCTAAATTAACAAAATCAGGAACAGCTACTGCGTAAAATTGTTGTGCTGGAATTTTATTATTTATTGCTGCAAAGTTACTATAAAAATTCTTTGGGTTATATGAACGTTGAAAACTCCCATATAAATTAGGACTATTAGCATCTAATTTATTATATACCGTTCTGTCTTTAGTTATAGAATTTCTTTTAAGTACTATAATAGGTAACATAATTGCACCATTTTTATCTCTGTAGTAGTTATCTTTTTGGAATGATTTCCATCTTTCAGGGGAACCATATATTACAGGTACTTCTCTTCTTTCCCCATTTTGATAAACAAAGGGTTTGATTACATTTTGAAAATAATAAAATACAGCTTCATCTAAATCTTTTAAACCAATAGAAAAGGGTTTGGTAGTATCACCGGTCCATGATAATTTTTCAGACCTATTAAAATCTATACCTGTTTCACTTAAATTAGAAGGTGTAGGCATATTAGGATTTCCATATCTTTCACTAGATGGAGTTTGCTGAGATATACTCAGTTCCTTTTGTGTTTTGGGTATTGGTTTTCTTATAGCCATTAAAATCTTTCTTTATATGGTGAAATAGCAACTTTATCCGCTGGTATATAATATGTTGATACTAGGATAGATACACTTTCTCCAAACTTATCTAAACCAGGGTTTAGAGGATTAGGGGTACCATCAGAGTTATTATTTGGGTACGAAGGGTTTTTTCCACCCCAATATTGATTTCCTATTGTACCTTGTACTCCATAATATCCTTCTTGGTATAAGATAATATCACCTACTTCTGGTACGACATTAGCTACTTTTAAATCATCTCTTAAAAAATAAAAGTCAATGGCTTGATTAAATTGTATTCCTTCTTCATCTTCACCATATTGTTGATCTTGTCTATCTATTAAAACATTAAATAAGAAAGGACCATTATAAAATTTTTCACCAGCAGCTTCACCATAAATATTAACCTTAGTTTCTTCTAGTTTAAATTGGTATATAGCACATTGTTGGGTAATAATATTACCCATCAATTCTCTATTTAATTTTCTCAGGAGTGAAACATCCCTGAGTCCTGTGTACATTGCCATATTATCCTATATAAATAAAGGTTGGAACACCTTCTAATTCTTTATCTCTACTTTCTTTCTCATTTGCTCTTCTTTCTAATAATGAAGCACGAGAGGTTTCATCAAAGTAAGCTCTTAACCTTTCTAATAGCGCTGTTTTTTCTGCCGTTGCAGCAGCTAATAAATCTGATTGGTTTAATGTTATATCAGCATTAGGTATTGGTATAGTACCATATTTTCCCCTTACATATCCTAAAATTTCTTTTACTAATGCTAAAGTATACTCAAAAATCCATTGTCTACCTATAGAGTTAATTAAATCATAATCAGGGTTGGTATAAGGCATATTAGAGGCATTTGTTACTCGTCCACATGCTGGATCTACACTTCCACTTGTTCTATCATCTACTTTTATATATTCAAACCACATATTACCAACACATGAGCCACTATAACTTGTGTCATCATTAGTATGAACAAAGGGTCCTGGTATAGGGAATACCCTTAATACATTATTATGCATTTCGAAACTATAATTAGATTGTCTAACCATTTCATTCATCTCAATTGCTTGGATAACTTGCATATCATAATTAAGTGGCATCATTAAAAATCCTCCAGCACCTCCAAAACCACCAAGTCCTGTTACTCCAGCAGCTGCTGCTCCACCAAATCCAAAACCATCATAAGGAGATAAATACCTAGCTGATGCTGGTGTTGGTTCTTCATAAAATACTCTTTTAATTTCTATACTACCTGATATGTTTTTATCTTTAGCCCATGCTTTTAAATCATAATCTTGTACGCCTTCTTTTAATTCAACATAATCTTTATACCATGGAACATTACCTCCTGTACCTGCTTCAGCTCCATATTGTTCTGACATTTTAATTATAGCTCCTAAATTAGGTGTAATAATACTATCATTTAAAAATATAAAATCATCTATAGCAAACCCTTCTAAAGTTAACATATTATCTCTAACAAGGTAAGCATATAACTCATTTCCATATACGGTAATTGCTTCTTCAAATGCTGTAAAAAAGGAACTAGATTGTAACTCTATATCAACTAAGGGATAACCTAATCGAGTAGCACAAAATTCTGCTACTTTTACACAATCATTTTGAAAATCTATACTATTATTGTAAAAGCCGAAAGGTACTGCATCTGGATTCCAAATTGGGTTACCATCATATA
>ENA-ORDA01002101-ORDA01002101.1-marine-metagenome-genome-assembly--contig:-NODE-2101-length-15559-cov-4.485467_pt1 | contig 15559 bp, 10 predicted proteins | sample MGYA00237778_ERZ508506 | MGnify/ENA primary metagenome ERZ508506 (study PRJEB26177, sample SAMN06267891) | marine metagenome | isolation source: Monterey Bay, California, USA | place: Pacific...
ATAATATTGCTACCGTATTTGGCTCGCATGTGCATGATCCTGAAAGGTATGGAGTTGTAGATTTTGATGAAGATAACACTGTTTTAAGCATTGAAGAAAAGCCAACAAATCCTAAGAGCAACTTTGCTGTGCCTGGTTTATACTTTTATGACAATGATGTGGTAGGCATTGCAAAAAACTTAGAGCCTTCTCCTCGGGGAGAATTAGAGATTACTGATGTTAATAAGGTGTACCTTAAAAACAATAAATTAAAGGTGGGAGTGATGGATCGTGGAACCGCATGGTTGGATACAGGTACTTTCGAATCTTTGATGCAGGCTAGTAATTTTGTTCAAACCATTGAAAAAAGGCAGGGGTTGAAGATAGGATGCATCGAGGAGATCGCATGGCAAAATGGCTTTATTAATGCAAAGCAATTAGCTGTTTTGGCTCAACCTCTCGAGAAGAGTGGATACGGCATATATTTAAATAATTTAATAAAATAATGAAAAGACTCAGTTTATTTCTAACCATACTGGTTTGTTTATTTAGTAAAAAACTGCAAGCACAGTTTTTAACACCTCCTGTTAACTTTTTAGACACTCCAAAGATTGAAACAGATGTTTTACAGGAAGAAGAAGTAGAGGAAAATGTGCAGCCTGACTCTGAGGATATTCAAGTACCTGTGGGGCAGGAGGACACCTTCATAGTTCAAGTAAGGGCAGAAATTGAGCGCCTGAAAATTGAAGCGGAGAAGATAAAACTTGAGCAAGAATTGGCCGAATTAAAGAATACCGATAAAGAGATTTCTTTAACTCCGGCAGAAGAGGAATTAATTCGTATTAAATCTCAAAATTTGCAACTCCTTAGTCAGAAAGAGCAACTCCTAATAAAGAAAGATTTAGAGGCTATCGAAAAGTCAAAGAGTCAGAAGATTTATCCTCCCGGAGCTGTCTATGGCCACGAAATATTTAGATCTAATAATTTTGAATTATATGAGACTACCAGTGAAGTGGTAGCTACAGAAGGATATGTGCTTGGTACAGGAGATGTAATGCAGATAGAACTTTGGGGATTTAAGTATTGGAGTAAATCGTACGTTATTGGAGAAAATGGGAATATTAATATTAAGGGATATACGAATATTTTTGTAAAAGGACTTACTCTAAAACAGGCTAGAGGCCTTATTGCTAGTCGTTTGGGAGTAAAGGGAAACACAAGCTCATTAGCGGTAACAGTTACGCGGCCAAGAATGGTGAGTATAACTATTTTAGGAGAGGTTTTTAATCCGGGGACTTATACGCTGCCGGCCACAAATTCAGCGTTTAATTTTTTGGTAGCTATGGGAGGGCCTTCAAACATTGGTTCCGTCCGAAACATCTACATCAAAAGGGACGGAATCATTAAAGACTCCTTTGATTTATATGAGTACTATAATAAAACACTACACACGAGAGATGTCTACCTTCAGAATGGGGATTATGTCATCGTAGGACCTTTGGCTAATACAGCCTTAATCGATGGTGCAGTAAGAAAAGCTGGCCTATATGAAATAAAAAATAGTGACAACCTATCTCAGGCTATAGCCATGGCAGGTGGAACTTTAAAAAATGCGTATTTAAAGGATATTGTCATTAGTAGGTTCAAGGATAGCAAATATGAAACGATTTCTGTAAACTATGATTCGCTTCAAAGAAGAGGTGTTGTCTTTAATTTGGTAGGAGTGGATCAAATCTCTTTTAAGCAGATTAATAGTACTTTAAAGGTAGCTGTAAGTGTAACTGGGGGTGTAAGTGTTCCGGGAAGTTATAAGTTAAAGTCTAAAATGAGAGTAAGTGGTGTTATTAAAAATGCGAATGGCTTATCGAACGACGCCTATGCGGAGAAAGCCTATTTGGTCCGAACCGAATTGAATACAGGAAAGAAAGAATTTATTACATTTGATCCAAAGTATATTCTAGAAAACCCTGGATCAGATGCAGATATTTTTGTTCAAGACAACGATAGTCTATATATTTTTAAAACATGGGAAATAACCAGTAAAAGTTCTATTCAGATTCTGGGTTCTGTTTACAAACCTTTTTCGTCAAATTATATATCCAATCTAAAATTAGGAGAGTTTGTTTTTATGGCGGGGGGTTATGCTCCAGACTATGATGCTAGTAGAGGCTATATTTTAAGAACTAGAGATGAGTTCTACAAAGAAGTTATCCCTTTCTCTCCGGATAAGGTTAAAACGGACAGTTCTGTTTTTAATATAGAAATAATGCCTAAAGATGTGGTTCATGTTTTTTCTAGATCCGATCAATTTAAAGATTATTTTGTACGAATTTCTGGTGCAATAATGAAAGAAGATACCACCTTAATATATTCCGAAGGGCTTACTATTTATGACCTAATTAGATTGAGTGGAGGATTTGAAGAATGGGCTTATTCAGAGAAGTCTATACTAACACGCACAGATTATTCAAGCAACAAGAAGATAACTTTTGTGGTAAATCTGGACGAAATATTAGAGAATCCTGGGTCTAAAAAGAATTTGCCGTTACAGCGTGGAGATGAAATGGTAATTTTAGACAAACGCACTTTGTTGGATGACTATAAAGTAACTGTTTCAGGACCGGTTCGTTTACCAGGTTCGTTTGATTATACTGAGAATTTACGATTATCTAGTTTGCTTTTAAAGGCAGGCGGATTTAAATCAACGGCTTTTAAGAATAGGGCAATTGTACTGTCTACTGATTTAAACACAGGGGTTAAAACGTCTAAAACCATAGATTTAAGAGATATTGAGTCGGACCCATTAAGCGTGGCTAATATTCTCATTAAGCCAGGAGATGAGGTTCGAGTTTTTGATTTGTCTGAATTAGTTAATGATTTCAATGTATATATAGATGGTTCTGTAAAAAGTCCAGGGGAGTATGCCTATTCTGATAATATGTCTCTTCAGAATTTAATTGATTTATCTGGCGGCTTAAGATTTATTGCTGCGGGTAGTAGACTAGAGATAGTGAGGAATTTTTATGCGTACGATAATGAATATTCTTTCTTAGAACCCAAAGTTATTTTACTGCCTATTTCCAGTAATCTGAGTGTAGATTCTCAGATGTCTAATTATATACTGCAACCATTCGATCGAGTTTTTGTAAGAACTAATCCAGACTTTCTTCCTTTAAAGGTAGTAAAGGTTCGAGGTGCGGTTTTATATCCAGGAACATTTGCTCTAAAAGGTGATAATGAAAGAATCAATTCTGTCTTGCGAAGGTCTGGGGGATTTAAAAGTTTAGCTTATCCCGAAGGGGCCCAGTTAAAAAGAATCATGGATGGAGATACGATGGTTATTATATTAAATTCAAAAAAAGCATCAAGGAGAAAAAAATCTCACTATAACTATATACTTAAAGACAGAGATGTTATTAGTATTCCATATGCAGAAACGATAGTTACTTTAATGGGTGATATAAATACAGATGAGGGGTCAAATTTAGGAGTATACTTCAAGTCTGGAAGAAGGGCTAAGTACTATATTAAAAAATTTGGTGGTGGGTTCACAAAAACCACGGATAAAAAAAGCGTCACAGTTGAGCATAAGAATGGAGCTAGGGTTGGAACTAAAAATTATGTTCTGTTTAAAGTTTATCCGAAGGTGCGTAAGGGTTCCAAAATAATTGTGAAATCTAAGCTAGACTCTAAATCCATGGCCAAAAATAAAAATAAATTCAATATAGATGCCTTTCTAGAAAAGTTTATTGCACGATCAACAGCAATTCTTTCGCTAGTTGTATTCTACAAGGTTGCTACAGCAGATTAATATTATGGAGAGCAACAATTTATTTCACATCATAAATTTATACAAACCTCTACTGGTACGTTCAATAAAGGTAATTTATGTCCCAATTATAGCCGCCTTATTACTTGGGTTCTACTCTTATATCCAGGAAAAAAAGGTAGATACCGTTTATAAGGCCACCATCATTTATATGTTGGAGGAAGAATTGAACGGAGGGGGAAAAACGGAAACAACCAATCCAATGCTCATGGCTATTATGGGTGGTGGAACTTCCAGTAATAAGAATCTAATGGTCGATTTGGCGCAGTCGAATAAGTTGTTAGAAACTACTTTATTAAAAACAGTGGTTGTAGACTCACAGTTGGTGATCTTGGCAAATTATTATATCGACAACTGCGGAATGAGGGCAGGTTGGATTGCAGATGAAAATGAGAAAATGATGGCTTTTAACTTCCCTGAGAATTATCAAACAGGATTTAATAAAAGAACAGATTATTTAATACGTTCGATCAGTCGAAATATAAAGGAGAGTTTTATTTCTAATACCCTAGAAAGTGGTCTGATATATATGGAGTACCATGGAAACCACGAGGTTTTTACCAAAACTCTATTAGACAATCATTTTCTAACTATTAGTGAGTTTTATGCACGAAGAAAATCAAAACGATCCTCTGACTTAATAGAAACTGCTCGCAAAAAGAAAGACTCCTTGTTAATGGCTGTAAGAGCCCATGAGTCAGGCGTTGCATCTGGCATGGACCAAAGTTTTGGGGCGGTAATGAGCCGATCTAGGCTTGGAGAAGTGAGCCAACAAAGAGAACTTGAAATTGCACAGGCGCAATATGTCGAGAGTGTAATGGCGTATAACTCTGCCCTTTTAGATTTAGAGCGGAACAAGCCGCTCATTAGTGTTGTAGACGATCCCAGATTTCCTCTTAAATCAACCTACCCTAATCCCTTAAGCAAAGGATTAAAGACCTAAAAGAAATAAACAACTAGAGTCAACAAGGCTTATAATTAATTACTTTTGAATTTCCCTCTCGGAAATTCCTCGGAATTAATTAACTTGTGTCTTCATCGAAAAATCACTACCGATTTCCCATAATTAACCATACACAAACACATTGTAAGGCACTAAATAAACCTAATATGAGAAAATTAACTAAAGCTTGTCATCTTATTTTATTCTTAACATTTTCAAGTGGAATCGTTCTTGCGCAAAACAATAATGAAAATGACAAACCAATTCCTGAGCGCCAATCCTTTATCACAAATCACCAAATTATAAATGGCAAAAAACAGATTGACTACACAGCAATAGCATCAGAGACCTACCTGAAAAATGATTCTAATGAGCCTGTTGCATCAATTTGGTCAGTTTCATATGTGAAAAAAAATATCGCTGATCAGAAAAACCGTCCAGTCACCTTTGTTTTTAACGGAGGTCCAGGTTCAGCTTCTATGTGGTTACATATGGGGCTATTTGGCCCCAAAGTAGTGAAGGTAAGTTCTGATGCTAAGAAAGATGATGGAGCTGCACCTTATAATTTATTGGACAATACTATTGGATTTTTAGATTTATCAGATTTTGTGTTTATAGATCCTGTTGGAACAGGCTATAGTCAAGTTGTTGGTAAAGGTAAGGTTGAGGATTATTGGGGTTTGAACGAAGATGCTTCTTCCATTGCGAAGTTTATTAGACAATGGATAACCGAAAACAATCGTTGGTTTTCACCAAAATATATTGCTGGTGAAAGTTTTGGCACAACTCGAGCTGTGGCGGTTGCAAATACTTTAGAGGGTGGTGGACAGAATATGGCGCTAAATGGCTTAATCTTAATTTCACAAGCTTTGGACTATGCCGGTTCAACATCGGTTCAAAACAACATTACCTCCTATCTCACGTATTTGCCAAGTATGGCAGCAACCGCGTGGTATCACAAAAAAGCTGGTCAGGGTAAAACTTTAGAATCATTTGTTGGGGAATGCAGAGACTTTACTTATAATTCATATCCCTCGGTTCTTTATAAAGGTTCTTTACTAACCGAAATCGAAAAAAATAAAATTGCTGAAAAGCTAAGTTATTTTACTGGTTTAACTAAAGAATACATCTTGAAATCTAATTTAAGAATATTAATGCATAGATTTCAAAAAGAACTACTCGCTGATAAAGGACTATCCGTGGGTAGATTGGATGGTAGATTCATGGGGAATGAAGTTGATAAATTATCTGATGGACCTCACCTTGGGGACCCTTCTAGCTATCAAATAAGTGCTGCGTATACAGCAGCTTTAAATCATTATTTTGCAACAGATCTTAAGGTTAAAATGGACCGCCCTTACATGACCTCCAATAGTGACATTGGAAGAAAGTGGAATTGGAGAACTGTTTCTGAGGATCAATACTGGGAACCATCTGCTGTAAGTGTATCAACAAAGTTAGCTGAAACAATGCGCAGAAATACAGAAATGAAAGTATTTGTTGCCAATGGCTATTATGATTTAATATGTCCTTTTTTTGATGCTGAATTTACTTTTACTAGAAATGGAATAGAAAGAGATCAAATAAAAATGAGCTACTATGAGGGCGGCCATATGATGTACACACACGAACCTGATTTTATAAAGCTAACTAACGATATCAGAAAGTTCTATACAAATTAAATAACGCATCACAACAAGACATTTGACGGGAGAGCTTTCCTTGGATCGGACGAGAGGCATACAAACCGTTATTAACAGTAACAAAAACAAGAAGTGAAAAAACACAGTTACATAATTTTTTTATTGATTCCTTTTACTCTTTTAAGTCAAACTTCAATTATGTCTTACAACATAAGATATAGTACTCAGAATGATGGTGAAAATTGGTGGGAATTTAGAAAAAATGAGGTCGCCCAACTTATAGATTATTATTCACCAGAAATATTTGGAATCCAAGAAGGCTTAGAAAACCAAGTAAAGTATCTTGATACATTCTTAAGTAATTACAGTTATGTTGGAGTTGGCAGAGATGATGGAAAACTGAAGGGAGAGTATGCCGCTATTTTCTATAAACATGAACGGCTAAAATTAATTTCAACAAAAACATATTGGCTTTCAAAAACACCCGATGAGATATCTATTGGTTGGGATGCATCGTTTAAACGAGTTGTAACATTTGGTGAATTTTATGATATTCAAACCAAGGACACCCTCTACGTTTTTAATTGTCATTTTGATCATATTGGCAAAATATCTCGAAAGAAGTCGGCAGAATTAATATTGCAAATTATAAAAGATAAAAAGATTACAAATAAGAAGGTAATAGTAATGGGAGACTTGAACTGTGAACCTGATGACGAACCAATGGAATTACTTAAAGTCAGTCTAGAAGACACTTACAATAGCGTTGGAACAGTAACTTACGGACCAGTTGGTACTTTTAATCAGTTTAATACGGAGATGCTTTTACAAAAAAGAATAGATTATATCTTAGTCAAAAATATCGAAGTAAAAGAATATCGGCATATTGATGACAGACGAAAAAATAATTTATTCCCATCTGACCATTTGCCTATTCAGATAAAATTTAAATAAATACTTCTGCCAACAACGTGTATATGCCATTGCTCGTATGCCTTTTTAAAATAACCTCTCAGATTTTCTATTTGGTTTGTATTTGCTAAATTTAGTTGTTGTATTTACTATGTTTAGGTTGACTAGTTGACAGTAATGATAGGTGTATGGTAATAATAAAAAAGAATCATAAATCAGTTAAAAACTTTTGGAACGCTTTCTTAAAAGATCACCCAAATAATGGAGTAAAAAAAACACCCCTATCATTCTACTTTTGCGATAATGAAAAAGACGCTGATACTTGTGCTGAATTAGTAGTTAAAGGAATTAAGCAGGCTACTGCAACTTCTTTATGGTGGTATGAAAAGAATAGTGAAACACTTCCTAAAGTTGGTGACCAGTATATTGTAACGAATTGGAGTGGCGATGCGAAAGCCGTAATTGAAACCATTAAAATAAAAAAGATTCCCTACAATCAAATTACCGCTGAATTTGCAGAGATAGAAGGAGAAGGAGATCGATCATTGAAGTATTGGAAAAAAGTTCACGAAGCATACTATAAACGGGAGATGGAGCCTTACGGAGATAAGTTTGATGAAAATATGATTATCGTTTGTGAGTATTTCCAAACCTTATATAGCATTGAAAACTAGAAAGAATAATAAAAATGGACTTATTTAATACCACAAAAGATAACAACCTCCTACCTTTTGACGGAGAAGTGAATTATTACGGTTCAGTAATGAACACAAAACAATCTGAATATTATTTTGACCAATTATTACAGAATATTCAATGGGAAAATGACAAAGCAATCATTTTTGGAAAATTGATCATTACAAAACGTAAAGTGGCTTGGTATGGAGATAAACCATTTGAATACACGTACTCAAAAACCACAAAATCTGCTCTACCCTGGACTAAAGAACTTTTAGAGCTCAAAGAAATTATAGAAAATAAGACAGGAGAAAAATTTAACTCTTGTCTGCTTAATTTATATCATAATGGAGACGAAGGAATGGCTTGGCATAGTGATGGAGAAAAAGATTTAAAGAAAAATGGTTCAGTTGGTTCGTTAAGTTTTGGGGCTGAACGCAAATTTTTATTTAAACATAAAAAAACAAAACAAACTGTTAGCGTATATTTAGAAAAAGGTAGTTTGTTGGTTATGAAAGGAACAACACAAATAAATTGGCTTCACCGATTGCCACCTACCAAAAAAGTTAAAAAATCGAGAATAAACTTAACATTTAGAATAATCGAACCGAGCTAAAGTAAATGATTATATCATTGCAAACGTACATTCGATGATAACAATAATAATTAATGAACAATAAAATTACTTTTTTCATTGGAATACTTGGAGTAAGTCTTTTTGTAGTTTCGTCTATTTTAGGTGGGGTTCTAATTGAAAATTACAGTGTCAATAGTCAATACATCAGTGAATCCTATGCGATTGATACTGAACACGGAAGAATATTAAGAATATTCGGTTTCATCCCAAGTGGTTTACTTATAACCTCATTCTGCTTTCTAGGAATGAGATATTTTCAAACTTCCAGCCTCGTAAAAATAGGGTTTTATGGAATCGGAATATTTTATGGACTTGCTACAACAGTAGTAGCAATATTTCCCTGTGACAGTGGTTGTAACAAAGAATTAATTGAGCCTAGTACTTCCCAACTGATTCATAATCTTATTGGTTCATTAACTTATCTATTTGTTCCTATCTTAATAATTTTAATTGGATTAGGATTAAAAAAATCACTCTACAAAGTGTTTTCTTCACTATCAATTGGATTGGGCGTAATCGGTATTTTATTTGTATACATATTAGTTTCTAACGCGAATTCTGAATTTATCGGACTATACCAAAGGGTAATAGAGTTGGTATTTGTTTTATGGATAATTTTTTGTGCTATTGCAATAAAAAATCAAAGCCCCAACTATAACAAGATATGACGTTAAATAAAGTTACTTTAAAATTATCCTTTTAACCAAGCTTGTCGCAATTCTTTTTGTGCTGGTGTAGCATTTTTATTTTCTTGTAAGATTTTCGATATCGTATAGGATGGTGTTAAGGTTGTTTTAATTACAATTTCCTCACCATCTCTTTCTAATCTTACATCAATTTCTCTACCTGACTTCCAGCCATAAACTTGACCCATAACAGTATTTACGTTTTCAAGGGTCACTACCGTACCATCTATAGATTTAATTACATCATTTGCTCTTACCCCTTGTTCTGCCCAAAAACTAATCTTTGAAACAGATTCAGTAAAAAAGATCGTTTGTTCACTTTTACTACCACTTACTATTGGTGCATTATTAACTATTAAATAATTACTTTCTTTTTGAACGTCTGAAATTTGTAATCCCATTTTTTCAAAAAACTCATTATAGTTTATTGGGGTATTACCAATGACATGGGTGTTGAAGAATTTTTCAATAGACGGGTAAGTCATGGTAATAATTTCTTCTATTATGGTATCATCATTAAATGGTTTATTATTACCATATTTATGAGACAATTCTTTCATTAAGGACAAAACACCTCTATTCCCATTACTTTCTTCTCGTATTAAAATATCAATGCACATCCCTATTAAAGCACCTTTTTGGTAAACATTTAGATATTGATTTTTATAGGGGTCATCTAATATATTTTCACTCATTTTTGTAAAACTCATAGAATCATCCATCGCTAATGAACCGTTTACTTTACCTATAATTGCATCATAAAACTCTTGTTCATTGGCCAAACCTTGATCCACCTTAAATAGATTTGCGAAATATTCTGTTACCCCTTCGTACATCCACAAATGTTTAGAAAAGGTTGGATTATTATAATCGAAATAATGTACATCTTCAGAATGAACACTTAGAGGCGTTATAATATGAAAAAACTCATGAGAGACAACGTCTTCCATTGATTGTGAAAGACTCTCCTGTGGCAGCATCTCTGGTAACACCACAACAGTAGAAGTGTGATGCTCTAATGCGCCAAAACCTTTAGGGGAGGTTTCTTTCATTTCAGATAGATATAAATAAATATCATATCTGGCGGTACTATTAATATCACCCAAATACACCTTTTGTGCCTTCATCATGGTTTCTATAGTCTTTTTAAAAGACTGTGCAGTATGTACTTTATTTGGTGAGTATACACTTAAAACAATTTTTATATCATCAACGATAAACTCTTCAATACTCAGATCTCCATAAAACATTGGGTTATCAGTAATATCGAAGTAACGTGGTGCAAAATAAGTAGAAACTTCGGTACTACCATCTTTGCTCACTTGACTGGTTAATTGCGGTAATGCTGTGCTTTTCTTAAAATTTACAGGTGCAATTATATCTAGCTGATACTCATTGTTTTTTAAAGAATCAAAATACCCAATAAATCCATGTAAGTTGAGGACATAGTTATTCGGTTCAATATTTGTTCCGCTAGGAGAAAAAGGCGTGTCATTACCTATACCACCTCTAACTTCGATATCATATGTATCGTTTACGTTATAGGTTATATAATCTAATTCCTTGGCATTATTAATAATCCATGTATTAACATCTAGTTGATTCACAGATAACTCAGTCCCATTATAATCAAACGCCTTAAAGTCTTGAATGTATTTTCCAAAATCACTGACTGAATAAGTTCCGGGGACCACTTTTGGCAATCTATACGTTACCGCTTCACGAGAAAATCTCCCAGGGTTGATTGTCACTGGTACGAGATCGCTTGCAGCTTTTGTTATATCAAGAGAAGTCGCAATAGGTACGTTTATTGCAGACTCTTTTTTAGATTTCCCTCCTATGGTTTTAGTAGCATTACACCCTGTAAGAAGAACGCCACCAAATACAATACTTAAAAGATATTTTTTCATTGTTTTAATATTAAGTTAATATGCACATACGTTATCGAAATGAACAAAAATGGCAGACAAAAATAATGTGACCATTTTTAAACAAGACTTATACTTTTATTTTGTTTCAAAGCCTTGATGTTTTTTTAAAAAACAACTAATTTTGTCAAAGAGATGAATTTATTGACAAGCAATAAATATGAGGCCATGTCTCCTTTCAACGTGCAAATATACAATCTGGTACAGTTACTAATTATTAAATTTTGTTAATTAGTGTTAATGAGCTAATTGCAGAATTACTAACACAACACTGGATTAAAAAATACTACAGAAATTGAGTACAGTTACTTTGGTTAAATCCTGCAAAATAGAATATCATTATTTGAATAAGATGAGCAATAGCAAGCCATTAAATGGGGGAATTGACATTACCAAAAGGTCTCTAATTACCTGTGAAATAATATAATACCTTTAGCATAATCATTAAATTCGTTGTAAACGAACGTTATTTACATTAAAAATTAATCAATATGAAAAGAATATTTATAGTTTTTTTAGTTTGCCTAATGTACTCTCAATCCTACGGACAAAAACCAAGAGCAAGAGATTTAGGTGTTCCATTTGTTGGCGTAACGGGAGAATTCAATGCAATTACTGATGTGAAAGGTGTAGAGGTTGGATACAGCACAATTATTTCTGGAAACGGAGAAAACATCATTGGTAAAGGACCTGTAAGAACTGGGGTGACAGCAATATTCCCAAGAGGAAAAGCCAAAAAATTTAGCCCTGTTTATGCTAACTGGTATAGTCTTAATGGAAATGGAGAAATGACAGGTACAACATGGGTAACAGAATCAGGTTTCTTAGAAACACCAGTCATGATTACAAACACTAATAGTGTTGGTACAGTAAGACAAGCGGTACTGAAATGGTTTGTTGATACTGACTGGTATAATGGCGATAACTGGTGGTATACCTATCCTGTTGTAGCTGAAACCTATGATGGGTTTCTCAATGATATTTATGGATTTCATGTAGAAGAAAAGCATGTTATAGAAGCTATAAATAATACTTCAAGTGGTAAAATAGCAGAGGGAAATGTTGGTGGAGGAACAGGAATGATGTGTTTAGGGTTTAAAGGGGGTACAGGAACTTCATCAAGAGTAATTAAAATTAAAGAGGCTACCTATACAGTTGGAGCAATTGTTCAATCAAATTTTGGTGCAAAAAGAAACTTATCAATCGCTGGTGTGCCTATTGGAATAGAATTAAAAGATACTTTAAATTATAACTACAAAGCTCCTCCAAAATCAAGAAGACAAGAGGGTGATGGTTCAATAATAGTAGTTGTAGCAACAGACGCACCGCTTTTACCACATCAATTAAAAAGAATTGCACAAAGAATTCCTTTAGGAATTGGAATTGTAGGCGGAAGAGGAAGTAATGGTTCAGGAGATATTTTTTTAGCGTTCTCAACTGCAAATGAAAACGCATTTAATCGAGATGAAACATCGACTGTGAAATCAATATCGAATGATCAGATTACACCAATTTTCGAAGCCACTGTGCAAGCTGTTGAAGAAGCAATTATTAATGCAATGGTAGCAGCTGAAACAATGGAAGGAATAAATGGAAATACAGCATATGCACTTCCTCATGATTTGCTTATAAAAACACTAAAAAAATATAATCGAATTAATTAACTTGCGTATATGTCAAAAAAAACTACCACTGATTTTTATACAATAATCATTTACAAACCATTTTTTAATTAAAAAATCATGAGTAAAGTCTTTTTGAAGTATTGCTCTATATTATTTATTGTAGGATGTATTCATACTGCTTTTTCGCAAGGGACTGAAACATTCGACAAACTAGTCTATATGCATTATATGCCTTGGTTCGATTCTCCAGATTACAACACCAATTGGGGAATTCATTGGACAATGGCTAATAAAGACCCCAATGTAATTGTTGACAACATTATAGATAAACGAGAAATCGCTTCCCATTATTACCCATTGATTGGTCCATATGACAGCCAAGACCCGAATGTTATTGAATACCATCTTTTACTGATGAAATATAGTGGAATTGACGGTATTTTGATCAATTGGTATGGAGAAGTAGGAACCAATGGAGACATCAATCTATTGCTTGAAAATTCCAACGCTATTGTTACCGAGTCAGATGCACTTGGTATGGATTTTAGCGTTATCATGGAAGACAGGTTTGTTGGAACCGAAAACAACTTAAATCCTGTTGATTATGTCTATATCAACATAGAATATCTGAAAAATAATTATTTTTCAAAAGGTAATTTTATACGAACTGATTCAGGAAAGCCTCTTTTCGGTGTATTTGGTCCCATAGAAGTTTTTGGTGAATCAAATTGGAATTACGCTTTGACAGCAGCAGGTGAAGATGTTGTATTTCTTCCCTTATACTGGTCAATAAATAGTGTTGGCAATGGTGCTAGTGGAGGCTATGATTGGGTGTTAGAAAATGGACTTTCAGCCAACCAATCATTCTATCAATCAACAGCCTCTTCATTAAATTTTGCTATGGGTTGCGCTTATCCTGGTTTTAAAGATTTCTATGAAGAAGGAGGTTGGGGAAATAATCTTTTTTATCTAGACCATAACAACGGAACACTTTTGAACCAAACACTTGACTTGGCCATACAGAATAAAAATTCAATAGACGCATTACAATTAGTTACCTGGAATGATTTTGGAGAAGGAACAATGTATGAGCCCACTTATGAATTTGGATTTAAAATGTTAACTAATCTTCAAACCAAATTAGGCGTGAATTATACTGAATATGAACTTCAACAAATCTATCGTTTATTTCAGTTAAGAAAAACACATTCAAATGTGCCTGACATTCAAAGCACGCTAAATCAAGCAAGAAATCACTTAATAAATTATCAAGTAAGTAATGCTGTAACACTTATGGATAATATTGAAAGTTTAGAGGATCAAAAACTATATTATATAAAGAATAGGTTTAATGATAATTATTTATATCAAGATGGAAGTGTTGTTAAATATAGTTCAGAAACAAGTAATGATAATTTCAAATGGAAACTAATAATTGCAGGGAATGGCTATTACTATTTGGAAAATGCGTTCTCAGGAGACAAAATACATATGGAAAACCAAACTGGCTCATTGGAATGTACACCGATAGCCTTAGATTCACCAAGTTCGATTTGGGAAAAAAGAACAGTTAACGGCACACATAATAAGTTTCTAAATACATCTACTTCTAATCAATACATGAATATTGAAAATAATTTGGGATATGCAGAGCACAGTTCCATTAACGCAAGTTGGGAAAGTGCGCAATGGGAATTAAAAGAAGTTCCTAATATTTTAGATTTGAATAAAACAACATTTAAAAACGTATTAATATTTCCAAACCCAACAAATGATTTAGTCACTATTCAAAGTTTTAATCATATTTCTAATCTAACCGTTTATGACATTTTAGGAAAACGATTAAATGTAGATAGTGTAACAACCTCATCTACTAAATTACAGTTTAGTGTCAAGAATTTAAACAGTGGTATTTATTATATTAAAATAAAAAATAATCTAGGGACAATTACAAAGAAATTGATTGTAAAACATTAAAGTTTATACAGAATTTATTTTTATGTTTTAACGACTTACATATTAAAATAATTAGTGGCATGACCACTAAAATTATAACGCCTTGTTAAAGCAAATAAAATCAGAAAAACAGGCATTTATAAGAACGTTCGTAATGAATATATAGTAACCTAATATGAAATATCTTTTATTGATAATTATAAGTGGTTTTTTAACACCTACTCTATCTTTTGGACAAAGCTCCTCTCTGTTTAATGGAAAAAATTTAGATGGGTGGCATATTTATGGGACAGAAAAGTGGTATGTTGAGGAAGGACTCTTAATATGCGAAAGTGGCGATGACAAAGAATACGGTTATCTAGGTACAGTAAAGAATTATAAAGATTTCATATTGACATTAGAATTTAAACAAAATAGCAACGGTAACAGTGGCGTCTTTGTCAGATCTACTGTTGACGGTACAAAGGTTAATGGTTGGCAAGTAGAAGTTGCTCCAGTGGGTAAACATACCGGTGGAGTCTACGAATCATATGGGCGTGGTTGGCTCATAAAACCTACGCCTGATAAAGAGCACATATTGAAAGAAGGGGAATGGAATAAAATGAAAATCAAAATGCAAGATGCTAAATTAACTTCTTGGCTTAATGGAACTCAGATGATTCAAATAGAAGATCAAAAGATAGGACAAGGAGAAGGAGGCATAATCTTGCAAATTCACAGTGGCGGAGATGTAAAAGTAAGTT
>ENA-ORDA01002104-ORDA01002104.1-marine-metagenome-genome-assembly--contig:-NODE-2104-length-15546-cov-5.557437_pt1 | contig 15546 bp, 13 predicted proteins | sample MGYA00237778_ERZ508506 | MGnify/ENA primary metagenome ERZ508506 (study PRJEB26177, sample SAMN06267891) | marine metagenome | isolation source: Monterey Bay, California, USA | place: Pacific...
TGGGATAATCCCGATGAATTATTGATTACTTACTCAATTGATGGTGGACCAAGTGAGAATTTAATGTGGGTACAATCTATCACTGACCCATCAAGTGGTTTTAACGAACCAGTAGCATTAGATACCGATTTTGATGGTACAGGTGAATGTGCTTTTGTACTACCCGCATTATCTACTGGAACAGGAGCAACCGGTTGTGTTGTTACTTCAAATCAGTTTGAAACATTTTCCAGTGGGTCAATTTCTTTAGCAAGTAATTCAACGCTAGATATTGTACTTCAATTTAACGGTCTTACCTCGAGTGATGAGGGAATTTATTTAGACAATATTACAATTACTACTGCTGGACCTCCACCACCATCTGGACCAACCTTAGATTTTACTTTTTGTTCAGAAGAGATGCCTTTAGAATTTAACCCACCAGTAGTTGCATCTGCTGGAGTAGTGGTTGCAGATTCAGGATTTCCAAATGATAACGGTGTCGTAGGTACTGGTCTTGGAGATTACGTTCTTGAAAACGTAACTATAAATGTACAAGGTGAAATGGCTGAGGATGTAGCATTTTACTTACAACCAGCTGGAACAGCTATACAATGGGAACTTGGTGCTTTTGCCGGAGGAACTGATGGTATGGACACTGCTGTAGATTTAGTATTTACAGATTCTTCTGCTAATGATTATTCTGCTTGGACAGGTGGCGCACCCGCTGCTGATTACTTACCAGCAGACGGAGCATTTAATACAGCATTAGCTGGATTAGACATTAATGGAGAATGGTTTTTAGTTGTAGAAGGAGCTGGTTCAGATGTTACTACGGTAAACAGTTTTTGTATTAACTGGGCAATGAGCTCAGGAGACGCACCAGAGATATTCTGTTTAGCAGATTTTACTGCAGATAATGATGAAGGAGCATGTGGCGCAGTAGTTAATTTTGCACCACCAATTGCATTGGATACAGAAGATGGAACTTTAGCTGCAGCTAATATAGTACAAACTGCAGGACCTGCTACAGGAAGTGAATTCCCAGTAGGCGACACGGATGTAACATTTACAGCTACTGATTCACACGGAAATCAGACTTCATGTACTTTTGTAGTTACTATCAACGATGCTGAGGCACCCGTTGCAGTATGTCAAGCGGTAACAGTTACTTTAGATGCTATGGGAATGGGATCAATAGTTGCTTCTGATTTAGATGGCGGTTCTACTGATAACTGTGGAGTTGATTCATTCGCAGCATCACAGACAACATTTGGTTGTTCAGATGTAGGAGATGTAACCGTAGTTTTAGAGGTATACGATGTAGCTGGAAACATGACTTCATGTGAAGCTACGGTAACCGTAGTTGACGAAACAGCACCAGTAATAGAATGTATTGGATCTCAATTAAGCTCAGTTGGAGGAACTAGCGGAGCAGGAGAAGCTATTAGTAGCACATTACCTGATGTTGTTAGTGTACTAACAGTAACAGAGGATCAAGAAATTTTAGATTTAAACTTAGATTTAAACATTAACCATACTTGGACAGGCGATTTAACAATCACCTTAGAATCACCAGCAGGAACAGTTGTAACTGTTTTTGGTGACGGATGTTCTGCTGACGATTTAATGACTATGTTAGACGATGAGTCTGCAAACTCATTAGGAGATTGTAATCCAAATGGCGATGGTGATGCTTATCCATTGGCTGACTATATGCCAACTAACCCACTATCTGCTTTTGTCGGAGAGATGTCAATGGGAGATTGGACATTAACAGTTAATGATGCATTTGGTGGTGATGATGGAAACCTAAACTCTTGGGGAGTAACAGCGGCAATAGAGCCAATAGCTGCACCTCCATATGAGGTAGATTTAAATGCAGACGGTACCGTTACTATTCTAATGGAAGACTTAATTTTAAGTGTTGATGAAGCTTGTAGTTACACAGTAACTTCAGGAGGAGACGGCGCTGGCGCATGTGATTTTGACAATCCAAATGATGGAACTTTTGAGAATGGATATAACTGTTCATCAGCAACAGCATTCCAAACAGCAAACGATCTTGATGTTGCTGCAGGAGGAGATTTCACATTAAATCAAATTACAGCAAGTATTTTTGCTAATGGAGGAATTGCTTCAGTAGATGTTATCTATTATGACAACAATGCTGGATTACCAGGAACTGAAATAGGATCTGAGTTAGGATTAACTCCTTCTTCACAAGCTGTAATTGGAAATAACTTTGGTATTGATGTTAACGAAATCGTATTGGATTTAACACCAGTAGTATTTACAGAAGGTAAATACTGGGTTGAGTTATCAGTAACCGATACTGGAGGAACAGGAACTGTATTCTGGGTAATAACGACTTCAACTTCAATGGGAGATCCAGTAGCAAACTTCAATAACGGATGGGCTTACCCTGATTCGACTATGGATGGTGTTGTAACTTTCTCAGGAGAATGTTCAGGTGGCGGCTCAGGCGGCGGCGCAACAGAAATCGTATTAGATTGTTCTAACTTAGGAGAGAACGTTATCGATGTTGTCGTAACTGATGCATCTGGAAACTCTAGTTCTTGTCAAGCAACAGTAGTTGTATCTGATGTAACAGCACCAGTATTAGTATGTGGACCTAGCGAAGATGTTACTACGGTAACTGTTGATTTTGATGGATCTTCTGTACCAGAAGGTTGGTCAGTATCAAATACAGCTGGAGGTTTTGATTGGACATTTGGAGCTTCAGGTGCTATAAATGCAGGAGGAACTATTCCATTTGCAAGTAACGCAGCAGTTTTCGATGACGATGCAGCAGGAAATGGAAATGTAAACAATGCATCACTATTAACCCCAGTATGGGATATGAGTGGTACATCATCAGTAACGATGTCTTACGACTATAGCTTTAACGAGTTAGGAGCTGGAGAGACCTTAGCGGTAGATGTATATGATGGCGCTGCATGGCAAAATGTAGTTCTGTATGATGTGTCTGTATTAACTCCAGAGAATTCAGGAGTAATTGACGGATCTGCATTAGCAAACGCTGACTTCCAAGTACGTTTTACATATGACGATGCTGGATCATGGGGATGGAATGCTGGAGTAGATAACTTCCAGATTGATTTCGCTGTTCCACCAGCAAACCAAGATGTAGTAACTATAGAATTAGGAGAAGATGGTACGGCAGAATTAGATGCTATGGATTTCTTATCTGAAGCATATGATGCTTGTGGTATCGATGTATTGATTGCAGATTTAGAGATGGTAAGTTGTGATGATATCGGAACTCCAATTGAGGTAACGGTATTCGCTACGGATGCTAGTGGAAACATTGCAAGTTGTTCAGTCGAGGTTGTAGTTGTAGATACAATGGCACCAGTACTTACATGTCCAGAAGATGTTTCGGTAATGGTAGATCCTGATGGGACACATACTGTAGCTGATTACATAGGATCAGGTGAGGCGACTGCTACAGATAACTGTACAGATCCAATAACTGACTTTACACAGGATCCTGCAGCAGGAACTGTCTTAGGAGTAGGCGAATGGGTAGTTACATTTACAGCTACTGATGAGTACGGAAACGTATCTACTTGTGAGATGAACTTAGATTTAACACTCTTAGGGAATCAAGACAACGAGTTAAGTAGTGCAATTGCATTATATCCTAACCCAGCTGGAGAACAGGTGACTATATCAAACAGTTCTAATATTGCATTAGAGACTGCTATGATCTACGATCTTAACGGGAAGTTAGTATCACAGATCAACTTGCAGGATATGCAAAGTGAGCGAGTGATCGATGTATCTTCTTATGCAACTGGAGTGTACATGGTACAGATTACAGGAGAGCAATCAAGCGTTGTAAAACGAATGATCAAAGACTAGGTTTTAAACAAGCCCACTTAATTAAACACAAATTCCCTTCCTTAATTGGATGGGATTTTATTTTTCTATTAAATTTCTAGATAAATTTAATACCTGTAGTACTCTGGTTTAAAAGGTCCTTTAACTTCTACGCCTATATAATCAGCTTGATCTTTTCGTAGTTCTGTTAATTCTATACCAATCTTTTCTAGATGTAATTTTGCAACTTTTTCATCCAAATGTTTTGGTAGCATATAAACTTTATTCTCATATTTTTCAATATTGGTCCAAAGTTCAATTTGAGCAAGTGTTTGGTTGGTGAATGAGTTACTCATTACGAAACTTGGGTGTCCTGTAGCACAACCAAGATTTACCAAGCGCCCTTCTGCTAAGAGAATGATATCCTTTCCGTTAACCACATATTTATCAACTTGAGGCTTGATTTCGACTTTCGTATGATTTTCATTTAACCAAGCTACGTCAATTTCATTATCGAAATGTCCAATATTACATACGATGGTTTTATCTTTCATGGCTTCAAAATGAGGTCCTTGAACAATATCTTTATTGCCAGTGGTTGTGATAATAACATCAGCTTTACCAATTACCGTTTCTAATTTTTTCACCTCAAAACCGTCCATTGCTGCTTGCAAAGCACAAATTGGATCAATTTCTGTGACTGTTACGATACTGCCAGCTCCTCTAAATGACGCGGCGGTACCTTTTCCAACATCACCATAACCACAAACAACGATTCTTTTGCCAGCGAGCATTACGTCGGTAGCACGTCGTATTGCGTCTACAGCACTTTCACGACACCCGTATTTATTATCAAATTTTGATTTTGTGACACTGTCGTTTACATTAATAGCTGGCATTGGTAAAGTACCTTCTTTCATGCGGTCGTATAAACGATGGACTCCTGTTGTAGTTTCTTCACTCAAACCATTGATGCCATCTACTAACTCTGGGTATCGATCCAGAACCATGTTGGTTAAATCACCACCGTCATCTAAAATCATATTTAAAGGTTTGCGATCTTCACCAAAAAATAAGGTTTGCTCAATACACCAATCAAATTCTTCTTCTGTCATACCTTTCCAAGCGTAAACTGCAATTCCTGCATCTGCAATAGCAGCGGCAGCTTGGTCTTGAGTAGAAAAAATATTACAAGAACTCCAAGTAACTTCTGCTCCAAGTGCTTTCAAAGTTTCGATTAAAACAGCAGTTTGTATGGTCATATGTAGGCAACCAGCTATTCTCGCTCCTTTCAGAGGTTGTTGATTCTTGTATTCTTCTCTTAAAGACATTAAACCAGGCATTTCTGCTTCTGCTAATTCAATTTCTTTTCTCCCCCAATTTGCTAAAGAAATATCTTTTACTTTGTGGGCAACGTATGGCATTGTATTGGTAGACATAAAAATGTATTTTATTCCCACTAAAGTGGGAAACTTGTTATTATATTTGTTTTAAAGTTGAAAAAATTAATTTTTTTCGAGTTGCAAAAATACAACATATACTTTAAAATCTAATGCCTCTTTACAAAACTATAACAGTTAATTCTGCAACTAAAGTACTCATCTGGAAGATAGAAGAGTCTTTTGATACTCTCTTAAAAAACATAGAATTAACTGCTAAAAATACAGGACGACTTAACAGTATGAAAAGTATCCTCCACCAAAAAGGATTCTTAAGTATTCGTCATTTATTAGCTTTAGAAGGATTTACAGATTATGATTTATATTATGATACCAATGGGAAACCTCACTTAAAAGATGAGTTAAACATTTCAATCACCCATTCTTTCATTTTTTCTGCTATTATACTAAGCGATATTAAAGTAGGCATCGATGTGGAAAAAAAGAGAGATAAAATACTTCGAATTGCTCATAAATTTACTAGTGTCAAGAATTTCGATAAATCATCGTTAACTACTAAAATAAGAAAATTAACTGCCATTTGGTGCGCTAAGGAATCTTTGTATAAAGGTTTTAATAGTGCAGGATTATCATTTCTTAATCATATTCATGTTGAAGATTTTGGATTAGATCAAAAGGAAACAACTGCAATTGCAGATTTTAATAACAAAACAGAGTCCTATCATGTTCGGTTTAATGAATTTGAGGGTTTCACTTGTGCCTATGCACTCATTAATAATAAAAATTGATGAATCAAGTTTTTAATTTTTTCTTTGAACAATATGCTACCTACGAAACAATAGATATTGTTCTTGAAATTATAGCAGTTGTCTTTGGTTTTTTATCAGTTTGGTTTTCAAAACAAAATAAAATATGGGTGTTCCCTACAGGAATGATAAGCACTAGTATTTTTGTTTATTTACTTTTAAAATGGGGTCTTTTAGGAGATATGATGATCAACGGGTATTATTTTATCATGAGTGTTTATGGTTGGTATGTATGGACTCGTAAAATAGATGATACGCAGGTTACTCCAATTTCAAAAATAAATTTTAAAGAAAAAAAAATTAGTGTAGCTATATTTTTTGCAACTTTGCTTTTTGTTTTTGTCATTTACAAAACATTTGATAAATGGTCGGATTGGGTAGCTTACGCAGATACCATTACCACAGCTATATTTTTTGTAGGGATGTGGTTAATGGCAAAAAGAAAAATTGAAAATTGGATCTTTTGGATTATTGGAGATATCATTTCTGTTCCTTTGTACTTATATAAGGGTTTTACATTTACAAGTTTTCAATATTTAGGATTTACATTTATCGCCATTTTTGGTTATTTAGCATGGAAGAAAAACTTAAACAAACAGATTCAAACTGTATAAAAGTAGTATTATTTGGACCAGAATCTACTGGAAAGACAACTTTAGCCAAACAAATTGCACGTTATTATAATTCGGTTTGGGTTCCTGAGTATGCTAGAGAATATCTTCAAAAAAAATGGAATAATGAGCGTAAAACTTGTGAGCAGTCTGATCTCTTACCGATTGCTGTTGGGCAGATGGAAATTGAAAATAGATCTGCAAAAAAAACCGATTCTGTGCTAGTATGCGACACGGATTTACTTGAAACAAAAGTATATTCGGAGGAATATTATGATGGAGATTGCGATCCCCATTTAAATAAATATGCAATTGAAAATAATTATGATTTATATTTATTAACCTATATTGATACTCCGTGGGAAGCAGACGACCTTAGGGACAGACCAGAGGAAAGACTAGAAATGTTTAACTCTTTTGAAAAAGCATTAAAAGATTATAATAGACCTTATATTCTTTTAAAAGGAGATAAAAAAGAACGGCTTGAAAAGGCAGTTAAGCACATTGATAAATTATTAAATAAAGATAAGTGAGTTTATCAAAAACAGATATTGAGCAATTAAAAAAACATGGACTAACTCCAGAAAATATTTATCAACAGTTGAAAATTTTTTCTGAGGGAATTCCATTTGTAAAGATTGTTAAGGCAGGATCGCTTGGTAATGGTATTGAATCGATAACCAAAGCCGACCAAAATAGACTTATAGAATATTATGATTTGAATAGACAAAAAAAAGAAATTGTAAAGTTTGTACCTGCCTCTGGAGCTGCCACACGAATGTTTCAATTTTTATTCATGTTTTTAAATGAATACAATCCAAATAAATCGACACTTGATACCTTTTTAAATGACAAAGAAAATATACTCTTAGAAAACTTTATTAAATCGTTGAAGGACTTTGCTTTTTTTAGTAGTGTTCAGAAAAAAACAAAAGAACTATATCCTGACTTCGAAAAAGCTTCCGAAGGAGCAGGAACATATTTATTGATAAAAACAATGTTGGTTGACAAGGGTTTAAATTTCCGAAACTTACCAAAAGGGCTGATTCCTTTTCATAAATACGAAACCCACACTACAACCGCTTTCGAAGAACATTTATACGAGTCTGTCTACTATGCCTCTGTAAATAATAATGTTAAATTACATTTTACAATTGCAAAAAAACACCTTTCTTTCTTTGAAAAAGAATTAGATGTAATTAAAAATAGAGTTTTAAAAAAAACAAAAACTAAATTACATGTATCCTACTCATTTCAAAAAAAAGAAACAGATACCATAGCGGTAAGTAGCGACAATACGGTATTTAAAAATGCTAAAAACGAATGTGTTTTTAGACCCTCAGGACACGGAGCTTTAATTCAAAATTTGAATGAAATTGACGCAGATATAGTTTTCATTAAAAATATTGATAATGTAGTTGCAGAACAATATGTTGACGAAGTCGCTTATTATAAAAAAGTATTAGGAGGAAAATTACTGTGGTTACAAAAGAAAATCTTTTCATATCTGGTGTTGTTAGACAAAAAAAATACTTCAACAGAAAAACTTAATGAAATGAAATCTTTTTTGAGGGATGAATTAAATAATAGAGAATCAATTCTGACTTCTGTTACTATGAAAAAAATATTCAATAGACCTCTTAGGGTCTGTGGTGTAGTTAAAAATACAGGGGCACCAGGCGGCGGTCCTTTTTGGGTACAAAATGGCAATACTCCACCAACACTTCAAATCGTTGAAATGTCTCAAATTGATTCAAATAATCAGGATCATCAAGCCATTGTTGAAAGTGCCACTCATTTTAATCCTGTAGATCTTGTTTGTGGGTTTAAAAATTATAAGGGTCAAAAATTTGATTTATCAAAATTCGTTGACCCTAAATCAGGCATTATTACCACTAAATCGCAAGATGGAAAATCATTAAAGGCTCTCGAATTACCTGGACTTTGGAACGGAGCTATGGCTTATTGGAATTCTGCTTTTGTTGAGGTGCCATTAAAAACTTTTAACCCAGTAAAAACGGTTAACGATTTACTTCATAAAGAGCATCGACCTCATTCTCAAAATTGATATAACCCAAGATGGATATTGAAACTATTATAAATGAATTTAATTTTAAAGCTACAAAAAGTAGCGGTCCAGGAGGTCAACATGTAAATAAAACGTCCTCCAAAGTATTGGTTAGTTTTCATATTCAAAATTCAAAAGGCTTAAATGATGACGAAAAAGAATTACTTGGTATAAAACTTCGTAAAAAAATATCTTCGGGAGGCTATATTAGTATTTCTAGTAGTAATTCAAGGAGTCAACATCAAAATAAAATTTTAGTAATTGATCGATTAATTGAATTGTTAAAATTTAACTTAGTTAAAAATAAATCTAGAAAAAAAACAAAACCGTCCAAAGCATCAATTGAAAAACGATTACAACAAAAAAAGAAAATCACCTTAAAAAAAATAAACAGAAAATTACCTAAAATAGATTAATTGTCTATTTTTGTAGCTCATCTCAAGGGGTGCTTTAAAAAGCTGAGATTATACCCATAGAACCTAGAACAGGTAATGCTGTTTAGGAAAATTGAAAGAAAGTCTTTCGCAACACATAACAAAAAATAATTACCTCTATTATTTAATTTATTTTTTATTATGAAAAAATTACTCTGTACCGTAGCTTTAAGTTTAATGTTAGTTAATTTAAATGCTCAAGAAAAAATTCAAGATACTATTAAAACTCAAATATTAGATGAGGTTTTAGTAAAATCCATTAGAGTCGATACCGATTCACCCATTACCCATTCCAACTTAGATAAAGAAGAATTAGCGAAAACTAATTTAGGTCAGGATATTCCAGTCCTATTAAATTATTTGCCTTCTGTTGTAACCACTTCAGATGCTGGTGCCGGTATTGGTTACACTTACATTCGAGTTCGGGGTAGTGATGCCTCAAGAGTAAATATTACGATTAACGGAATTCCTTATAATGATTCTGAAAGTCAAGGAACTTTTTGGGTAAATATGCCAGATTTCGCATCATCTATTGAAAACTTACAATTACAAAGAGGTGTTGGAACTTCAACCAATGGCTCAGGTTCTTTTGGAGCAAGTTTAAATATCTTGAGCGATGGGGTATCCGACAATGCTTTTAGTGAAATAGGTATCGCAGGTGGATCTTTTAATTCCCAAAAATACAACGTAAAATTTAGTACTGGGTTGTTAAATGAGCACTTTGAAGTATCAGGAAGGCTATCTAAAATCACCTCTGATGGATATATCGACAGAGCCTCATCAGATTTAAAATCCTATTTCTTGCAGGGTGCTTTTATAAATGACAATACATTAATTAAAGCATTGGTATTTGGAGGTAAGGAAAAAACATACCAAGCATGGTATGGTATTGATGCCGAAACTCTAGAAAATGATAGAACGTATAATCCAGCAGGTATATATACAGACGATGATGGAAATGTTAAGTTTTATGACAATGAAACCGATAATTATTCTCAAGATCATTATCAATTGTTTTGGAATCAAAAAATTAATAATAATTGGACTACTAATTTAGGGTTAAATTATACTTATGGTCGCGGTTATTATGAGCAATATAAAGAAGATGAGGATTTTGTATTTTATAATTTTGAACTTATTGAGATAGGAGAAGAGGTTATAAATACAACTGATTTAATTCGTAGGCGTTGGTTGGACAACGACTTTTATGTAATCAATGCGAATGCGAATTATAAAGAAGATAATTTAGAGGTGTCTACTGGAATTTTTTATAGCCATTACGATGGAGACCACTTCGGTGAAGTAATTTGGGCTAAGTATGCTAGTAATTCAGAAATTCGAGATCGTTATTATGAAGGAAATGGAACAAAAAATGAATTTACTGTATTTGCTAAGGCTACTTATAAATTTAACGAAAAATGGAGTGTTTACGGAGATTTACAAGGAAGATTTTTAACCTATAAAACTTCAGGTTTGACCTCAGACAGAGTACCTTTAGAAGTGAACGAAAAATATAACTTTTTTAATCCGAAAACTGGCTTAACCTATGAATTAAGCAATAAGAATCAGTTATATGTTTCCTATGGTAGGGCTCATAGAGAACCGAGAAGAGCTGATTTTGAAAACGGGATAACCAAGCCCGAAAAATTAGATGATTATGAACTAGGATGGCGATTTAAAGCCAAAAAAAACACTATAAATACTAATATTTATTTTATGAACTATAAAGACCAGTTGGTATTAACAGGAGCTATTGACGATACAGGAGCTCCTCTAAGAGCTACAAGCGGAAAAAGCTATCGTTTAGGTGTAGAAATAGATGCGACATTTTTAATTTGTGAAAATTTTAGAATATTACCAAATCTTGCTTTAAGTAGTAATAAAAATTTAGATTTTGTATCGCCTATTGATGGTGAACTAGTAAACTTAGGGACGACAAATTTATCATTCTCGCCTAATATTGTGGCTGGAAATAAATTTGAATACGAACCAATTACAAACTTACAATTAGGCTTGTATACTAAATATGTTGGCGAACAATATATGGGGAATGTAGATAGTGATGTCTCTAAATTGGATGCTTATTTTGTAAACGATTTTAATATTTCTTATACGATTGACAACATCCCATTTTTAAGAGAAATAGTGGTAACGGGACTTGTAAATAATATTTTTAATATAAAATACGTATCAAATGGATATTATTATACGTATGATGATACTTGGACAGATCCAACCACCACCACCACAATTGAGGGTACAGGTTATTACCCTCAGGCAACTATTAATTTTTTAGTAGGTGCAGCCGTAAAATTTTAATTTAATTGAAGATATTGACAATATCTCCGTTGCGCACTGCTCGATATTGTACCATTGGATATTTATCATTTGTTTGAGGGGTAAATTGACCAGTAATAATATCGTAACTATTGCCGTCTTCACAGGGACAAGATGCAATAATACCCTCTACAATCATTCGAGAGCAGCTATTTGGAATGTGATTGGGATCGCTTAATTCTGAGGCAATATATTGATTTTCAGTCACACAGTAAATTACGATTCCTCTGATTCCCTGATTTGTATAAATAATTGAATTCCCTGGAAACTTTAATGCAGAATATTCGGGTAAATTCAAGTTTAAATTGATGTTGACTGGAAGAATCGCAAAATACGGGTTTTGATTTTGGTTATTATCATCATTATTACTGCATGAAACTAAATTTAGTGCTATCAGTAAACTAAATAATATATTTTTCATTTTTTTAAATTAAAAGTCAAAAGTACAATAAAAACCAGCTGATATTTTATTTTTTAGTATCTTTGTAAGGTACAATCCCATCTCGTGTGGGATTTTTTTATTACTGTGAAAGATGAAGAAAAAAATTAAAGAAAACAGTAAAAAATTATTAAAATGAAGAATTATGAGTAAAATTTCATATTATACTGTAGAGGGATTAAAAAAACTAAGGGACGAATTAAATCAATTAAAAGATGTAGAGCGGCCCAAAGCTTCACAAGCAATAGCTGAAGCAAGAGATAAAGGCGATTTAAGTGAAAATGCAGAATATGATGCTGCCAAAGAAGCTCAAGGGATGCTAGAAATGCATATTTCTAAACTAGAAGCTACCTTATCTACTGCTAGAATTATTGACGAATCACAATTAGATACCTCGAAAGCCTTAATCCATTCTACCGTTAAAATTAGAAATACCACCAATGGAATGGAAATGACTTACAAATTAGTTGCGCAGAGTGAAGCTGATTTAGCTGCAGGAAAAATATCGGTAGATTCACCCATTGGGAAAGGTTTATTAGGAAAAGAAGTTGGAGATGTTGCCGAGGTCGTTGTTCCAAATGGAAGAATGAAATTTGACGTGTTAGAAATTACTAGAGTTTAAAATTTGATGTCGATTTTTACAAAGATAATCAATGGAGAAGTTCCTTGCTATAAAATAGCAGAGACGGAGAACTTTTTCGCTTTTTTAGACATCAATCCCAATACAAAAGGTCACACACTTTGTGTTCCAAAAAAAGAAGTCGATCGCTTATTAGATTTAGACGAGATAACATACAATGGCTTGATGAATTTTTCAAGAAAGGTGGGGCTGGCTTTGGAAAAAACAATTGAATGTAATCGTGTTGCAATGTCAGTCATTGGTCTTGAGGTTCCGCATGTTCATATACATTTAATCCCCATGAATCATTTAAAAGACATATCATTTAAGTCTAAAGTAGTAATGACTGATGAGGAATTTACCCATCTAGCAAAAAAAATACAAATCAACTTCGAAGGTTTATAAAGACTCTACCTCTTTCAAGTATAACATAATTTCCATAGTAGTTCCCTCATCTACACTGCTTTTTAAAACTTTGATTTTTCCTTTATGATACCCTTCAATAATTCTTTTTGCCAAGGAAAGTCCTAGGCCCCAACCTCTTTTTTTAGTGGTAACTCCTGGTGAAAAAATAGTATAAAAATCCTTTTTAGGAATACCTTTTCCGGTATCAGATATTCTTATAAAAGCAGATTTTAAATTGCTAGTAATAGATATATGAATATCTCCTTTGCCTTTCATTGCGTCTATTCCATTTTTAACAATATTTTCTATTGTCCAACTATATAATTGAGGATTTAAATTAACTGTTAAAGGAACATCTGGGAGATCAATGGAGAAGTTTATTAGTTTAGAAGAACGTCTTTGAAGGTAATCAAAAGAAATTTGAGTCTCTCTAACTACATCAGCAATTTTCATCGTAGGAACAGAACCAACTTTTGAGAAACGGTCAGTAATCGTTTTTAATCTTTCTATATCTTTTTCCATTTCGAGAATGTAAGAGGGATCTACATTTTCAGATTTTAATATCTCAGTCCATCCTACCAAAGACGAAAGTGGTGTGCCAATTTGATGAGCTGTTTCTTTAGCCATTCCTGCCCAAAGCTTATTTTGTTCAGATGCTCTTGCAGTTCTAAAAAAGAAGTAAATAGCAAAAAAGAAAAGTAGCATTATAAAAATGAGTGCAATGGGATAATATTTAATTTTATTTATTAATGGAGAATTTCCGAAATAGATAATTTGTAATAATTCGTTATTATAAAATACCTCTATAGGGTCATATTCTTCTGTAAAACGGCTGATTAGTTCTTTTCTTTTTTCAGCATTATTAATTTCACTTTCAGAAATATTTCTATGAATATAAGTTTCTTCTTTTGGACTGTATGATATCATCGGGGTCGTCGTATTACTTTGTAATACCTCAAGCGACGTTTCACTAAAACTTAATTTTAATTGATCACTTTTCTTGATATCTTCTTGTGCAGTTGCCCATATTTCCATTTTTATTCTTTCATTTTCTTTTAAAATCTTGAAAAATGAAAATGTATTCCATATGATTAAAAAGATAATTCCTACTGAAGAAATAAATAATAGCCAACGATTAAATGAGTTATTTTTTAGCATACTAATTTTAATATAGATTTTATCAATGCTTCGAGTAAATATAAAGTAAATATGTTGATATTATTGTATAAACATATTTTTACACAAGATGACGTTTCAATATATTTGTTGTGATGTTATCAATCTTACCTCAAGAAGTTAGTACCGGAAAATTGCATGGTTATTTATTAAGTGCTGTTTCTCCGCGCCCAATTGCTTTTGCAAGCACTGTGGATGGTTTGGGAAATGTTAATCTGTCACCCTTTAGTTTTTTTAATGTATTTAGCGCTAATCCACCAATTTTAGTATTTTCACCAGCAAGAAGAGTCAGGGATAATACCACAAAACATACCTTAGAAAATATTTTAATCAACAAAGAGGTCGTAATTAATATCGTAAATTACGATATGGTTCAACAAATGTCATTATCCTCTACCGAATATCCTGCCGGAGTTAATGAATTTATAAAATCAGGACTAACTGAGGTTGCTTCGGATATTGTAAAACCTCCACGGGTAAAAGAAGCACCTGTTCAGTTCGAGTGCAAAGTAAATGATGTTATTGCTCTAGGAAATCAAGGAGGTGCAGGAAATTTAATAATCGCAGAAGTTGTTAAATTACACATAAAAGAAACTATTTTAGATGCAGATGGAAAGATAGATGCAAATAAAATAGATGCTGTAGCCAGAATGGGTGGTAACTGGTATAACCGTTCTAGGGCGGGGATGTTTGAAGTAATTAAGCCAATAAAAACAAGAGGAATAGGAGTAGATGCGCTCCCAGTATCAATAAAAAATAGTACGATCCTAACAGGAAATGATCTTGGAATTTTAGGAAATTCTGAAAGGATCCCTACTATGGATGAAGTCAAAGAATATTTAAGTTTAAAGGTTGAAAAGTCTCTTGATATTCAAAAAAGTACTAAAGAAAATTTAGAAAAGCAAGCACAAGATATGTTGCAAGAAGGAACAATTTTTGATGCGTTTAAATTGCTTTTAACTATAGATTTAATGAATATAAAGTAACTAATAATATAAATTAAGATGGAAGTACAAGGAAAGATCAAATTAATTGGCGAAACGCAGGAATTTGGTAGTAATGGTTTTAGAAAAAGAGAGGTTGTAGTAACTACTGCAGAGCAATATCCGCAATCTATAATGGTAGAGTTTGTTCAAGACAAAACAGACTTGCTAAATAATTTTTCAGTTGATCAAGATGTGAAAATCAGCATCAATTTAAGAGGAAGAGAATGGACAAATCCACAAGGAGAGGTTAAATATTTCAACTCTATACAGGGTTGGAGAATTGAAAATATGGCAACAGCTGGATCGCCAGATATGCCTCCGATGCCACCTGAGGAAGTTTTTCAAGCTGCAGATAACATTAAGACAGAAGCAGAAGATGACCTTCCCTTCTAAATAAAAAGTTTTATTAATTAAAAACCTAAAGATTAGTATTTTACAGT
>ENA-ORDA01002107-ORDA01002107.1-marine-metagenome-genome-assembly--contig:-NODE-2107-length-15530-cov-3.109234_pt1 | contig 15530 bp, 14 predicted proteins | sample MGYA00237778_ERZ508506 | MGnify/ENA primary metagenome ERZ508506 (study PRJEB26177, sample SAMN06267891) | marine metagenome | isolation source: Monterey Bay, California, USA | place: Pacific...
CGGCCGCGGTAGTCGACCTCGACCACGCGGATCCCCATGCCGTTCTCTAGCGCTCGCAGCTGCTCGAGGCCCTCGGTCAGCTCCAGGGGGCTTGGCCCCATGGCGATGAACCGCTCGAGCGCCTCGCGGCGGTAGCCGTAGAGGCCGATGTGTCGGAAGGTGGGGGCGCCCCCGGCGGCGTCGCGGATGAAGGGAATCATCGCCTTGGAGAAGTAGAGGGCGTTGCCAGCGCGGTCGAACGTGACCGTCGTACCTCCGACCTCGCCGGCGGCCTTGGCCTCCTGGAGGAGCTGCAGCGAGCCCTCGTCCAGGCGAGCCGCGGGGGTCACGATCGGCGCGTTGGGCGAGCGCTCCATCTCGCGGATCACCGCCTCGATCACCCACGGCGGCGTCAGCACCGCGTCGCCCTGTAGGTTGATCAGGGCGTCCGGTGGCTCGTCCAGGCCGAGCGCGGCCGCGTGGACCCGCTCCGTGCCGTTGCGGCACCCCTCGGGCGTCATGACGGCCTCTCCGCCGAAGGCGAGCACATGATCCCGGATGCGCTCGTCGTCTGTGGCGACGATGACGCGGTCCACGCCCTCCGCCGCTGCTGCGATCTCATGAACGCGCCGGATCAGCGAGCGACCCGCGACGTCCTCCAGGGGCTTTCCGGGGAAGCGCGTGGAGCCGTAGCGCGCCGGGATGACGACGGCGGTCTTCATGCGCCCTTCCCGTGGCACTTCTTGTACTTCCGGCCGCTCCCGCAGGAGCACGGGTCATTCCGGCCGAGCTTCGCCGCGCCGTGCTGGAAGGGATCCTTGGGGGGCGCGTGCCCGTGGCCGTGGGGGTTGGTCCCGGTCCGCACGGTCTGGAGGAACTCGTCGATGGTGGACTCGAAGCCCCTCTTGAGCTCGAAGGCGTTGATCACGACCTCCGTGGCCTCCAGGTGCTCGATGTAGGCCCGCAGGACGGCTGGGACCTTGTCTGCGAGGTCCTCCCCGCGCTGGAACCGGCCCGGCAGGAGGTGCCCCAGGGCCCCGTGCATCGCCTGACCGTCCATCGTCTTGGGGGCGCTGCCCATGTCGTCGTAGCAGACGGAGAGGAAACGCTCGACGATGGTCCGGACCTCGCCGTCGGAGGCGCCGAGGGCGGCGGCCTGCGGAGAGTCCATGAAGCTCGCCATAGCGAGGGTGATGGGTTTGCTGGTGGCCATGGTGAGGAAGGTAGCACCGTGGGACCCCATCGAGGGAACTCACGCTTCGCACTTGGGCTCCAGGCCGGTTTCCGTGCATCGTCGATGCCATGGAAGCGTCAGGTGATGCTGCCGATTCAGCACTCGCAGCTGCCTGATCAGGCGAAGCGCCGTCTTCGTCAGCGACCTCCACGAACTCATCAGTCGACACCACCTCACCGCCTTGCGCCTTGCCGGCAATGACAGCATCTGCCACTGCCGCAACGTACAACTTGATGGCGCGGATCGCGTCATCATTTCCAGGGATGACAAAGTCGACGCCGTCGGGGTTACTGTTGGTATCAACAATACCGATCACAGGGATGCCCAGCTTGTTGGCCTCGGTGACTGCGATTCGCTCGTGATCGACATCGACCACGAACAACACGTCCGGCAATCCGGTCATTTCTTTAATGCCGCCGATTGAGCGCTCCAACTTTTCTTTCATGCGAGACCGCATCAGCGCTTCTTTCTTCGTCAGCTTCGCGAAAGTGCCATCGCGCTCCTGATCTTCCAACTCCCGCAGTCGCTTAACTGAGGACCGGATGGTTTTGTAGTTAGTCAGCATGCCACCCAACCATCGGTGACTGACAAAGGGCATGCCACAGCGACGGGCCTGCTCTTCGATAATCTTTCCAGCAGCCCTTTTGGTGCCGACGAACATCACCTTGTTCTTGCTCTCAGCGAGCCGTTGTACCGTGGACAAGGCGTCGTTAAACGCGGGCACAGTGTGCTCGAGGTTAATAATATGGATTTTGTTGCGGGCCCCAAAGATATACTGGTCCATCTTGGGGTTCCAAAAACGGGTCTGGTGCCCGAAGTGCGCGCCGGCCTGCAGCAAGTCACGCATACTCACTTGCGTCATAATCAATCTCTCTGTTTGGGTTACTCTTCCGCCCTTTCTTACGACTCCAACCGAAACATCGGCACCCGGGTTCGCAATGAAGGAAAGGCGTGCTATTTGCCATTATGGCTCTCGCTGAGGATGTCTCAGCGCCGCGCTTTATACCACAGGACTGACAACAGTTAAAGCGACCCCCATGAAGGGCAAGAGTCGGTTACAATCTGACTAAGACCTTAATCAGACCCCCCTTCCTCTAAGATGAACGCTGTAAAGCCAAAAACCGATTCAGAGCTTGCCGGCATGCGTGTTGCCGGGCGCCTTGCAGCCGAAGTGCTGGAAATGATTGCACCCAAGGTTCAGCCGGGCATGACGACCGGCGAAATTGATCAGATCTGCCATGACTATATTGTCGACGTTCAGCAAGCCATACCGGCACCCTTGAATTACAAGGGCTTTCCGAAGTCGATCTGCACCTCGGTCAACGAGGTGATATGCCATGGCATCCCCTCCGACAATAAAAAGTTACGCAATGGCGACATCATCAATATTGACGTCACTGTGATTAAAAATGGCTGGCATGGTGATACGAGCATCATGCTCGGTGTTGGCGATGTGGCGCCCCACGCCGAGCGCTTAATGCGCACCACGCAAGAATGCCTGTATCAAGCGCTGGCCTTGGTTAAGCCAGGCGCAGCACTGGGCGATCTAGGGCACGTGATTCAGCAGCATGCCGAATCCAACTACTACTCTGTCGTCAGAGAATATTGCGGGCATGGGATCGGCCAAGTGTTCCACGAGGAGCCGCAAGTATTGCATTACGGCAAGCCAGGAACTGGCCTTCGGCTCGAATCTGGAATGACCTTCACGGTAGAGCCGATGATCAATGCTGGCAAGCGCTACACCAAATTGAATACACGCGACGGTTGGACCGTGACCACCCGGGACGGCCGCCTTTCTGCCCAATGGGAACATACAATAGCGGTCACCGATGCAGGCTGCGAGGTCTTCACCCGGAGGCGGGATGAGCAGTTACCTTTCTGAAACGAGTCAAGACCATCAACTTCCGACCTTGTCCACGGGCCGTCTCTCCGAAGAGGGGCCAGTTGCCGCAGCGCGCGAGTACTTAAGTGCGACCCGCGCCACACTGACGGCGGCGTTTCACCCCAGCAAACCCATTACCCCCTTGCTACGAGATGCCAGTGACGCGGTCGATACGGCGCTCAGCCACTTGTGGGAAGCGCAAGTGGGCGACCCTGCCGACGTTGCCTTGATCGCGGTCGGCGGATATGGGCGCGGAGAGCTCTTTCCGCACTCCGACATCGACATACTGGTCCTAACAGGATCGACTCCTACCAACGCGATTACCCTCAAACTCGAGGCTTTTATTACGACGCTGTGGGATATTGGAATGCAAATCGGGCACAGCGTCAGGACACTTGAGGAATGCGCAACGCTGGCTAGAGAGGATCTCACTGTCGTCACCACCATGATGGAATCTCGACTGATTGCCGGAGATTCCGCACTCGAGAGAGCACTGAAGCGCATCACAGACCCCGCCAATATGTGGTCCCCCAACGAGTTCATTCGCGGAAAGCTCGGGGAACAGCAGCGGCGCCATGACAAATACAGCAACACGGAATACGCACTCGAGCCCAACATCAAACGCTCCCCCGGTGGCTTGAGAGACCTCCAGGTCATCGAATGGATCACGCTCCGATGTTTTGATGTGGGACTGGAAGACGTTAACCAACCCGACTTCTTGAGCCGCGCTGAGCTAGATCAGCTGAGAGACGGCAAAGAGTTTTTGAGCCAAGTCAGATTTGCACTGCACAGCATGACAGGCCGCGCCGAGGATCGGCTTCTTTTCGATCACCAAAAGCAACTGGCTCAGCTGTGGAATGTTGTAGACGGAGACAAACTGGCTGTTGAGCAATTCATGCAGGTGTATTACCGATGGATGAAAACGCTCAGTCAACTCAATGAACTGCTCATAGAAGTCTTTGAGCACCGATTATCCGAGGAGCCCGACTCGGAAGTTCGTATCATTGACGGCGATTTTGAAGTCAGTGACTGTCGAATCCGAGCACGTCATGATGCGGTATTCACTCAAAACCCCAGTAATTTGCTGCGGTTATTCGTTTTAATTGGCAATGACCAATTGGTCGACCGCATCGAGCCGAATACACAGCGGCTGTTGCGCCGTGACGCACACCTCATCAATGAGGATTTCCGTGCCTCCACGATCAATCGATCTCTGTTTCTGGAGATATTGGGCGTGCCCCACAATATGACCAAGCAGCTGCGAAGAATGTCTCGCCATGGCGTGTTAGGCCGATATCTGCCTGCATTTGGCCGCATCATTGGGCAAATGCAGTTCGATTTATTCCACGCCTATACCGTGGATGCCCACACCACCGAGGTCATTGCGAATACGCGCCGCTTCATGCGTGCCGACTATACCGACCGCTTCCCAGTCTCGACCCGTATTGCACGCCGGTTGCGCGATCCTCGCTTGCTCTACATCGCCGCCTTGTTTCATGACATTGGTAAAGGCAGGGGGGGCGATCACTCCGAACTGGGCGCAGTCGATGCGACCTATTTTTGTCTAACCCATGGGCTGTCAACCTCAGATGCCGACCTCGTCACCTGGCTCGTCCAAAATCACCTACTGATGAGCCAAATCGCACAAAAACGAGACATATCAGATCCTGAGGAAATTCAACGGTTCGCTGAAACGGTTGCCGACCAGGAACGATTGGACTATCTCTATACGCTCACCGTAGCTGACATTGCCGGCACCAACCCTGAGTTGTGGAATGCTTGGCGCTCTTCCTTGATGCGCCAACTGTATACGGAGACGAGTCGAGCGCTGTCGCGGGGATTGCAGAATCCACTGGGGCGAGAGCAAGTCATTGAAGACACCAAACAGGCGGCTACCGAAGCGCTCGAATACCGAGGCTTTCTGCCCGAGGAACTCTTAAGTGCTTGGTCCACCCGCGGGGATGATTACTTTTTACGCGAGCGCCCCGAAGACATTGCTTGGCACACCGAAGCCATCGCTGATCATGACGTTAAAAGTGGCGCCCTCGTATTGGTCAGGCAGGCCAGCGATTCACCTATTGCCAATGCGACACAGATTTTTGTCCATACGGTGGACGCGCCGGATACCTTTGCCCGGATCTGTGCCGCATTAGAGTCATTGGACTACAGCATCCATGATGCCCGTATCTACAGCGATACCGATGGCAGTACGTTGGATACTTTCTTCGTATTAAAAAATAATGGTTCAACCCTTGATGCTCACCCTGACAACGCTGTCGAAATCAAACAGGCGATCCAGCATAGCCTGCATCACGCCACGCTAAGGACGATTTCCCGACACACACCCAGAACAGCCAAAGCATTTACCATTCCCACGACGGTTGATTTTTCGCAGGACGATTCGGGTGAATTGACGATTTTAGAAGTCACCACGGCAGACAGACCGGGGCTTATGGCAAGGCTGGGTTCGGTAATGTCCCGTTATGCGGTGTCCATACAGGGCGCAAAAATCCAGACGCTGGGTGAACGCGTCGAAGATACCTTTTTTCTGGCCGATGCAGCAGGGGGCCAGCTGACCGATGCAACCCTAGTCGAACAACTCAAAAATGACCTGATCGCCGAGCTGGATGGTTTGACGCGAGAGCCCGACAAGTTGCCTTCCGGGCACGACATTTGAACGCGGGACTCGCACTGCTCCAGCCGTATCCGTTTGAGCGACTGGCGACGCTACTCCGCCATTCAGAGCCAGCCCTCAATCCAGTCATTCCGCTGACCGTGGGGGAGCCTCAGCATCCACCACCTGATGGCGCTGTCGCGCTCTTGCAGGAGCACGCGCTGCTGGTCGCAAAATATCCGGCGACCCAAGGGCGAGCGCAGTTGAGAGCCGCCATCGCACAGTGGCTGGCAAAACGCTTCGGGTTGTCATCGGTTGATCCCGAGCACCACGTTCTGCCGCTCAATGGCACTCGGGAGGGCTTATTTGCGCTCGCGCAAGCGGTGGTCAGCTCTCAACAGGCGGGGGCCGTCATTTGCCCTAACCCGTTTTATCAAATCTATGAAGGCGCCGCGCTACTCGCGGGCTCGCAGCCACTGTTGCTTAATTGCGATGAGCACAATGGCTTTCTGCCAGATATTGATCTGGTTACGTCCGCGCAGTGGCAAAGCTGCCAACTGGTGTACTTATGCACTCCCGGTAATCCGGGGGGGGCCGTCATGTCTAGCCATCAATTACAGCGGCTGATTACGCTCGCCCATGAGCACGACTTTTTAATTGCCAGTGACGAATGCTATAGCGAAATCTACCCGGATGAAGCGGCTCCCCCCACGGGGCTGCTAGAAGCTGCCGCTGCCATGGGCAATACCGAATTTCGACATTGCCTGTGTTTTCACAGTTTATCTAAGCGCTCCAATTTGCCCGGTCTGCGGTCGGGTTTTGTCGCGGGAGATCCCGACTGGATCGGGCGTTTTCGTCGTTATCGAACCTATCATGGGTGTGCCATGCCACTACATCATCAGATTGCCAGTGAATGGGCTTGGGGTGACGAAGCGCATGTCGTAGCCAATCGTGCGCGATATCGGCAAAAATTTGAAGCCGTCGCACCCATTCTGTCTGCTGTCCTACCCACACCCAAACCCGATGCAGGCTTTTACCTGTGGCCTCAAACGCCGGTTGATGACGAACGCTTTGCCCAGAAGGTCTATGAGAGAGCCGGCGTTAGCCTGTTACCGGGCAGCTATCTCGCGCGCGAAACAACGGCAGGAAACCCAGGCGCCATGCGTGTCCGGATCGCTTTGGTTGCCGAACTGTCGCAGTGCGTCGAGGCAGCAGAGCGTATTGCTGACTGCCTACGTCAAGGTTGGTAGGACAGTTATCGTGGCAAACATGAGCAAAGCAGAGCGCATCTCGTACATCGGCGAGCGACTGCAATCATTGTATCCCGAGACCCCCGTTCCCCTCGATCATCAGGACCCGTACACACTACTGATTGCTGTTTTACTGAGCGCACAATGCACTGATGAGCGAGTGAACCAAGTGACACCCGCACTGTTCGAGCAAGCCGACTCACCGGACCGGATGGTCTCATTGTCGGTAGAGGCCATCCGCGCGATCATCCGCCCCTGCGGGCTTTCCCCTCAAAAATCAAAAGCCATTCATCGTCTCAGCCAAATATTACTCGACCTCTACGACGGCGAGGTGCCGGCCGACATGGCAGCGCTTGAGCAGCTCCCCGGTGTGGGCCACAAAACTGCCAGCGTTGTGATGGCACAAGCATTCGGTTTACCTACTTTTCCCGTGGACACTCATATTCACCGACTCGCTCAGCGCTGGGGACTCACACGCGGTCGCAATGTCGTGGAGACTGAACGAGACCTAAAACGTGCCTTCCCGATCGAATGTTGGAACGCATTGCATCTACAAATTATTTTTTATGGTCGGGAGTACTGTACCGCGCGGGGTTGTGATGGTCGTGTCTGCGAGATTTGTCGGACCTGCTACCCAGCGAGAAAGCACCCTAAGCAATGCAACAAAGCGTGAATCTAAAAGCCATTCTGCGCCGATTCTGCTAACCTTTGGTGGCACCGGGTTGCTGAGCGTGACTGATATAGCGTCCTTGCAGCGCCCATCCACCAAGCCAAAGACCTTCACCATGACGACAACGCCAACGATTTATGGAATCGCCAATTGCGACACCATCCGCAAGACACGAAAATGGCTTGATGCGCAACAGATTGCCTATGATTTCGTCGACGTCCGAGAGCAATTGCCGTCGCCGTCTAAGGTGTCGCTGTGGCTCGAAAAAGTCGGTGTCGAACAACTCGTCAACCGACGCAGTACCACGTGGAGAAATCTAGCCGATTCAACACGGAAAGCGCTTGAGGATGGTGCTGCACAGCAAATATTACTGGATCATCCGACCTTGATAAAACGCCCAGTTCTTGAGCTGGGGAGCGAGGTCATAGTGGGGTTTTCGGCTGATCGCTATCAGCAACACTTTAACGTTTGAGGAGTCATTATCGTGGGCGCATTGCATGGATTTGGTCTGGGGATCGCCTCTGAGAACGCAGCCGGGGACACGCTTGACGTCTTTTACCCTCAACCATTGAGCACTGTAACGGGGCCGCTCTGTGACGGATTGGCCGATGTTGCAGGTCGTTTAGACAGCACGCAACTGCGCGAACTCGCCACAATGCTGCACAAAATGGGCGAGAACGCATTGGGCGACTTGGCGACCCGACTGGCTGAGTCGGATCGGCCCATCGTGGCTGCGTTGCTCGCCGATAATCACCCCGCGAGCTCGGTTGAGGAGGCCTATCTCAAACTGCATCTCCTGTCGCATCGGCTGGTCAAACCACACCAGACTGACCTGACGGGACTCTTTGGCTTATTACCCAATGTCGCCTGGACTGATGAAGGGCCCGTCGATCTCACTGAGTTACCGCAGCGACAGCTGGATGCTCGGCTACGAGGCACCGTCCTTGAAGTCTCCAGCGTAGACAAGTTTCCCAAAATGACCAATTACGTTGTGCCAGCTGGCGTGCGCATCGCCCACACAGCAAGAGTTCGGCTTGGCGCCTATCTGGGAGAGGGGACCACCGTGATGCATGAGGGGTTCATTAATTTTAATGCGGGCACTGAAGGTCCCGGTATGATTGAGGGGCGTATTGCAGCCGGGGTCTGGGTAGGGACAGGCTCCGATCTTGGAGGGGGCTGTTCTACTATGGGAACGCTTTCAGGCGGCGGCGATATCATTATCTCCGTCGGTCGCGAGTGTCTTATAGGGGCGAATGCTGGACTGGGTATTCCTTTAGGAGACCGTTGCACGATTGAAGCGGGACTCTTTGTTACTGCGGGTACCAAAGTCAGTCTGTTAGATGAATCAGGGAACGTGGTCGATATCGTTTCGGCGCGCACGTTGGCGGGCCGGCCCGATCTTTTGTTTCGGCGCCATTCAACCACCGGAGCGGTGCAATGTCTGACCAATCAGTCTGCCATTGCATTAAATGAGATGTTGCATGTCAATAATTGATCCCGAAGACCCAACGCTCGCGCTGACGAGAGCCTTAATCGCGCGTCCATCCGTCACACCCGACGATGCGGGTTGTCAGCAGTTAATGATGGATCGACTCAGCGCAGCGGGTTTTATCTGCGAACCCATGCGCTTTGCCGAAGTCGACAATTTTTGGGCGACGCGAGGAACCCAAGGTCCCCTGCTCGTCTTCGCCGGCCATACCGACGTAGTCCCACCGGGCGACCAGTCGGCGTGGCAATCGGACCCTTTCCACGCGACCGAGGTGGGAACAGACCTAGTCGGTCGTGGCGCTGCCGACATGAAGGCCAGCTTGGCGGCAATGGTCGTAGCCTGCGAGCAGTTTGCCGCAGAACACCCTCACCACAGCGGTCGAATCGGCTTTTTGATTACATCAGATGAAGAAGGGCCGGCCAAAAACGGAACCATCAAGGTGATCGACACACTGACCGAGCGGGGCGAGCAAATCGACTGGTGCATTGTGGGTGAGCCCTCCAGCACGCGACAGCTTGGTGACCTCGTGAAAAATGGGCGAAGAGGATCCCTTAACGGGACGCTTGTCATTCACGGCACTCAGGGACACATTGCCTATCCGCACCTAGCCGATAACCCGATACACCGGGCATTGCCAGCATTGCATGCACTGGCAACCGAGCAATGGGATAACGGCAATACGTTTTTCGATCCCACTGCCTTGCAAATCTCAACGGTTAAATCAGGTCATGGCGTCACTAACGTGATCCCCGCGAGCATCGAGGTCATCTTTAACCTGCGATTCAGTACCGAAATCACCGCTGAGGACATTAAGAGTCGATGCGAATCGATTCTTCAACAACACGGACTGCACTACGATCTGACGTGGTCACTGAGCGGAGAGCCTTTCTTAACCGAGCCAGGCGCACTGCTTGATGCGATTAAAGACAGTATTCAGGCGGTGACCGGGCTTGATCCTGAAGTCTCGACCGGCGGGGGCACGTCTGACGGCCGGTTCATCGCACCCACCGGCGCGCAGGTGGTCGAGTTGGGGCACATCAATAGCACCATCCACCAGTGCAATGAGCGCGTCAGCATGGCAGATATCCCAACCCTCACTGCCCTCTATCTGGCAATACTCAAACGCCTTTTACCTGATGAGTGACCGCTCTAACGCTTGGTCGACGCTCGCTCACTGAGCCACTGTGCTGGTTGCATTAGCGCAAGCTGCAGACCTTGGTCTTGCCAGCTTGATTGCTCGACATAGGTCCACGTTTCCGTTAACGCCTGCAGTCCGGCACCCAAAGCACTATGGGCTGACGTGGCCGGGGACAAGATCGTCATGCCGATACTTTCCGGTGGCGACATCACCGCCCTCGCGGCTGCGGCACTCATGACAACGCTCTCAACAAAACCTCTGGTGTGATCCAAAGTCACTTCTAATGACGGCACTGCCAACGACACTTCTACTCCCGTTCCGAGTGGCGCAGGATGATGTCTTGCGTCCCAAGGCGGCAGCACCAATACCACCTCTTCAACCGGACTGCGCTGTCGCAACAAATCAGACAGCAAACCCGCTCCAATAATGGTACCCGGATCGGCATCGTGCCATTCCGGCTCTAAATCGCCTGATTGACCAGTGGAGGTTTGCTCGTTCACCGCCGCCCTGAGGCCCTCTGCTGCCGCGAGCCCCCCGCAAAATACCTGCCGAGTGTGTCGATGGGACCGAACGGCACCCACGGCAACGTCTATGGCGAGGTGTTCAATGCCAATCCAAATGCAACTCGCTATCGTCAACGCTACCGCTCCTCTGCACTACTGCGCTATCTCAGCGCTATCTCAGCGCTATCTCAGCGCTATCTGACACTGTGTCCTATTTGGCTCTCTCTGCTGGTTCTTCTCTGCCGCGACACGCGCCCTGCTATGGCTGCAGCGGCGGCGGCTGTCTCACTCAGCCGCCACGAACATGGCGAACAAACACATCAAACCTCACTGACTTGCCGGATAAGGCGAAAGACGCTTTTCGCTTTCCCAACACTGGCGCCTTTAATGGGCGTTTGACCACAATACGATCAACGGCCTGCTGCCAAGCCCAGTTCATTAACGACTCTCCCCCGTCATTGGACGCGGATAAGTACTGCAACATCATCGCCTCTTTTTTAACCGCCGCTGCCTTTTTGCGCTCGGGAAACATGGGGTCCATATAAATTACGGTTGCGGCACCCAAGGACTGCGCTTCACTCTTACCGACATGAACCGTCATTCGCTCCGCCGCATCACGAACGCCATCATAACGACTCACTTGGGCGCACAAAATCGCGTCATGTAACAACCAGGCCAGCGCAGGAGTTTGCTCACACAAGGTTACTCGACACCCTAAATCGGCGAGCACAAACGCATCTCGCCCTAAACCGCCCGTGGCATCGAACACAACAGGATGTCGATCACTCTTGACACCAACCGCCCTACCCAATAGCTCATTTTGGCCACCATGACGTCGATGTAACATCGCCGCTGAATCGTACCGTATTGCTACTTTGAGCCCTGCTGTTTCCAGCCATGCGCTTGTTTCACCCACGATCAGCTCAATCTCGTCTGACCTCAATGCTGGGTTATAAGGCAAAGCCAGTTGCGCTGCTGCCTCTTGTGCACGCAGCGGTGATTCGCCAAGCACTGGCCTCACAACAAGCTGCTTTACGGTGTGGTCTGAAAGCTGAGGGGGGGGAATTTGCATTCAATGGGGGGCCATGCTTGACTACGCGCCCGTGTATCTTAATCGTTATATGACCTCACTGAGTATCGTTTTTAGCCATCGGCCTCTTTGTCTGCTGGCGGCGATCCTCTTGTGGCTACCCGGCTGCGAGACGTTGGACCGCTATGACATCACCATGAATGAGGTACCGGTTTACCGAGCCGCCTCCGTCGCGACAGTGTCTGGCGTAGAGGACACAGCATTAGCACAGTGTCTTCAACAAACCCTCAACGATGCCAAAGCGACTACTTTGACTGACTTAACATCGCTTAATTGCAGTCACGGGGGCATTACGACGCTGGCCGGACTAGCGCAATTTACGGGACTTAAATCATTAAAGCTCAGCGGCAATCACATCCGCAATCTGTTGGTACTGGAAAGACTCGTCAAGCTCGAGGCACTTTGGCTCGATAACAACAAAGTAATCGATCCGATTCCTGTGTTACGCATGGTCAACATTCGCCAGCTTGATCTCTCCGCTAACCCGTCACTACAGTGCCCTGACCGGACTGAAATGCGTCCACAACTGGCCATCACTCTGCCGGAGCACTGTCGATCCTCATGACCTATTGGCTCTACAGAACACTCGCGCTGCTGCCACTCCCGATAAAATATGGTTTATCGAGTATGGCTGCATGGTTACTGGGCACCGTTTTTCGTTACCGCGCCCGCGTCGTAGCTAACAATTTACGCAACGCCTTCCCAGAACAAAGTGAGCAATGGCGCAAAGCCGTAGCCCAGCGTTTTTATCGACAGTTTACCGATGTCACGATGGAGATCCTTCACACATCGCGGATGAGCCTTGATGATTTCGCAAAAAGAGTCACGGTAGGGGGGATCGATGAGTTAGACCGCCTCTCTGAGAATCGAACTCGATCCGTCATCGTATTGACCATTCACCAAGGCAATTGGGAATGGATGATGCACGCTGCCAATGCCCATACCGGCATTGCGATCGACCCCGTCTATCGACGCCTTCATAGCCCGGGAGCAGATCGATTTGCTTACGAAGCCAGAAGCCAGTTTGGTGGGCAACCCATTCTCATGGAGAGGGTGGCGAGAAATGTTTTAAAGCACCGCAGGCGCTGCCGCGCACTGGTGCTAGTCGCCGACCAATCTCCGGGACAACGCGATAATATTTACTGGACACAATGGCTTAATCAACCGACCGCTTTCTTTACGGGACCGGCAACCATCGCCCAACTGACCAAATTCCCGGTCATGTTTGCTCGCTGTCGACGGGAGTCGCGCGGGCATTATCACCTGCAACTCATGCCGATAACGGAAACACCTGAACAGGCAACGCCCGAAGAGATCATCGAAGCTTATGCTCGCGTTGCGGAGGAATCGATCCAGGCGGAACCCGAGAGCTTTTTGTGGTCCAACCGTCGCTGGAAACACCAACCGCCCGATGACTTCGCCTGACAACTACGCGCTGGCAGCAGTCTCCGGCACCCTATTTCCGCAATCAACATCAACCCACTTAAAGCCGCTTTCTTGCGTCGCATGAATAATCGTACAGTGCGCTCGATCTGACCAGCCCGCTAGCATGGCATCAGCCAGCTCCGGGCGATTATTTTGTTGACTCAAATGCGCAATAAACAATAATTTTAGGTTGGTGGTATCAGCACAATCAAGAAACTGCCTCGCTTGGGCATTTGCTAAGTGGCCAAAGTCGCCCCCCACGCGAGTTTTGATCGAGCGCGGATACGGGCCTCTCATCAACATATCAGGGTCATGATTGAACTCTAAAACTAAGGCGTCACAGCGCGCAAAAGCTTTTAGCACGTGCGGAGTGATACTGCCCAAATCAGTCAGAATCCCCAGTTTTACATGGTCATGCTGCAGGCAGTACTGCACTGGTTCGCGCGCATCATGTGGCACGGGTTCCGCCGCTACCTGCAAATCACCCAGGTCAAAACGATCACCAGGCCGGATGAGCACACGACGGGTGAGACTCGTAAATTGGCGACTGGATGCAGTACCTGCAGTGAGGAAAACGGGGAGATCGTAGGCTCTAGCAAGCGCGCTAACACCGCGGCTATGATCCCCATGCTCATGGGTTACCAAAATCGCGTCAATATCGTTTCCGGTGATCTGCTGCGAGGCAAGACGTAGCTCCATTTCTTTGCGAGGCAAGCCACAGTCTATCAGCACAAGCGTCTCACCCGTGTCGACCAACGTCGCGTTCCCTTTGCTACCGCTGCCGAGGGACGCGATCCGCATTAAGTGATATTGCCTCGCAAGATCGTAAGGAGCGCTTGCTGGTCTCGTCGATCAACCTCCTCCCCCTCAGGTCCATGCAATGTGATAAGCACTGCATCTGCATCGACACGATCAAGCCTTATTTGATATCGATGCCCAGCCAAGGGGTGCTCTTCCTCCCCACCCCAAAGCCAATCGAACCAGCCACTCTCATCTTCGTCTTCAGGTCCAATAAACGTGACATAAAGAATTCCCTGGCTTCGATCTCTATCATCGATCGCAAAATCAGCATCAGCGGTCCCTTTGATCACAGACGCCCAAGCTCGATCAAATGGCAGTTGGAGGCGAATCCGCGTCGCTTGCTCGGTATCTTCAAGCGCAATACGGCCTGAATCGCTCATCGCTCGATCTGCCATCATGGAGATTGGTGCGGCGTCCGCGCTATTAGCAAGGTACTGCGCCACGTCTTGTAACATCTGACGCTCGAGCTCTTGATCATCTGATTGCTCCGGCCAGCTCACCTCTTCAACGCCTCTATCTTGCTGTAAAACGTGGAGCTCCGAGGTATTGCGTTGAACACCTGTATCAACACGAAACCGAAATCTCACTGCGAGCTCTCGCTCTTCCAACTTGAACCATTGGCTGTCAATGAGTCCCGCCTCGGCATCGACTGACGATACGCCGATCGCGCTGGTCGTAAGAAAAGCTCTGACCTGTGGCCATAATTTTCCGGGCGCAACGTTAACCAAGGCCCAGCGCTCATCGGACAGACTCTGTATCCGAACGGCATCGGCTTGATTATTTGCTGTCAGTGGCGTCGGTCGAGGGGTTTCAAATTGTGTGGCGAGTTGAGCGTTTTCCGTCACTGCCGGCACCGGATAATCCGGCTGTATCGATTCCGCGGATAAGTTAGGCGGCACGTCGATCGGCGTCAGCTCTGGCGCAGTCTGGTAACGGCTGGCGTTGTCTGGAAACAACCCATCCTCGCCTAACAACCAGCTGCACCCCGACAAGGTGGCCACAAGGACAGTCCACAAACCTAAGCGAATCACGCGAAGTATGCCTCCAATGCGCGCTGCAGTGCAGCGTGGTGTCCTGCCGATAATGGTGTCAGTGGCAATCTAATACCCTCGGTAATCATACCTCGGAATGCCATCGCCCACTTGATCGGGATGGGATTAGATTCAGCAAACAACAAGTGATTCAAGTCAGCCAAGCGTGCATCGATCGCAGCAGCGGCTTCCCAGTCTGCTGCAAAAGCTGCGTTACACATCGCCGCCATATCCGGTGCGGCAATATTCGCTGTCACCGAAATATTGCCCTGACCACCATGGCGCATCAATTCTAACGCCGTTGCGTCGTCACCTGAAAATACGGCAAATCCATCGGGTACGGCACTGATCAGCTCAGCACCTCTGGCGACGTCACCCGTGGCATCTTTCACGGCCACTATTGTGTCGATCTGACTGAGTTTGA
>ENA-ORDA01002109-ORDA01002109.1-marine-metagenome-genome-assembly--contig:-NODE-2109-length-15521-cov-3.355348_pt1 | contig 15521 bp, 13 predicted proteins | sample MGYA00237778_ERZ508506 | MGnify/ENA primary metagenome ERZ508506 (study PRJEB26177, sample SAMN06267891) | marine metagenome | isolation source: Monterey Bay, California, USA | place: Pacific...
AATAATTTTATTGCTTCTGGTTTTTGGAATCCCAACCCAATGGATCTATTACGAATTCGAAAGGATTTAGAAATGGATGCTCAAGAATTGAGAGATGTTATTACTGATTTCACATTTAAAAAAGTTTGGGGGGAACTTCAAGGAGATGTAGTTAAAACGTCTCCTAAAGGTTTTAATATAGACCATCCGAACATTGACTTAATTCGTCACAAACAGTTTCTCTTTATTAAGAGATTTGATGATAAAAGTGTACTTTCGTCTGATTTTCAAAAAGAAGTGATTAAGAGCTTTACCGCAATAAGACCTTTTTTTGATCTCATGACCAACGTATTAACTACAGATTTAAATGGGGTTTCAATTTTGTGATATCTAAATTTTTACTTATGAAAAAAGCAAAGTATTTATTAAGCCTTAGTGTTTACATTTTATTTTTAGGATGTGCCGCACTAAAAAATAATAGTGTTAATAAACCTATAAACATTCAAGCCACCATTAACTTGGTTGATGTGAACGATGATAAAGTAAAAATAACTGTTTCTCCTTTAACGGTTATTCAAGATGAAATAATATTTTATATACCTCAAATTGTGCCTGGGACCTATGAATATTCTAATTTTGGACGCTTCGTAGAAACTTTAAAAGCTTTTGATAAAAAAGGTAATCTACTTCCAGTTGAATCCCTAGACAAGAATAGTTGGAGGATTTCCAACGCCAAGAAGCTCGTAAAAGTAAGTTATTTAGTAAATGACACTTTTGATGGGCCTGGTGGAAGTGATGTTTATCCCATGGGAGGGACTAACTTTAAAGTGGGTAAAACATTTTTACTTAATCTTCATAGTATGATAGGTTATTTCGAGGGAATGAAAGAAGTTCCCTATCATCTTAGTGTGAATTCACCAAAAAACTTAAAAGCTTTTACTTCACTGCCAAGTATTTCGGAAAGTGATAGTCTTGATGTGTTTTTAGCCAAAAGATATTTTCATATTATTGATAACCCAATCTTATATAGTGAACCAAATGCTGTTTCTTTTGACTTAGAAAAAATCAAGGTAGGGCTCGCTGTTTATTCTCCAACAGGAATCCATAAAGCGGAAGTATATCAATCTGCAATTGAAGAGATGATGATAGCGCAAAAGAACTTTTTAGGGGAAGCTAACAATACTACATCATATGATATTTTACTTTATCTGATGGATATGGACGAATTACAATACTTTGGTGGCATGATGGGGGCGTTAGAGCACCACACATCTACAACTGTAGTGTTTGTAGATCAAATGAGGCCTCAAGAATTAACACAAAACTTAGTTGATGTGGTTTCGCACGAATTTTTCCATACGCTTACTCCATTAAATATTCATTCAGAGGAAATACATAACTTTGAATATAACATTCCCTTAATGTCAAAGCATTTGTGGATGTATGAAGGTACAACAGAATATTTTGCAAATTTATTTCAAATCAACCAGGGCTTGATTGATGAGCAAAATTTTTACAACCGTATCCTTGAAAAATTAAATTATTCTAAGCGTTATGACGACACGATGTCCTTCACAAAAATGAGTGCGGGTATTGTTGATGAACCTTTTCAAGCCAATTATGGAAATGTTTATCAAAAAGGTGCGTTAATTAATATGTGTTTGGACATTATTATCCGAGAGCAGAGTGGAGGAGAACATGGGATACTTTGGGTCATGCAAAACTTAGCTAAACGCTACGGAACCGAGAAACCCTTTAAAGATGAAGAACTTATCGATGAGATCGTTACCATGACATATCCCGAAGTAGAAACTTTTTTTAGAACTCATGTAGAAGGTACTAAACCTATAAATTACATGAATTATTTTAATAAAGTTGGTTTAACTATTGGAGACACTGAAGTAGCACTTTCAAGTATAATTTTTAAGGAAAATCAAAATCTTTTTTTTGAAACAAAACTAAATGATGAAGGTGTTAACCAGTTTATTGTGAATGGTCTAAATACGACTATAGAATCCATGGGTGTTAATGTAGGAGATGTTTTTTTAGGATTAAATGATAAATTATTTCCTGAAATCAACCAAGAAAATACTAAAGAAATAAATGCATTACTTAATTCAAGTTTTATGTGGGATGACAAAACTGAATTTAGCATTACTGTTCAGCGTAATAGTGATATAATTACTCTTAAAGGTATTACCGGAACTCCATCTGTAAAAGTAAGTGGAGTCATAAATGATACTGAGGCTAGTGAAGCTTCCAAAAAATTAAGAAAAGCTTGGCTTAAATACTAGACCATGAAGAATTAAATCAACTACATATTTTCTATAATTTATATTATGTAAAATAGAATATTTATAAAGTGAAAAATTGTAAATTGTAATTTAATCTCAAATCGCACTACTCTCAATGAAATTAATTAATAAAATAATTATTGGCGTAATAATACTAATTGCCTTAGCAGCTAGTTTTCTTATATATGGATTATACATAAATCCAAAAAGTCCTCTTGGTCATGCATATTATAATAATGGTAAGGATGATATTTCAATTCGTTATTACAGACCCCTAAAAAAAGAACGTATTATATTTGGTAATGAAAATGAAGGTGCGTTAGTTCCTTATGGATCTTACTGGCGTTTAGGGGCAAATTTAACCACTAAAATTGAAACTAAATCAACTATCTCATTTGCGGGTAGAGAGCTTCCATCAGGTGCTTACGGACTTTATGCCTACCCTAATAAAGAAAACTGGGTTATTGTAGTACACGAAAAAACAGGCGGGTTTAGTTCTGCTGAACCGAATGAAAGCGGGGTTATTATGAAAATCAATACTGCGAGTCAATCATTAAATGAATCGATAGAAAAATTCACGATTGATTTCGTTGATAATTATCTCAGAATACGTTGGGATACTACCCAAGTTTCGATACCAATTAATTAATGACATTATTTTTCAGAAATATTCTATGGCTTTTAAAGTCAATTTTAGTTATCCTATTCCTGGGTGGGATTACATACTACTGTATCGATAAGATTCAAGAGAAAAATAATTTAATGGATATTGAGGAATACTCTCCTAAATCCACTTTAATTGTACCAGGGCATCCTGTTAAGCGATCAAAATATCCTTTTATTGATGTGCATAATCATCAATTTGATATGCCCATAAAAAACCTTCCTAAGCTTGTATCAGAAATGGACAGTTTAAATATGGCCTTTATGATAAATCTTAGTGGCTTTAGAGGACTATACCTTCGGAAATCACTTGAAAATATTAAGAAGAATGCACCAACTCGATTTGGGCTTTTTCTTAATATTGATTTTGAAGATATTGATAATAAATTTTTTTCAGAAACACAAGTAGCATTAATAGATTCTGCAGTTAAAGCAGGAGTTATGGGATTAAAAGTATATAAATCTTTAGGGCTTACCAGTAAAGACAATAAGGGAGCTCGAATTGCAATAAATGATATACGCCTTGACCCTATCTGGAAAGCTTGTGGTGATAATAATATTCCTGTTCTAATTCATAGTGGCGAACCTGCTTCCTTTTGGAACCCTAAAGATAAGTTTAATGAACGCTGGTTAGAGCTACGTCAAAAACCTAATCGTTATCGTGATCCTGAAATTAATCCTTCTTTTGAAGAAGTTATTGCCGAACAACATGATGTTTTCAGAAAACACCCTAATACGACTTTTATAAACGCACATTTAGGATGGATGGGTAATGATTTGGATCGCCTAGGAGAGCATTTGGATCTCTATCCTAATGTATTAACGGAAATTGGCGCAGTGTTGGCAGAAATAGGTCGCCAGCCCATAAGAGCGAAACAGTTTTTTACAACCTATCAAGACCGAATTTTATTTGGAAAGGATAGTTATAATGTTAGTGAGTATTATACTTATTTTAGGGTACTGGAAACAAATGATGAATATTTTGAATATTATAGAAAACGACATGCGCACTGGAGAATGTATGGCTTAGCTCTACCCGATTCTGTTCTTAAAAAACTATATTATAAAAACGCTCTTAAACTTTTTCCGAAAATTGATTCAAACTTATTTAAAAATTAAATCATGATACTAGTAAATACTCCCACAATTGAAGGAAAAGTTATAACTGAAACTTTTGGAATTGCACGCGGCAGCACTGTTCGTGCTAGAAATGTAGGACAAGACATTTTTGCTGGATTAAAAAACTTAATTGGTGGAGAAATATCTGAATACACAAAACTACAAGCAGATTCAAGAGAACAAGCCTTACAACGATTGATTGAAGATGCTGAAAAGATGGGTGCTAATGCAGTTGTGAATGTTCGTTTAACTACCTCAATGGTAATGCAGGGCTGTTCAGAAATATTAGCTTACGGCACAGCAGTAACTATTAAATAAATGGATTTTATCATTCCTATTTTAATTGCCATACTTCTTGTTTATTTCTTAGTCAAAAGACAGGGAGATAAGAAAAAAGAAAACTTTGAAGATCGTAATAATTAATTTTTAGCACCCATAAAAACGTTTACTCCCTTGGCAATTGGATTTCCAGAAGTTCTTCTAAAACTCACGATCTGCCCCGTGTGGTAAAGTACGTCTGACAAGGGGCCATTAATTAAATTCCATATTGGATAAGAACTACGGTTACCGTCCCTATTGAATTTAACTTTCATCAAAGTAAGTTCTTCTTTTGAAGCATTTAAGAAAAGTAAGCTAGTATCTTCCAGAAAAGACAAAGTAACCTTCCTAAGGTTTGCGTAATCCTGGGGAATATCAGTTAAAGGTCTAATATTTTCTTTACCACTTGCTGCATTAAAAATCATCTCCGATAGTCCATAGACGTGTTTAATAGTTTCTAACATAGATTGTGCCTCTTCTGAAGGGCGATATTTTAAATCTTCGGCCGATAAACTTTCAGTAGCCCAATAATACCTAAACCCTATTCCCTGTGTCATTCTGGCAAGTGAAGTGCCTGTAGTAATATTGTCTGGAGCTCCAGGAATAGTTTTAAAGGGTAGTTTATCTTGTGACATAAGTGAGGTTGAAATAAGGAAAAATACTAAAAAGATTCTCATAAGACATACTAGTTTAAAAAATCTAATGTACTATTTTAGTCAATCAAAAATCTTTTTTAATGGAAAAGAAGCTTAATAGTTTAGAGGATTTGGCCCGTATTCAATTTGAAAGTCTTGAACCAGATCCTGAACCAATCGCTATAAGAGGAACCACATTCATAAAACAAAATCTTGAAGCACACTTTAGCAATAAAGGAAGAGCTGGAAAAACGGTTACCATTATTAAAGGATTTAATGGTGAGGCTGTAGCATTAAAAAATCTTGCTAAAACTCTTAAAAACTCAATTGGAGTTGGTGGAACAGTGAAAAATGGAGAAATTATAATTCAAGGAAATTATAGAGATTCACTAATAGTTCTTTTAAAAAAGATGGGTCATTTAATTAAAAGAGTTGGAGGATAATCACCATTCTATACTCCGTTTTCCTTGATTTTTTAAATAAGAATTACAAAGACTAAAGTGCATATTACCAAACCAATACCCCCTATTTGCACTCAATGGAGAAGGATGTCCACTAGTCAATACAAGATGTCTTTCGCTATCAATATATTTTTCTTTTTTTTTGGCAAAGCCTCCCCATAAAATAAACACTAGTCCTTCTTTTTCATCTGAAAGTTTTTTTAAAATAGCATCAGTAAACCTTTCCCAGCCTTTTTTTTGATGACTCCCTGGCTCATTTTCGCGTACCGTTAATGTAGCATTAAGGAGTAATACCCCTTGTTGTGTCCAATGACTTAAATTTCCACTAGTTGGATAGGATATTTTAACATCTTCCTGAAGTTCTTTGAAAATGTTGATTAATGAGGGGGGATGCTTTATTCCCTTAGGAACAGAAAAAGATAAGCCATGGGCTTGACCTTCTCTATGATATGGGTCTTGACCTAATATAACAACATTCACATTATCATAAGAACACTTAGAAAAAGCATTGAAAATAAAAGTTTTTGGAGGAAAACAATTTTTAAATTTATACTCAGAAGCGATAAAATTAATTAATTGCTTAAAATAAGTAGAATCAAATTCAGTTTGTAAAGGTTTTTCCCAGCTGGGATGTATTTCTAACGTCATGAATTCATTACTTTTGCCTTGTAAAGTTAATAAAATTGAATGGGAAAAATTCCGAAAAAAACTTTAGAAGATCTTGAATATTATGAAGTTCTCCGGCAATGTGCAGATTTTGCTATTACTCCTCTTGGAAAACAGGCCTGTTTATCATTACAGCCTAAAACAGCTATTAAAGAACTTTTAGAAGATCTTAAGGCTGTTTCAGAATACCATGCTTCTTTTGATAATGAAAATCGAATTCCAAATCATGGATTTGAACCCCTTATCAGTATTTTTTCTCTTTTGAGTGTTGAAAATAGTGTATTGGATATTTCAGTATTTAGAATTATTGCAGCTAATACTGAAATCACAAATACTCTATTGATTTTTCTTGTCAAATTTAAGACCTATTACCCTACTTTATATAGCTATACGGACAACTTATATGTTGACAAGGAGATAAAAAAGACAATTGATGCTGTAATAGACCGTTTTGGAGAAGTTCGTGATAATGCATCTGAATCACTCTATCAAATTCGTAAGCAAATACAACAACTTCGATCTAAAATTAGCAGTAGTTTCAATAAAGCCTTAAGTCAGTGTCAAAGTGCAGAATATCTAGATGATATTAGGGAGTCTGTTGTTGAAAATCGACGAGTACTGGCGGTAAAAGCAATGCATAGAAGAAAGGTTAAAGGTGCTATAATGGGAAGCTCTAAAACAGGTAGTATCGTTTTTATGGAACCAGAAGCAACTCACGCTCAGAACCGCGAATTACAAAATTTACTTTTTGAAGAGGGAGAAGAAATTAAAAAAATTTTAAGTGTTTTAACGGATTATTTTAGGCCCCACCTTTCATATTTAAAGCTACAGCATGAATTTTTACTAAGTATAGATATGGTTTTTGCAAAAGCTCGCTATGCTCAAGAAATTGGAGGTGTGCTCCCTTTAATTGATCTAACAGATCGAAGAATTGAATATAAAGCTGCATTCCACCCATTACTTCTTCAGTCAAATCGATTAGAAGATAAAACTACCTATCCACAAGATATACTTTTACATCCTAAAAAAAGAATAGTTGTAATCTCAGGCCCTAATGCTGGTGGAAAAAGCATTACATTAAAAACAGTTGGATTACTTCAGCTAATGTTGCAAAGTGGTTTGCTAGTACCTGTTCACGAAAACAGTAAAGCCACTTTATTTAATCAAATTTTGACAGATATTGGAGATAATCAGTCTATTGAAAATCATTTGAGCACATATTCATATCGTTTAAAGAATATGAAATATTTTTTGCGGAAATGCAATACAGATACACTTTTTCTTATTGATGAATTTGGGACTGGCTCAGATCCGGAATTAGGTGGTGCTCTTGCAGAAGTTATTTTAGAAGATTTCTATTCACGAGAAGCTTTCGGTATCATTACAACTCATTATTCAAACTTAAAAGTTTTAGCTAATGAATTGCCTGCAATGGTTAATGCCAATATGCAATTTGACAATAAAACCTTAGAACCAATCTTTAAATTAATGATGGGAGAAGCTGGTAGTTCCTTTACTTTTGAAGTAGCCCAGAAAAACGGACTTCCATTTAGCTTAATTAATCGAGCTAAGAAGAAGATAGAGCGAAGTAAAGTGCGTTTTGATGCAACTATAGCTAAACTCCAAAAAGAGCGCTCTCAGATGATAAAAACAGGAGAATCTCTTAAAGTCAAAGAAACAAAAGCTGCAGCAGAGGGAGATAAAATGGAAGAAATTAACGCTAAGTTAAAAACAAAATTAGTTAGCTACCAAGAGTTGTTTGATCATAATCAAAGAATGATTTTATTAGGAAATAAAGTTAATGATATTGCTGAACGGTTTTTTGAAAACAATAAAAAACGACTACTTATTTCGGAATTACTTAGGACAATTGAGTCTGAAAATTCCAAAAGAAAACGAAAATCTAGTGCAATTTTTAAAAAAGAACGTGAACTGAAGCAACAACTTGATGAATCTGTCAAAAAAGAGTTAGAAGTTGTTAGGAAGGAGAAGAAAAAAGAAAAAAAGAAAAAAGCTACTCCTACTCCACCAAAAATAAAACTAAAAGTAGGTGATAGTGTTCGAATGTTTGATGGCCGATCCGTAGGGACTATTGACTCTATCGAAAAACAAAAAGCAATTGTTAATTATGGTATTTTCACTACACAAGTAAGTCTTGATTTATTAGAGCTAGTAGAAGTAGGTAAATAGTAAAATTCTTAATGTTATTTAAATTAAAATAGTACCATATTACGTTTGTTTAGTCTTTCAGTTTTCCAATAGATTTTCCTACAATCATTGATACAGCTGCATCTCCAGTTACATTAACAATTGTTCTACACATGTCTAGTGGTCTGTCTATAGCGAAAATTAAAGCCAAACCAGCTTCAGGTATACCCGCTTGAGCAAGTACGATAACTAACATTACAATTCCTGCACTTGGAACCGCTGCAGTTCCGATAGAGGCTAATGTTGCAGTTAATACAATACCTAATTGAGCACTCAAGCTTAAATCTAATCCAAATGCTTGTGCTATAAAAACAGCCGCAACTCCCTGGTAAACAGAAGTACCATCCATATTGATAGTTGCGCCAATTGGTAATACAAAACTAGCAACTTCTTTATCTACTCCTAAATTTTCTTCAACGCATTCCATGGTCACGGGAAGTGTTGCAGCACTTGAGCTAGTTGAGAAAGCTAAAAGTTGTGCCGGTGCAATTCCTTTCACGAAAAAAGAAGCTTTTTTATTTGTAAAAACACGAACAATAATTATGTAAACTACAATCATAAGGGCCAATCCTAGTAGTAAAGTAATTGCATATAAAGCTAGTGCTTGAAATAATTCTAGACTCGGTGCCTCTACAACTAATGCTGCTAATAAAGCAAATACTCCGTATGGGGCTGCTAACATTATTAAATCAATTAATTTCAAGATAATATCATTAAAAGAGTCAAAAAAAAATTTTACTGGTTTTACTTTTTTTTCTGGTAATAATATCATTCCAATACCAAAAAACAATGCAAAAAAGATAACCTGAAGCATGTTTCGATTATTAGATGCAGCTAAAAAAATATTTGAAGGGACCACATCTACTAGGGCTTGAAGTGGTCCAGACTCTTGTTGTTTTGCAGCAGCAACTTGTTTCTCTTTGGTGTCTGAAGAATAAGCCTCTACAAGCTCTAATCTTGTATCAGTACTAATAGATTTTCCGGGTTGTATAACATTTACTAATATTAGTCCAATAGTAACTGCTGTCAATGTTGTGATAAGGTAAGTAACAATTGTTCTTCCACCCATCTGTGATAACTTGGAGATATCTTTCAGGTCTGAAATACCTTTAATTAGTGAGGCTAAAATTAAGGGAACTGCAATTAATTTTAAGAGATTAATAAAAATAGTTCCAAAAGGTTTGATATAATTCCCAATGAAAGTATCACCTCCTTCAATAAGAGAAAGAATGATTCCAGAGACAACACCAAGGGCCATTCCAATTAATATCTTCCAGTGTAAGGCAAGTTTTTTCATGGGGTAATAAATGTTAACGTTTATTTGTTCTTTTCAATAACATAAAATCAGCTAAAACTAATGCAGACATTGCTTCAACAATTGGAACTGCTCTTGGAACTACACACGGATCATGTCTTCCTTTGCCTTGCATCTCCACCTTTACCCCTTGTGAATTAATTGTTTGTTGATTTTGCATAATTGTAGCTACAGGCTTGAAGGCGACATTAAAATAAATATCCATACCATTAGAAATTCCACCTTGAATTCCTCCAGATCTATTTGTTTGGGTAGTCCCATCTGAATTAAATAAATCATTGTGCTCACTCCCCTTCATTTGGGTGCCTTTAAAACCACTACCATATTCAAATCCTTTCACAGCATTAATAGAAAGCATAGCTTTAGATAATTCAGCATGAAGCTTATCAAAAACAGGATCACCAAGTCCTACAGGAACATTTTTAATGATACAAGTAATAACACCACCAACGGTGTCACCTTCTTTTCGTATTTGTTTAATATAACGCTCCATCTCATTTGCCATTTTTGGATCTGGACATCGAACAGGATTTTGCTCAACTGAACTAAAATCAATTTCAGAGGGATGGCTATCTAAACTAAGTGTTCCAACACCAGAAACATAGGCTTGAATATCCATAGGAGATAAAAATTGTTTTGCAATTGCTCCTGCAACAACTCTACTAGCTGTTTCGCGAGCAGAACTTCGTCCACCTCCTCTATAATCGCGAATACCGTATTTTTCATCATAAACATAATCGGCATGTGAAGGACGGTAGCTATCTTTTATGTGAGAATAGTCATTAGATTTTTGATTTGTATTGTGAATAGCAAATGCAATAGGAGTCCCAGTTGTCTTACCTTCAAAAATACCTGAATAAAAACTGACTTCATCTGGTTCTTTTCTCTGAGTTACAATTGAGGATTGCCCTGGTTTACGTCGATTTAAGTCATTTTGAATCGCATCTAAATCTAATTTAATACCTGCAGGACATCCGTCAATTACACCACCAATCGCAGGTCCGTGAGATTCTCCATAAGTAGCAAGTCTAAAAAGAGTACCATAAATATTACCTGACATAACTAATTTTTATATTCCCAAAGATAAAGTTAAAGTTTCAGATTACCTTTTACCAAACGTTTTTTAATAAGCGCAGCCTTTAAAATACTAACAGGATGAAGGCTTTCACGTTGAGTACCGTCTTTAATTTGATGCCTGCAACTAATGCCATTTGCAGCAATAACAACATCATATCCTATATTTCTAACAGATGGAAAAAGACGTTCCTCCGCCACTTTCATACTTGTATCATAATGTTCTTCTTCATAACCAAATGAACCAGCCATTCCACAGCAGCCAGTGTTTAACATCCGAACGTTGTAGTTTTTAGGAATATTAAGAATTTTAAAAGTATCTGAGGGATTACCCAAAGCTTTTTGATAACAATGGGCGTGAACCTTTATCTCTTTCGCATCCGTATGAAATTGTGTTTCTTGAATATTATTATTTTGAAGTTCCTTTGCTAGAAAGGAATCTATTAAATGACAATTAGAAGCAAGCTCTTTTGATTCTTTTGGAAAAGAACTAAGTTTAGGATATTCATCTAAAAAGGTATAAATAGCTGAGGGTTCTATACCTAAAAGAGGTGTTTTTTCGGAAATAAGGGGATGATATAATAAGACGTTTTTATTAGCACATTTTTTTGCTTGTTTTAAAAAACCTTTTGAAATATAAGAACGTCCACTTTCTGATGGCCTCAAAACTTTTACCGAATAACCTAAGCCCTCTAAAAGATCTACAGCATCTTTTCCAATGGAAGTTTCATTATAATTAGTGAATTCATCTAAATATAAATAAACACTTTTACTATTATATGTTAAATTACTGTTATTTAGTGTTTTATATAATGATTTATCTAATTCAGGAATAGTTCTTTTTAAGGCAATTCTTAATATTTTTTTTAAAAATACACTAACGAAAGGAGCGCGAAATAACCAGTTTTGAACTAATCGTATCGGCTGAGCTAAATGATTTAACAGACCCACGTTTGCAAATAGCTTGTCGCGTAGTGAGCTTCCATGAGTTTTTTGATATTGATATAAGAATTCTGCTTTATATGTAGCAATATCTACACTACTTGGACATTCTGTAGCACAGGCCTTACAACTCAAACAAAGATCAAAGACCTCTTTTAATGCTTCGCTGTCAAATGCATTAGGTTGTATGTTTTGTGTTAACACCTCACGAAGAACGTTTGCTCTTCCTCTGGTATTGTGTTTTTCGTCTCTAGTGGCCCGATAACTTGGACACATTGTTCCTGAATTAGAAACTGAAAGACATTTCCCTGCACCATTACACTTTTCTGAAGCTCTAAGTAATCCTTGGTCAGATGAAAAATCAAAAAGTGTTTTGTGAATTGGCGTCTCTTTTTGTAAAGTTCTAAGGTTTTTGTCCATCGGGAAAGAATCAACAATTTTTCCTGGATTAAAAATTGAGTTGGGATCAAATATCTTTTTAATTCTTTTAAATAGCTGATAGTTTTCCTTCCCCACAACAATTGGTATAAATTCAGATCGAACAATTCCATCGCCATGTTCTCCACTTAAAGACCCTTTGTATTTCTTTACTAAATAAGCCACTGCTAGAGTAATAGTTTTAAAATCTTCAACTCCTTTTTTAGTTTTTAAATTTAAAATAGGTCTTAAGTGTAACTCCCCTGCTCCAGCATGAGCGTAATAAACAACTTCTTGATTAAATTCTTTCATCAGTACTTGAAAGTCTTTTATATATAAAGCAAGCTGCTTCAGCGGGACGGCAGTATCTTCAATACAAGCAACAGCTTTTGAATCTCCAACAATATTCCCTAGTAGTCCAAGGCCAGCATTACGTAATTCATTTGCCAAAACTATCTCCTCACCCCATAAAGGAATTGCAGCATAGCTTAATCCTGAATTAATTATAGTTTCTTGAAGAGCCCTTAATTCATTTTTAAGGATTTCTAAAGTATCTCCACGAAGCTCTAAAAGAAGAATTGCTTTAGGATCACCCTCTAGAAAAAAACGATTTTTTTTATATCCCGGATGATCTTTAGTACAGTCTAAAATTATTTTATCCATCAACTCACAGGTATAGAGATGGTGATCCATTACAGGTACTACAGCCTCCATAGCTTGCTGAATACTATTAAAATGAACGGCCAGCATTACTGCGTTTTTTGGTGGCAATGGACTTAAAGCTAGGGTAATAGAAGTTGTAAATGCTAAGGTCCCTTCACTTCCAGCGAGTAATTTAGCAATATTAAATGGGGTGCCAGATTGAGTAAATGGCTGTTGATTTAATAAAACATCAACTGCATATCCTGTATTACGCCTATGAACACTTACTTCTGGAAAATCTGATTTTATATGATGTCGTACTTTCTTATTACCAAGTTCTTGAAACAGTGATTTGTATATTTCACCTTCCATGTTTTTCTTTGATTTTTTTATATTCAAGTCAGCTGCTGAACAATTTCCAAATTCAACTTCTGAACCATCACTTAAAAGAGTTTCTAAACTCACAACAACATCTCGGGTTACACCATACTTAATGGAAGTTGTTCCGGAAGAATTATTACCTACCATACCACCTAAAAGACAATATTGAGAAGTTGAGGTGTTTGGACCAAAAAATAAACCTTTTGTTGCTAAAAACTCATTAAGAGCATCTCTGTTAACTCCAGGCTGAACCTTAACTGTTCTTGACTCGACGTCTAAAGCTATTATTTCTGTAAAATGTTTAGAAACATCAACGACAATTCCAGGCCCAACACATTGTCCTGCGAGTGAAGTTCCAGCAGAACGAGGTATTAAACTTATTCTATGGGTATTTGCAAAAACAATTAATTCTTTTAGATCTGCTTTATTTTTTGGAAAAGCAACAGCTAAAGGATCTATTTTGTATACGGAAGCATCTGTTGCAAATAGGGCTTTATGAACTGAGTCCCACTTCAGAGTACCTTCTATTTTTTGTTTTAACTCCTCTAGTTCCGATTGCATGCAGGTAGATCGTTTTAAGCGAAAATAATGATTTGTTTTTCAATTCCAACCAATTGTGTAATTTAGCTATTATTTAGAAACCATGATCAAGAAAATTACAATTGCACTTAGTTTAATACTTTTAACATTATCATGTCAAAACACATCAAATACTGTTCGTTTAATAGGAACTACTGATCTTGGTGACGGAAATAAAATACTTCATGTAGTTGCGGATTTTAATAATCAACCCAAAATTTTAGATACGATATTAGTGAAAGAAAATAGTTTTTCATTAAATCTTGAGATTGAATCTCCAGACATTCATTTCCTTCAAATAAATGGCCAGAAAGAAAGTTTTCCTTTTATAGCTGAGAATGGAACTATTATAATTGATTTGCATAAGGATAGCTTAGGACTTTCTAAAGCTACAGGCACCATTTCTAATGACGATTTTATGCGTTATAAATCTGAAACACAGGTTTATATTACTTCTTTAAATGCTATTGGGAATGACTTGCAACAGGCGATGATTTTAAAAGATTCGCTCTTAATTCAAGACTTAAAAGATCAATACCAAGAAGTTGGTGATCAGATCAAAAGCTATGAACTTGATTTTATTAAAACATCTAATAATTCTTTTATTTCGGTTTTAATTTTAGAACGATTTGTTGCTAATAAAGGAATTACTATTCCTGAAGCAACTGAAATCTTTAATGATTTTAACGATGTTATTAAAAATAGTGTTTCTGGAAAAAAAGTTTCTAAATTATTAGCTCCTTCGTCAAAACCAGAGGTGGGTTTAACTGCTCCCATGTTTAAAGGACCAAATCCAGAAGGAGTTCTAATTTCTCTTGAAGACCGTTTAGGAAAAATTACAATTATAGATTTTTGGGCAAGCTGGTGTAGACCGTGTCGTGTAGAAAATCCAAGTTTAGTTAAGTTGTATAAAAAATATCAATATAGTGGTTTGTCAATAGTGGGTGTATCCCTAGACAAAGGAAAGAATCAATGGTTACAGGCCATAGCAGATGATGGTTTGATTTGGGATCATGTTTCAAATTTAAAATTTTGGAACGATCCAATTGCTAAACTCTATCAGGTAAGTGCTATTCCTGCTACCTTTATTTTGGATGAAAATGGTATTATTGTTGCTAAAAATTTAAGAGGTATTAAATTAGAACGAAAAGTAGAAGAGCTTTTAGGCTCTTTATAGTCTTAATAACGTTGTTTTTTAAATAGTATTCCACCTGCTGCAAGGGTAGTAAGAGATAATATTCCGAGCATTAATTGCGAGGTGTAAATTACTTCAGGTATAAAAATAATAGTAATAATTATTCCTCCTAATGCACCACCAAAATGTGCTGTATGGCCAATTTGATCATTTTGTATTTTCATTCCATAAATAGTATAGATCAAATAACCTATTCCAAAAAGATAACCAGGAATTGGAATTGGGATAAAAAACAACATCAATTCAATACTTGGATATAATAATAAGGCACTAAACAAGACACCCGTTACAGCACCACTTGCTCCTACAGTAAATTTATGATTAGTGTTATCCCATTCACCATTTACATTAAGTGAACCACCAGCTGGAGTACCTGTTGTTACAAATTCTACTATATTTGTTGCAGTACCCACTATCTGATTAGCACCCATTGCTCCTTTAACAAGAACTTTGGTACCAGAACCACCATTACTAGCAGAAGTTCCTATTCTAACCGAACCATTATCATCCCATAAATGGATATTATAATGATTATATTCTTCTCCCCTTGTAACGTAACAATTTTTATACACTAAACTAACTCTTCACCTATTCCTACTATTTCTGATAAAATTAATAATGATGCTGCTAAAT
>ENA-ORDA01002110-ORDA01002110.1-marine-metagenome-genome-assembly--contig:-NODE-2110-length-15520-cov-5.193421_pt1 | contig 15520 bp, 17 predicted proteins | sample MGYA00237778_ERZ508506 | MGnify/ENA primary metagenome ERZ508506 (study PRJEB26177, sample SAMN06267891) | marine metagenome | isolation source: Monterey Bay, California, USA | place: Pacific...
GCCTTGTTCTCTGCCTGCTCTTTATTTAATATAGTAATCAAACCCCAATCGCCCAATAATTGAGCAATAGTATTCCTTCTTTCAATGTCATTCTCTGAAAAGTTTGCAAACTTACCATCTAGTGCAAACAGTTCTTTAAAATGTACTATGAAATATCTTCCTTGTTTGTGTAGAATATGGCATGATTGGAATAACTTTTTGTCTTTCCTCGAGGCTACGCCTATTCTCGTTAGGGTTTCTCGAACCTTCAGAAAATCATCTGGTTCTTTTAATTGTACTTCGAGCATCTTTTCAGGATGCCAACTATTATCTAACTCATTCATTTTGTCCCACCTTTATATAAACTTTCTTTAATTAATTTCAATTGTTCTTTGGTGAGTATGTCGAGAGCAGACTTAGCCTTTTCATTACTATATCCATAATACTCTTTTACACACTCAATATCTTTAATCTTACCAGCCTTCAGAAAAGGAGTAAACCTTTTCTTCTGTCTTATACTATTTAGTAGAAATTGAAATTGCATATCTCTATCAAGGAAATGATTTCGATTCATTTCATTGCTGAGCATTATGGTGTCTTGAAAACCAGATAGGACTTTGTTGACCATAAATGCAGGGTACTTCTTTTCCCACATAGGGTCATCAGAATCCATCAGATTCTTTTTGGTGTGATTTATCGCAGGGAGATAATCTTTAAATAAATCGTACATTACTTGAACTTCACTTGGGACATCAGTTCAGTCAAACATGCAACTAGATTAATCTCTTGGTCTGCCACAAAGGCAGACTTGTATTGATAGTCAGCGATAATCAAAACAGCATGAGGTATTGTTGCAGGCTCAAGTGTTGTGTATAAACTATCATATATCTTTCTGAATATTTTAACTGGGTCATTGTCAAGATTATTTACAACCCACTTTCGCATTTCGCCAAACTCTTTACCTTTCAAATGTCCTGTTAAAGACTTGAGATTTTCATCAGAGATATTTACAAGAACGCCAGCATCAATCGTGCCTGCTACTGAATATCTTTGCAGTTCATTGATAAGTTTTCTGTTGTCTGGGAAATGTTTGTTGACAAGCTCTGCAATTACAGCCCGCTCATAGGCAATATCTTGTTCTGCAAGAATAAATCTTGCTCGTTCAAACAATTGAGCTGCAAGTTTAGGTTTGTCTTTGTTATTGATTCTGAATTCTATATTTGAGAATCGGCTGTGAAGTGGTTCAATGATTCTATTCTTAAAATTACAAGTAAGAATGAATCGACAGTTCTTATGAAACTCCTCAACAAAGCCTCTTAAAGCAGGTTGTGTTGATTGAGGATTAAGATAATCTGCCTCGTCTAGTATCACTACCTTTTTACCACCAGATAGCGATACAGTCGAAGCAAAGTTTTTGATTTTGTTTCTGAGAACATCAATGCCACCTTCTTCTGAACCGTTAATCATTATCCAATCACAGTTCATTTGCTCACACAATGCCTTCGCAACTGTGGTCTTGCCGACACCTGGTGTGCCAGAAAATAACATGTTTGATATTTCGCCCTTGTCAATAAAGGACTGAAACAATGTTTTTAGAGATTGTGGTAGTATACAATCATCAATTGTTTTTGGTCGATACTCCTCGACCCATAGAAAGTCTGTACTCATAATTCACCTTATTCATAATATATAATATAAAAAATTTACGCATTGAAAACACTATCAGGTTCTAATGCAATCCAATATTCAATTGGCAGTTTTGTGTTTTTAAAGTGAGAGATAGACTTTGATGATACGCCGACATCATAATCGCCAGCCATCATTTTAAGATTTTCTACTTTAAAATAAAAGGTATAATCTGCCGTTGCATTTTCGCCAACAACAATATCAAAATTATTAGATGTGTCATTTTTCTTATCACACACTTTCAACACAACATTACCACCTTTCTCGCCGACAAGTGCAAGGTCAGGTGCTTTCAGAATCGCAGCCATCTTTTGTAGTTGTGCAAGATTAGATTCAGACAAACTAAATGTTACATCTGTTTCAGGCATGTTGACATCTTTGGTTGGTGCAACGATTACTGACGGGTCAGAGTAAAAGTATTTCGCTGTTGCACGACTGCCTTCAGCAGAGATTGTCATATGTTTATCTTCTAGTGTAAGTTCAGGTTTGTCTAAACTAGACACCACAGATAAGAATTCGTTCAAATCATAGATGCCGAATTCACTATCAAATGATTCTGAGATAGTTGCCTTGGCAAAAATGTTTCGCATTGTAGAGATTGTATTCAGTTCACTACCAGGTTTGATTAATATGTTTGTATTAATCTCTGAGAAGTTTTTAAGAATATCGTGGGTATTGCTATTTAGTTTCATTATATAGTCCTTTTAATTAAGTAATGTTATTATACATTAAAGTCATGGTGTTGTCAAGCGATAGGCACCAGATAACTGGCACCTATCTATTTTACAATTAAGAGATTTTAATTGAACGAGGTTTTTTCTCCTCGGGAACTATCTTCTCTAAATCGACAATCAACATACCATCTTTTAGTTCAGCACCATTAACAACGACTTCATCAGCAAGTGTAAATGCTTTCTTGAATTGTCGTTTTGAGATGCCTCTGTGTACGGTTGTTGTATCATCTTCCTTGTCATCCTTTTCAAAAACAGACTCGATAGTCAATTGATTATCAGCATATTCAATGCCAATATCTTTTTTACTGAAACCAGCAAGTGCCATTTCAATAGTCCAATTGAAGTTATCAAGTTTTTTGATATTGTATGGTGGGAAGTTTGAGCCTTGAGTGTGCTTTAACTGTGTGTTAAAGTGGTCAAAGACATTATCGAAGCCCACTTGAAATGGGCGAAGGTCGTTCCATATAGATAAGGTATTTGTAGTTACCATATTTTTCTCCTTTTATTAAGCAAGTTTTAAAAATGATACCTCTATTGAGCGTATCACTATTATTTATAAGGATAGTTTTTCGTGGAAGGAGAAACTACCCAAAACCTTTTCATTCGGTGTCATTGCGGATGACACTCTACCTCGATGATAGGGCTTACGAGTTGCCTATCACTCCTATTTATACAACAAGAGGTCTTATCTGTTAGAATAAGCGTACTTTTGTGTACCATAAATAGATTCGATACCGGCGGCAACGATTTCATTAAGGTTAGTAGTCTTTTCATCTTTACCGAAATAGAATACTTTATCAACGCCAGCAGCGATAATTGATTTAGTTGGTTTACCCATACGATATGTAGTACCACCAGTTGATGTAGTATTAATATACACCATGTGTCCTTCAGTTCGTAGTTGGTCAATCATTGCTCGTGGTGATGTCAAATCAAATCTGCTTCTCAAAGATGACCATGTTACTGCCTCACCTTTTGATAATAGATTTAATACCTTTTCTTTTTTCGTTAGCTTTTTATATGCCATGTTGTAAACTCCTCAGTTTTTTTGTTGCCGTTTAATTATGACTCAATACTAGGCAACCGTAGTATCAAGTTCTTTTGTGTATATTATACTCTAATTCGTGTTTGTTGTCAAGCATGTAGAAAAGTGGGCGGAGGATGGCCGCCCACTGGACTTACTACATTATGATTTGATGTATTTTAGTAACTCACATTACCATCCTCAACATCATCGGATTCTTCTGGAACAAAATCATCATTCAACCAAGATGAAACATCTTCGCCGCCGTCAATCTTAGTATATAAATCTAAGAACGAAGTCTTAGTATCTAGGTCGAAACGGTTAGTACACATCTCAATCGCCTTCATTTTGTTTTTGAAGATTGAGAACGCCTCAACGATATGAACTAAACGGCGAGTTGAAATCAATTCGTCAACGCCGCCTTCATAATAAGTCTTACGAATTATGTCAGCCCAAGTAACGAGTGAACTAGCAAACTCAGAGTCAACAGTAGAAGTAAGTTTTTTGTCAGACATAACATTCAATAAGATTTTTTCTTCAATCTTATTAGATGGGTAAGCCTGTTCGATAGTAATTGGGAATCTTTCGAGGAACGCCTCGTTTAGAATGTTAGTACCGATGAACTTGCCATCGTCAGAACCTTGACCTTTTGTGTTAGCAGTAGCAATCACATTGAAACCTTTTGCAGGTTTGACAAACTGGTTAATCTTTTTAAGAAAGACGCCGTTGCCTTCAAGTATAGGCTGTAGACACATAATCTTGTTAGAAGCAAGGTCGATTTCGTCAAGTAATAATAACGCACCTCGTTTCATTGCTTCGATAACAGGACCATCTTGCCAGACAGTCTGCCCATCTTGTAGTCTGTAACCACCAAGCAAATCATCTTCATCAGTTTCGATTGTAATGTTGACACGAATACATTCACGATTCGCAGCAGCACATGCCTGAGATACATTCATTGTCTTACCGTTGCCAGAAAGACCAGTAACAAATATTGGGTAGAACGCCTTAGACGAAACAATCTTTTTGATATCTTTGAAGTAACCCCAAGGAACAAAAACTGGGTCTTTGTCAGGAACGATATTGCCGATTAGACTTGAAACAACAAACGCAGCCTTAGCAACAACTGGTTCTTTAGGTTCTTCGGGAACTAAAGGCACATCAGTTAGTGTTGGTGAGAAATCATTACCAGCAATTGGTAGTGAATAGACACCACGAGAAACTAGGTACTTTTTATTTTTCAACCAAGATGGATTTGAGATTTCGCCTGATTTGACAAAATCATTTATCTCTGAACGAGAGATTTCAGTACGACCGTACTTTTTATATAGTGCCTCGACTTGGGCAGTTTGTAACTCATTTAATGTATTCATATTTTATCCTTTTCATAATGTAATTTATCAATCTTTCACTAGCTATTATACAGACATATCGGACATAAGTCAAGCATTATTCCACTTATTTGGAAGAAAAATATTCAACTGAGAGTGAATTGAATTCAACTTAGTATCCATGTTTACTCATTTCGTTATCTCTTTCATCCCATTCTTCGCCAAATGCTTTGACCACATTTTCAATATGCTCTTCTACTGTCAATAAAGACGGCAGTTTATACACACCTCTTTCGTATCGAAATACTGTATTTTTCATAAGCCAAGCAGGTTTCTTAATACCATAATGGGCCTGTAGAAGTGTAATTTGTTTTCTAGTAATTTTATTTGTAAACCCCCATTCGTTTGCCAGTCGGACAAACTTTTCTTGACGAGGAGTCATTTTGTAATCTTCAAAGTTTTTCATAATCATGCAACCTGTTTAATAAATTTGTTAAGAACGACACGAGATGTTTTACTGTTTTTCAGAGAACCAGCAAACAACTTTTTGATTTCGCCTTTCTTGGCATTTTCAGAAGGCATTGGCATTTCATTATCAACGACATTCATTTTGCCACCAGCAAGAAGATAAAGTTCATCATAGCCAGTATTTTCTGTAACAACTAGACATTTGTTTTTTCTGAATTCAGCAGTAACTTTTTTTCTATCGTAACATTTGAAACCTAACCCATAGAAATCTTCTGTTGGGAAGTATCTGTTAAGAGTGCCTCTGCCGATTGTAGTTTTTTCGTCAACAAAGAAACCAAGAACTTTACAACCAGTTCTCATTTTCAGAACTTTCAACAGAGCATCAGTAAGGTGACGCCTTGAGTTGCCGACTGGTACAGTTTTTTTAGTAAGTCTATCAGTCAAAAGAATATTGGCATCATAACCAATTCTTTTGAACTTCCAGTCGCCGCTGATTCGTCTAGTCATCCAAGAATCTTCTTCATGTTTTTCATCATCATTCAATGAGATAACTCTCTCACCGCCATCAGAAGCACCATCAGTCAAAAACACAGTATTCATTTTATCAATGCCATATTTTTTCTGAAACGCAGGAACCATTTTCATTGCAGCCATAATTGTATCGTTTAATGGAGTAGATGAAAGTTGAAAACCACGAGGCACACTCGGAAGGTTATCTTTCCATTGTTCTTTTTTAGCAGCTTCATAATCATAGTTTCTGCCACGATATCCGTAACGGTCATAACCATAAGTCGTTGCCATGAAATGTAAGTTCAACATACCTTCTTCATATTCTTTTGCAGTCATTTTTGAAGATATGAAATTCAACAACAACAAACCAGAATCGATTGTCATATCGCCGTCTTTGTAGTTTGCATGAGGTCTTTTGCGAGCAACTGTTTCGCCAGAATCTTTATCAGTATAACAACCGAACCAGTTGTTGTTACTGAAAGCATAAACTTCAAAAGGTATTTGAACTTTTCTACAAAACATAGTTAGGTTCATTAACTGTTTGATAGTCGGTGCAATCTTGTTATGCATAGAACCAGACCAGTCGATAAACATCATCAAGCCGTGGTTCTTGCCATCAGGAGTAACAGTCAATCTTTTGAATATATCATCATTGAATTTGTAACTGTGTAATTTAAGTGGGTCAACAACACCAGAGTTTGATTGCATTGCACGACTATGAGCAGTTGCAGCCTTCTTTAATTCAAACTCTTTGACCATATAACCAACTGCCTTTGATTGATTCTTAGAAAATTCTTTGTAATCAGTAATTAGATTTGACCATGATACTCTGTATTTTTCCATGAAGTAACCTTCAGTATGTAAAGCATTATTACGACTCTTTTTGAAAACGCCAGCAACTTCTTTGTAGTCAACAACATATTCAGAAAGGTTAGTAAATTCGTGAACATGGTAGTAAGCATTGTCTTTACATCTTTCGTCAACTAAATCTCTTTGACCATCTGCCCAAGCAGCGTCAGTTTCAGACTCAGGAACAAAATCGCCTGGTGCATAAGAATCGTTACTCATTTCAGACTGGTCGCCAGAATCAGAATCACCGAATCTTGAATCGCCTTCGCCATCTTCATCATCTTCGCCATCTTTGTTAGACTTGTTTGATTTGTTTTCAGACTTATCATCAGAATCTTCGCCGTCATGGCCTTCGCCGTCGCCGTTGTCATCGCTTTCGTCAGCGTCGCCGTTGTCGTCTGCATCAGCATCAACGCCATCGGGACCATACTCAAATTCGTGGTCGTCAAGAGATTTAGTTTCTGATTCACTCTTACAATATTCTGCCAAGTCAGCAGCAAGAATTCTAACATCATCAAACGATTCAACATTTGCCATTCTTTCAACAAACATAAGTTCTTCAGCGCCGTCAAACTCTATATCAGATTCAACATGCGACATTTTGAAGTGCATGTTTAGACGGTCAATCAATAACATCTCATTGACATCTTTGTCTTTAGTTTGAAAGAAATCGTTATTGATTAAATCTCTGTAACCTTTGATGAATGATTGAGATAGCCCAGGATATTTTCTTTTGATTAGTTTTTCGATACGAGCATCTTCAACAATGTTCAAGTAAGAATGAGGTGCAACTTTTGATTCAACAGCATCAACCCATTCTTTTTGAGGAGTGTAAAGTGCATGACCAATCTCGTGAGCAAGAAGCATATCAAGTATGTCATTGTTCATTTCTTTCCAGATAGGAACTACAAGAAGTCGATTACCTAAATCAAAGTAGGCAGTTTCGACTTTTCTGTGTTCAACTGTAATATTTTCAGTCGCAAGTAATTTTGCAAGATAAGATTTTGCTTCTTTGTTAATCATTTTGTTTCTCACTTTATTCATAATATATAGCCATTATAACAGATAGTGGACTAATGTCAAGCATTATTCCGTTTAATTGGATGGAATAATTATCCCACATGAGATAATGACATCATGCCTTCAGACACTTCACAGATATGTGCATTGATTAAAGAATCAATTTCTTTTTGTCTTTCGGCTTGTTCTTTAGCATAAAGATTTATGCCTAGTTCTGATTGCCAGAACTCTGAAATTTCTTTGCCTGAATTAAAGAAGTATGAACCGTGCCACCATCCGTCAGCATCAAAGTCAAACTCAAGTTCTGCAACAGGAGACCAACCAAAGGCAAACTCAATATAGACATAAGTAATACCATTATGTTCTTTAGCACCATCTTTATACCATTTACATAGTTTTACAGCCGCATCTGAATAGTGAACAACAAGACCTTTGTTGTTTGCATCTGCGAACTCTCTGTCGCCTTTACCTAGTTTAAAATCTTCGGGGTAGTTCATATCTTTTTCATCCTTTTTCATCATAATATAGTTATATTATATCAGATTTTGGGGGTGAAATGTAAAAACTTATGGTGCCAGTAGCCCACTATTTGGAGTGGAACTGGCATAGTAGTTTTCCCTATTGTAATAGGGTTTAAAGAGTTGTGTTATTTTTTGAAGATAAAAGTTGGTTCAAACTTCTTTCCTGGGATGTCAGGTCTGACATATTCACCCATATATCTTTGTTTTTGTTTTGGCTCTGTGAGTTCGCCATCTAAGTTCATAACAGCAGGTTTGCCTTGTTGTGTACTCAATGATAACCACCATGTATCTACATGTTCAAAGCCTACTTCTTTTGCAAGTGTAACAGTATCTTCTTCAAAGGTTTTATATTGTTTTGTGTTTGCAACATTAAGTGCAAGATATTTGCCAGTTTTAAGACCTACATGTGCGTTGGCGATAGTCTGTTTTAAAAAGTGTTCTTTCCACATCTCTGAGGTATCAAACTTAATACTTGATTGTTCTGGTTCATCACCATATGCTTCCCAACCAAAGTATGGTGGACTTGTCATTACGAAATCTAAACTTTCTTCTGGCGGCACATAAGTTTCACTACCTTCTCTGCGAAGTTCGTATCTCTTATTTGAATGTCCGTAGTTATCTCGTATCTTTTCTAGTCCTTCGTATGTCGGTATGCATGGGTCTGTGCCGATATAGTTCACGCCAGCTGCAATCGCACCTAGCAATCGACCACCATATCCCATACTTGGGTCCCAAACTGTGCCAGCTTCAGTACCTTCTAATGGACTATCTTTAGCTACAAATACATCATAGAGGGCAGCGGCCGCTGTCGGTCTAAAGTTTGAAACCATCTGTGTGCCTGTAACTCGTCTTAACATCAATCTCATAAGTGAGTCTGTGATTTTATGAGGAAGTGTTTTTGGAAAAAATACACCATTCAGTAATTTAGAAATGCCGTGCTTTAGTTTTTCTTCATCATTCCATATATCCATAGGCGTATGCATTTTACCACATTGAATACCCCATGCATGTTCCATAAAAGACCATGCAAGACTTTGACCGTGTTGTGTTTGTCCTATGATTTTACTTCTTCTATCAACAAGAACATCTCTCTTATAGTTCATTAGTTGTTCAAATCTTTGATTGCGCCAAGCATCATCAGTAGAATAATATGGAAAACCTTTCTCTCTCCACTCATCATAGACTTGTTGTATTAGTTCATCACTTGCACTCATAAAACTTCCTTCACATTGTCGTACATATAGACATCACCAGGCAAAGCATCTTTTACGCCACTTTTAGACCATGATGTAAACCCAACTAAATCCATGCCGTTCTTTTCATAAAACTTTTTTGCAATCTGGTTATCATTTCGCACACTTAGAAAAACTCGTCTGTTAGTCCAATTAAAAAAGTTCTGAAGTGTTTGACTTGCAGTACCTCTGTTCTTGGCAACTATTTGATGTAGTATACAATCGCCTTGTTGAGCCGTAATTGTGCCTATTCTCTGCTTTCTTTTATAATAATTGTATGTTATGATAACATCATTATCTAGTATTAAATTGCCACTAGCAATCATTCTTTTGATATAATCTTGTCTAACATGTGGAAACCACTGCTTGTGTTGAGAAAATATCTCTTTTACAACATCAAAATCATTTTCTTTGGCATGTATCATATTTGTACTATTATACTATAAAAGTCGTGCCTTGTCAAGCCACCATCGTCCTAAGACTATCATTGACATAACAATCGACTACAAGGTGTATTCTGTCTACTTCAGACATGTTTCTAACTGCGTGAGGTTTCGTAACATCCATATAATAATAATGACCTGTCTTTAAGTTATACTCATAAGCAACTTTAGCTCTTGGGCTTTCATATAAAGAAAATACAACATCATCATTTGTTCTGATTGGCACATGAATTCTCATAATCTGCCCATCATCAAACCCTAAATCTTTGTCAATCTTATCACTATGTTTGCCAATAACTTTGCCTGCCTCTAGTTTCATAAAACGAACTCGTTCATATTTACACGGCAAATTTTCTAAAATTTTAAACACAGGATTCAAAGGTGTTGCTTCGTGTAAAGATGTCCATTGTAATTGTTCGTCAATGTTTACTGAACTCTTTAACACACCAGGTTTTAGTATGTCAGTAATCTTTGAACCATATCCATATAATGATATTGCAGTCCAGTCATTACCTTTTGTATACTTTGTTTTGACTTTTGTAAAATCTAAGTCGTCAAGAAATTCAGCTGCGCTTGATAAATCTTCTGTACAAGGTTCTAGCGCCAACTCTTTCATTAATGGTCTAGAAAGTAATGCCACTTTGTCTCCTTTTTATTTCTTTAATCATCTTCTGTTTTGATTTCTCTGCCCGTTCTAGTTTGAGTTTACTTACGAGGTCTGTGAAAACATATCCATTCATGTGTTCGTTCTCGTGCATGAATATTCTAGCAGACATGCCATGTAAAGTTTCTTCTATTTCTTCGCCATTCTCGTCAGTATATCTTACTGAACACCACTTTGGTCTTTTGATTGATAAGAATAGAAATGGGAAAGACAAACAACCTTCTTTCAAGTTGATAGATTCAGGACTCACATCATTGATGAGTGGGTTGAATACAGTTCTTACTTTACCATCTTCGACTTGTGGGTGTCCGCCCATGACGAACATACGATATGGCAAGCCGACTTGATTCGCCGACAGACCAAGACCACCATATTTTACCATGTTATCATACATGACTTTTGATAATTCTTTTCTGTCTGCAAACCCAAACTGTTCTAATGTGTCATCCATAAAAGGTGCAATTTGCATTAATAGTCTTGGGTCGCTTGGTGGTATTAAAGGAAAGACTTGTTCTTTTTTCTTATTTACATGTCCTTCAAGTTCGCTTAGAATAGGCGTCTTGCCTGTCTGTATGTTTTCTAAGTGTTGAACTGCTGCCTCAATGTTTTCTGCGTTTAGTTTTTCTGCCATTATTCTGCCATCCTTGTAAAGTTTTTATATTTTTCAAATTTCATTACTCTTGGGAACTTATCAATTAAAGTATCACCTTTGTGAGATATTACAAACACATTTTCTTTATTCATTGTGTGATATAGTATTCTCATAAACTCGTCAGTACCAGATGTGTCTAACGAAGAATCAAATATTTCATCTAGTATAAGTAGATTTGTGTTTGTTGAGTTCTTCATCTTAGCAATCTCACGCCAAGTAAACAATATTGCCAAGTCAATTCTTAACTTCTCACCCTCACTAAATGAATGATACTGAAAATCATCACGGTGCCTTGATTTAATTGTTTCGTTAAATTCTTCATCAAGTGTAAAGTTCACAAAGAAGTCCATATCAGCAAGATTCTTATTGATATATTGATTCATTACAGGCAAATACTGTTTAATAATCTTTGTCTTAATACCAGTATCTTGCATCAGATGTCTTGCAGTATCAATATAGAGTTTTTCTTCTTTTTGTTTTAACTTATCTTTCTCTGCATCAACAAGCTGTTCTTGTAGTTGATTCAATTCGCCTGTTGCAACGCCTGTTGAAAACTTTTCATCTGAGAGTTCATCTATTTCTTTTTGTATTCTGGTCTTATATTTTTCAATCTCACTTATAGATGTTTCGTATCGACTAATCAATAATTCTTTTTCTCGTATTGCAATAACAGTTTCGTTAATCTTATCTAGTTTCTTTTGTGATGTTCTGATTGCATTATCAATCTGCGACATACCAAGCTCAAGTTCTACAACCTTTGCTTCTTTTACGACTATCGTTGCCTTTTTAAATGCCTCATCTATTGATTGTTGACAGGTAGGACAATCGTCATGTGATTGAAAAAACTTCAATTCTTTCTTATGCTTGATACAAGTGTTTTCTAACTTTGCTTCCATGGCTGTAAGTTTGCCGTGCTTGGTAGTAAGTTTTGTCTGGTCGATTATTTCTACTTGCATTTCAGCAATCTCTCGTCTTACACGAGCAATATCTTCTCTGTAATTTTCTATGTCTGTATCTGCATTTGTGATTTCTAGTTTCTTTGTGTCGGCAGTATGTTTAGTGGTATTACTGATATCATCTATATGTTTCTGTTGTGTTTCTATCTTACCATCTAGTAGTTGATAATTAAAGTCTGCCTGTTTAATTGTTTCGTCTTGTGCCTTTGCCTTCTCTCTGAACATTAGATTGAGTTTAGAAAAGATTTCAATGTCAAGTATTTCTTCTACGACTTCTCGTCTGTGTCTGGCACGAAGTTGCATAAAAGGAACGAATGAGGCGTTGCCCAAAATCACAACTTGTGTGAATGACCTAAAGTTTAGTTTGAGTATGTGTTGTTCTAAATGTTTTTGATAATCTCTAATGGCTGCATCTTGGTTCAACATATCACCATTACACCAAATCTCAAATAGATTAGGCTTTATACCACGAATAATTTTATATTCTTTTTTGCCTATCTGAAACTCGACTTCAACGACACATTCTTTCTCGTTAATTGTGTTTACTAGTTGGTCTTTTTTGACAGCACGAAATGGTTTATTAAATAGACCAAAACATAAGGCATCTAACATTGTAGATTTACCAGCGCCGTTATTGCCGACAACTAATGTTGTAGGCGCTTCGTTTAGATTAATCTCTATGAATTGTTGCCCTGTTGATAAAAAGTTTTTATATCTTACTTTTTTAAATATTATCATTTAATCGCATCCGTATCTTGTGCTTCAATATACATTTCTTTAATCATCACTTTCAGTCTGTCTTTATCTAGGTCAACTTTCAACTGGTCAACATAATTACTTACTAGATTCATTGTATCTTCTGCACCTTCGACAACATCATCACTTACATTTACATGTGATAGGTCAGAATAATCTTCTAGTATTTTTAGTTCGTGTACAGATATATCATTATACAGTCTTTCAAGCAATCTGTCAAACATTTCATTATCTTTTTTATTGATAACAACTAACTTCACATACTTTTGATTGTATTCTGTAATGTCAAACTTATCGTAGTTTGTCAAGGCATCATCATAATGCAACTTAATAAACATGGTAAATGGATTAGGCACAAACTCAACATCTCTCGTTTCAGTATCGAACACATGAAATCCTTTCTGGTTCTTATAATCTGACCATGTGATTTCATATTGATTGCCTAGATAGTACACTTGGCCATCATCATTCTTATGGTGAAAATGACCGCTATAGGTTCTTTCAAAACGACTTACAATGCTCTTGTCATGGCCATGTGTTTGTTTCATGGCATCATTCATACTGAAACCATTCAAATCAAAATGCCCCATGCAAACATCTGCTTCAGCAGTTCTTAACAATTCGATTGAGTCTGCTTCATTCTCTGGATTAATCCAAGGCATCATTAGTAACTTTGTACCATCAAAGTCTACTACTTTTGCTTCTTCATATATCCAAGGCTCGTTAGTACCGTCAGCAGTTGTGCATAACTCCTTTATGGCATTTACTTTGTTTGTGTTTCGATAGTAGATATCGTGATTACCGATAATGATATGGGTGTCTATCTTCTCATCCCATAGGCGTTTCATAAATTTCTTTCTAAAGTTATGAGCAATCCTAAAATTGATAAACTTTCTTCTGTCTACAACATCACCCAAGTGAATGAGTGTTTTGATATTATTTTCTTTTAGATAAGGAAAGAATATCTCGTCATAAAACTTATGAAAGAAATCATCAAAAATAAGACTATCGTTTCTTGCACCGAAGTGGGTGTCATTCAATAAGGCTATTTTCATAATATATTATTTAACTTCTTTTTTCTTGTCTGCTTCTGTTTCTTCTCTGCTGTTTCGTCTTAAAAAATCTAACATTTGACTTTGATATTGTGTATCATCGCCTTCCATTGAGTCCATCATTTGTTCAATACCGTAGTTAGCAATCATCTTTTGTTTAACTTCTTGTTGCTTCTTTTCTTTTTGAATTCTACGAATGAACGCATAATAGATTATCTGTGTAAAATATGCAAATGGATTCTTACTCTTTTCGGGGTCAAAGTTATCCATATACTGTAGACAATTCTCTATGCCATCAGAAATCATATCATCTCTGTATGTATAGTTAATAAAATTAGGTCGATACGATAGGTGATTTGCAATCTTTAGATAACATTCGCCTATGTAATTAGTAACAGTAGGTCGTGGTTTGCCTTCTTCTTCGGCCTTGATTCTTAATGCACGATACTCTGTCATTGCTGCCAGAAACTTCTTATTATCTACATAATGAGGTTTCTGTTTTGGTTTTAACTTTTCTTGTTCTGCCATGTTATAGTCCTTTTCTGTCATTACGCTTCAATAGATTCTTCAAACCTTTGACTAAATTACTTTTCTTTTTTGATTTCTTATCTTTTAATAGATGAAGTTTTTCTTTAATATGTTTTAATTGAGTCGCCTTTTTGATGTTTCTGTCAGTTGTTTTATTCATGTTAGTTATTATACTATACCTAGTCTGGGTTGTCAAGCAAATACTGAAAATAATTTATTTGGAATAAACGCTTGACACAGGTGAAAAATGAGTGTATAATCGCATATGTAGATGCGGTGAGAGACCATAAAGCCTAAAGCTTAATGTACTGTTTTAGGTGTTTCAAATGTGTCGAAGTTGTAATCATCATCTTCTCCTACAAATTCTGAATCCATTTCTTCAGCAATATCTAATATTCTATCTATATCTTCTGGCGTCAGCCCAGGTCTTAATGCTAACTTAGCATCTGTTTTATCAATCTTTTCTAACACAACTTCATAGTAGTGTGCCAACTCAACAGTTGCTACAGATATAACAAGAACTTTATCTTTTAGAATATAAAATTCTTTATCTTGTGTGAATGGAATCCATCTACATAATGTTGTATCTTCCTTTAACCCATGTTCTGTCATACGAGGCGTTGTAACCATCTCTAATGGGTTAGCAATTCTCATATGATTGTCGTCAACAGATATTGTGCCAATCAATAGACTTCCGTCCATCAACTTCACTAGTCTGTAATCAGTCGGGTGTGTAGGTTCATTTATTGTTTCCATACTTATATTTATCAGTCCTTGAGGTCTATGCTGTGCATTTCGTAATCAAATTCTTCTTCTGTGTAGATGTTTATTCTCTCTTGAAAGTGTTTAAGAGTAAAGTTTTCTTTTGACTTCCAAGTCATATCATCTGCAATATCATACAATGTAGCATCAACTTTGTTTTCACCAAGTCTTAGACCACGACCAATCGATTGTAGATTTCTGACTCTACTCTTAGATGGACTTGCAAAGATGATATTATGTAGATTCTTAATGTTGACACCAGTAGAGAATGTGCCATAACTTGCAACAATGATAGCATCTTTTTCTTTCTCAACGATACCTCGAATTGCTTCTCGTTCATCTGCCTCAACACC
>ENA-ORDA01002111-ORDA01002111.1-marine-metagenome-genome-assembly--contig:-NODE-2111-length-15513-cov-4.895051_pt1 | contig 15513 bp, 18 predicted proteins | sample MGYA00237778_ERZ508506 | MGnify/ENA primary metagenome ERZ508506 (study PRJEB26177, sample SAMN06267891) | marine metagenome | isolation source: Monterey Bay, California, USA | place: Pacific...
AATGGATCTCTCACCTTGAGCACTTGGCGCTCTCTGCGGAGCGAGAATCAGACCAATTGAGAGCCGTTGAGACCCTGATTAAAGCTGAGGGCTGGGCGCAGCCAGAAAAGAGCGAAGTTGTGACCTTTGCAGGCAATTTTCTTGCGGATTTAAGCCTAGATGAGCCCATTGATGAGGTTAAAGTGCTAGAGCCAGGCTCCAAGCCTATAGAAATCAACGACTTACACTAGGGTGCCTGTACCTTCCAAAGGTACCTGTCATGCGTACCCCTGCATAGAAAGGCGAACAAAATCAACGACTTAGCGGTTTTGGATGGATGGGGGGGGATAGAAGAGGAAGCAAGGCGCGCCGTCCGCATATCAAGTTACATTTGGGGACATCCAGTAACCAGACCCGTTTTTTGGGGGGCGGTCTTTCTCACCTCACTTTGCAAAAAAATCAGAAACCAAAAATTTGAAAATAGGAAATATTGAAAATGGCTACACCGGCAAAAGGAAAGGCAAAGGTAAAAGTCACCTCTAGCGGCAAGCGTGTGAGCTATGGGCAGAGTGGCAAGGCTAAAGGTGGTGGTGCAAGGGTTAAGCCTGGAACGTCTAAGGGGGACTCCTACTGCGCTCGTAGCCTAGGTATCAAAAAGGGCTTGCCTAAGGCTAAGCAAGACGACCCAAACACCCCTAACAATTTGAGCAGAAAGCGCTGGAAATGCTCTGGCGCTAAATCTAGGAGATCGTAATGAGCTTATACGCCAATATCCATAAAAAACGCGCTGCCGGTAAGAAGATGCGGAAGAAAGGCGCTCCAGGGGCTCCTACAGACGCTGATTTCAAGCGTTCCGCTAAGACTGCTGCGAAGAAGAAAAGCCCTGCGCGAAGCAAAAAGGGTTAACCGTGGACGCTGTGCAATTACTGTCGCAGCTGTGGGCTCCTTTGGTTGGCGTGACGCTCTTGATCTACACGATTAGCCGCTTGATCGGTGATGTGGAGACGCTGAAGAGCAAGGTCGAGGTTCTGTTCAACCTGTTCAACGCCATGAAGGATAAGAAGGACAAGGACAACTAGAGGCTCTGTAAGGGCTTTAGGAGATGACATGGAGCAATTACTGATATCGCTTGAAACAGCCGCCAAATCGCTTGATATGCCGCTTGAGGTGTTCATCGACGAGGTACTTCCTGCTTTAGATGTCTACTGTTGCGGTGATGCTGACTACATTCGACCAGATGATTTGTCAGGTCTTATCGATACGGTGTTCGGGCAGGATTTTGAAGGGGTCGTTATCGAGTTATTTCCGGACAAATCCGAGTAATTCTCTGGCTTTAAAGGCTATTAATTACTCTTATCTGCTTGATATTTATCGAGTTTAATAATAGCGTACCCTAACTTGCCACTTTTTAGGCTAATAGATGACTAATTCAACCATTAGATTAGAGCGATTTTGCTACCATCCAGGTGGAACATTGGGTGTTATCAAGATAGAAGAAGAAACTTTCTACACGATTGAGCGCCCTTGGCTTGAAAATCAGGTCAACGTCAGCTGTATCCCAACAGGAACCTACGATTTAGAGCGACGAGACTCTCCGCGGTTTGGGGAGACTTGGTACTTACCCAATGTTCCGGATCGTTCATGGATTCTAATGCACGTTGCCAACTTCCCCTCTGACGTTCAGGGGTGTATCGGTATTGGCACAAGCCTAATGTCAGATCGAATAGCAGTCAGTAACAGCCGCACGGCTCTGAAGGCGTTCGAGTCAATTACGGTTGGAAAAGAATGGAAGATGACGATCGTCAATGCGGAATATGCGGCGTTGTAAAGCATAGAAGCCAGTTTGATAAGAGACACGGAAGAGTTTGCAGGAAGTGTTTATCCGACAGGATGAGGTTCAAGAGGTCTGGCAGCATCAAGATGTCTCTGAATCACAAGCTGACCAAAGCCAAGGGTCGGAAGAAGTTTAGCGTTGACATTAGCGTGGAATATCTTCTTGAACTGTGGGAATTCCAAAAGGGGCTTTGCGCCGTAACAAAAATTCCAATGATCACTACAGACACGGATTCCGATCTTGGTGTGAGTATAGACCGGCTCGACAACGACAAGGGCTATATCGTGGGCAACGTCAGACTGACCTGCGCCCGAGTAAATTTAATGAGAAACACCCTCAGCGATTCAATGCTGTATTGGTGGGCGTCTGCAATAAGCACGGGAATTTATGAAGATTGAAGATGCGGCGAGAAAGCTGAAGAAAGACTTTCCTTTATATGCCAAGAATATCCTCAAGATTGTAACCAAAGAGGGCGAATCCAAGCCGTTTATCTTAAATCCTGGTCAAAAATGGATCCATAACAGGCTTGATCAGCAGCTTGAGACGCAAGGGAATATCCGCGCATTGGTCCTGAAAGCCAGGCAAGTAGGTATATCAACCTATGTTGAGGGGCGTTTTTTCTGGAAAATCACACAGAATCACAACGCTAATGCGTTTGTACTGTCTCACTTAGCGGAATCCACCAACTCTATCTTCAACATGGTGCGATACTTCTATGAGAATATCCCCCACCCCGCTTTCCAGCCGCCTTTAGATAGTCAAACTGCGACCACCCTAACCTTCTCAGGAATCAATTCTAGATACCGAGTGGGTACAGCGAGGAGTACGCAGACAGGTCGGGGGCAAACCAATCGATTTGTTCACGGATCTGAGGTGGCGTTCTACCCTGCTGGCTCGGATATTGTCGCCGGTCTTTTGCAGACCGTTGGTGGTAAGAATTCCGAGGTTGTCCTAGAGAGCACGGCGAATGGTGCTGGCGGTTGGTTTTTTGACCAGGTCATGAAGTCTTTGCGCGGCGAAACGGAATGGGTCACTTGTTTCATTCCGTGGTTCTGGATGCCAGAGTACAGGCGGAAGCCCTCCCCTTACTTCGAAAGCACTCCAGAGGAAGACAAGCTTGCGAAGCTCTACAACTTAGATGACTCTCAATTGGCGTTCCGTAGATCAAAGCTAGACGAGCTAGGGTCCAATGATCTGTTCAGGCAAGAGTACCCTTCCAATCCTGTAGAAAGCTTTTTGACCAGTGGTCGGTGCTTTGTTGAGGACGCTCACCTAACAGAAGCAGAGCAGAATTGTTATTCGCCCGATTTTTCCGGAGATTTTCAGAACGGCATCCTGATCAGCAGAACCTCTGGACCGTATCGGGAGTGGATCCCTCCTGTCAGAGAAGAAACTTATACGATTGGCGTAGACGTTGCTGAGGGGCTGGACCACGGGGATTACAGCTGCGCTCAAGTCCTTGATTCGCTGGGCAACCAAGTCGCTTGCTGGCATGGGCATATCGATCCTTGGGAATGGGGCAACGTGGTTGGTCAGATTGGCAGGCGGTACAACAACGCTTACGTTGTCGTCGAGCGAAACAATCACGGCTTAACTACCCTGCGCCGATTACAGGAAACCAATTACTCAAACCTCTTCGTAGAAAGCTCAGTCGATGGCGCCTACGGGGACCGGCTTACTAAGAGAGGCGGTTTCCTAACAACGTCAAAGACTAAACCGTTGATCATTGATAACTTGGCGGCGTTGATTCGGCAGCACGAAAGTGGGGTTGCAGACCTCAGTCTTGTGAACGAATTACGGACGTATGTTATTGATGATAAAGGGAGTTACAATTCTCAATCGGGATGTTATGATGATAGGGTAATGGCTTTTGCTATTGCACTGCATGGACTTGCTTCTATGCCTCGCTCGAGGCACCGCGTTATTCAACGACGATTCAATTCAATTGACTCAGTTGCGGGATATTAATGGAAGCAGAAATTATAGAGTTTGACCCAGAGAATCTTGATGGAACTCAAGAGTCTGATTTAGCCAATCTTGGGGCTCGCTTAGCGTCGGTTTTTCAAGAGTACAAAGATGCTCGGAAAGAAACTGAAAACCAATGGCTGAAAGACCTCAGGCAATACAACGGTCATTACGAGCCTGAGGTATTAGCTCGTCTGAACGAAGCTGGCGCAAGATCTAAAGTCTACGTTGGTCTAACTCGAACCAAGGTCATGGCGGCTTACTCGCGCATCATCGATCTGTTATTCCAGAACGGTGATATCTACTTCGGTATCGAGCCGACGCCCATCCCTACTATCGATCCGCTGAAAGCAATGCAGATGCGTCAGATGGCTGCTCAGCAGGTCATGAGCGCTAGCGGGATGATGGATCCGAACATGAATCAGGATCTCATCCAAGCACGGATGGCAGAGCTTGAGGAAGAGTTGAAGGACGTTGAGCGGCAGATTTCTAAAGACGCGGCTGAGCAGATGACCATCGAGATTAAAGATCAGCTGCTCGAAGCTAATGCAGAGCAGAAGCTGAAAGAGTCTATTCTCGAAGCTTGCATATTTGGCAGCGGCGCCGTTAAGTCAGGGACTGTCCGAATTGACCGTAAGCAGTCATATTCAAAATCGCTAGACCCCGAGACTGGAGAAGAGGCGTTTGTCCTTAGCCAAGTCGAAGAGGCTGTGCCAGAAATTCAAAGCGTTTCTATCTTTGACCTATACCCAGATCCTCACTGCACGAACCTTGAAGATTGCGACGGTCTATTCCGTCGTCATGTATTGCCCCGCAAGCAGTTTAGAGCGTTGGCAGACCTTCCTGGATTCGACGGTGAGATGGTGCGTTACCTTCTAAAGGTTAATCGTAAGGGGAACCATACAGAGGAAGACCACGAAAAAACTCGCAGACGGATTGCAGGTATCAACGACCACGGCGAATCAAACCGTTACGAGGTTTTCGAGTACTGGGGTTCTGTTGATGGATACGAGCTGCGTGATCAGGGCATGGAGTTACCTGAAGGGACTGACCCTGCTGACGACTTCAACGCCTGTGTTTGGTTTTGTTCCGGTAAAGTTTTAAAAATCATGCTTAACCCCATCAAGGGTTATTCGATTCCCTACCAGATCTTCCCATATGAACGGTCTCCGCATCAGTTCTGGGGGACCGGCGTACCTCGAATGATGAGGGACTCTCAGACGACCATGAACGCAGCCACTAGAATATGGCTCGATAACATGGCGTTAAGTAGTGGTCCCATGTTGGAGGTCAATACAGACTTGCTAGCAGCAGGAGAAGACCCGACAGACATTCACCCTTGGCGAGTATTCCTCCGAGAGGGTGGAGACGGTTCTATGCCTGCTGTGAGATTTTACCAGCCCATTGCTAACGCTAACGGATTAAACCAAATTGTTGAGCTGTTCAGGCGTTTTGCAGACGAAACAACGTCTCTTCCAAGTTATACTCACGGAGAGCAAAGCCGTAGCTTAAACAAGACCGCTACAGGCATGAGCATGTTGATGGGGGCTGCTAACGTAGCCTTAAAATCTACCATCAAGAATATAGATGATTTTCTTTTAGAGCCGATGATCAAGTCGATCTTCCATTTCAATATGGAATTTAGCTCTAACGAGAAAGCAAAGGGTGATCTCAAGATTATCCCTAGGGCGAGCACTGCCCTAGTTCAAAAGGAAGTGCAATCTCAGCGACTACTTCAATTCTTGTCGCTTGTATCAAACCCCATGGACTTGGCTATTGTGGATCGACCACAGCTTTTGCGTGATATCGCAAAGAGCATGGACATCGATCCTGATGAAATCATTAAGTCACAGGAGAGAATGCAAGCTGAACAAGCACTCCAAAATCAAATGCTCGGTGGAGCAAGCGAAGGCGGTCCTGGAACTGAGGGTGAGGCAGGAGGCATGGTCCCTGCTATCTCAGCTCCTGGAGTACCGATTGGCTGATGCTCACCAGCATTTAGAAAACTGCGACGAAAAAGAATTTAAGTTTCAGCAAGGGCGGGTTTTCGAACTGCGCCACATGCTGGAGCTAGAAGGCACGGCAAAAGCTGTGCTTGAAAAGCAGCGGACCCCGAGAGGGATATCCGCGATTGATTAACGGACATCCCTTGCGGACCCGTGGAGAGAGAATGACAAGTAGAAACGACCCAGAGCGACTAGAAGCTGAAGCAAAAGAGTTGTTAGAGCAATACAGCAAAGCGGCACAAGGAACCCTCGAGGAGACTGAAGCGTCTCCAGAACAAGAGGACACTCTGAAGGCTGAAGAGCAGTTTGATCAAGAAGCCCCCGAGTCAACGGACACGGCTGAGACTGATGCGGATGAGGCTCCTCAAGAGGAACAAGAACGCGGCGAAGATTCCGAAACGAGGACTGCTTTAGAAAAAGCAGAAAAAGCGATGAAAGGCGCACAGGCGAGAATGACCAGAGCTACGCAAGAGGCTGCGGAATTGAAGAAGCAAAATGCTGATTTATTCCAAGCTCTTACAGAACTCAAAGGTCAACTTGTGGACAAGGAGCGGGACAACGAAAAACTGCAACAGCTAAGGGAAGAATACCCAGACGTTGCTGGACCTTTGTTGGACGAACTCCAAAGGACGCAAGACGAGGTTAGAAGTACTCAAGATACTATGAAAGCTCAGGAGCAGCGACAATTTGAAGAAGTGAAGAAACAGTCTGTTGCGGAGCATTTTGCTCGTATCGAGGCGATTCATCCAGATGTAAGTGAACTTACGCAAACATCTGATTGGGCGCTTTGGTTAGAAGAGCAAGATGGACAAACCCAGCAATGGATTGAAAGCGGATCTTCCAATGACGTCAACACTGTCCTGAACAACTTTAAAGAGTATATGGGTATCAGACCTCCAACGCCGCAAGAGCGAGCATTAGAGCGAGCAAAAGGGGTTGCAGAACCCAGGTTGCCAAAGGCTCGAAAGCAAAACGTAAATGGCGATAAGAAGACTTGGTCTGTTGATGACATTATGCGGATGCCCAATCAAGAATTTGAGAAGCATCAGAACGACATTTTGAAAGCAATGGAAAAAGGAGCTATTCGCCGTTAATTAAAATTATCTCTTGTGAGGACTTTTTATTATGGCATTTCCAACTTACTCTTCGGGACAACAAGCGTTTATCCCAGAAATTTTTAGCAAGCTTTTGCAAGCTAAATTTTACCGACAGTCTGTCTTACCGGCTATCAGCAACAATGACTATGAGGGTGAAATCTCTGGTCAGGGCGATAAGGTAAACATTCGAACCGTTCCGTCTGTAACCATCAATGATTACACCGGCACAGTCACCAACCAAGACCTTACCTCAAGCACAATTGAGCTGTTAATCGATCAGGCTAAATATTACTCCTTTAAGGTCGATGATATTTTGGCTGCTCAAGCAGACGTAAACATGCTCGAAGCTGCATCTAGCGATGCCGCTGAAGGTATGCGCGTTAAAGTTGAGGAAGCTGTGCTAGCTGCCGTAGCTCCTGGCGCAAACACCGTAGAGTCAAGCACTACTACGATCACTGCAGGCAACGTTCTAGAGCGTATCCTCATCGCAGGAAAAGCTCTGGATGAAGAGAATATTCCTGAGGAAGGAAGATTCATCGTCTTGTCACCTGAGTTCATTATGCTGCTCAAGCAGTCTGAGCTTCGTCAAGCATATTTGACGGGCGATGGCACTTCACCCCTGCGTAACGGCAAGGTTGGCATGATCGACCGATTTACGGTTTTTCAGTCAAACATGCTGCCAGTTGATGCAGCTGGGACAGCAACCGCTGGTGCAACTAACATCCTCGCTGGTCACCCCAAAGCAATCTCCTTCGCGTCACAGTTCACAGCTGCTGAAACTGTACGTCTCGAGACTACTTTCGGCGATGCGGTACGAGGTCTGAAGGTTTATGGGTCGAAGGTAGTAGTACCTAAAGCTCTGTACACCTGTAAGTGGACTTAATAGGTCTGTGCGGGAGGGGGCAACCCCTCCCCTTTTACCTTAGGCAAAAGCAATGAATTCAAAAACAGCTAAAGACGAGCTGTATGAGACGGCTCTTAATGACTTCGGTGTCAAGCTTGATCGTCGTCAAAAGCTTTCCGATCTAGAGGAGCAAGTTCGCGTTATGAAAGAGGCAAAATCAAACCCTAAGGCTGAGCCAGTAGCGAAAGAGCGCAAGCCTAAAACCGTTAAACATATTGTTACGGGAAACACGTTTTGTTGGCAGCCGTTTCACAAAGGCAATGCGGACTTAGAAGTAATTGAATGGGAGACAGAAGATGGCGACAACTAAAGCGGTAGATATTTTGGATCGAGCGTCCATTATCTTACAGGACAATACTAACGTTCGATTTCCAAACCAAGAGCTGTTGAAGTTTTTCAACGACGCGCAGAAAGAAGTCGTTCTTCATAGACCTGATGCTCACATGCAAAACGAAGCCCTGCAGCCTGCGGATGGTAGTAAGCAAACCATCCCTGTGTCTGGGTTACGGTTAATAGATGTGGTTCGTAATGTTGGCGGCTATGCCATAACGCAAATCGACCGAAAAATACTGGACGAGACGCTGCCAAATTGGCACAACACTGTGCAAAACGCCACTAAGAAAATCGAGCATTTTGTTTTTGACCCTGCTGATCCTAAAACTTTTTATGTGTACCCAAAAGCAATAAACGCATCTGACAGTATAGAGATTATCTACAGCTCTGCCCCTGGAGAGATTTCTATTACAGACGCGAACTGGGGAAGCTCATCGACCGCCACAGGGCATGGCGGTCAATACATCAGTATTGATGACATCTACGCTAACTGTATTCTGGATTACATCTTGTACCGTGCTTATCAGAAAGATTCTGAGTTCGCGGGGAATGCCCAGCGTTCAATGATGCATTACCAAGGATTTGCGAATGCACTGGGCGTTAAGACGCAAGTAGATAGCGTCATTACCCCAAGCCCTAGCAACCCTGACATGAATGCAGGAAGAAGATAATGAAGCTTTCGGACTTTTCGGTCTTCGTAAGATCTGAAGTTCAGGGCGCTCCCACCTTTTTAGTGGAGCGCTCGGTCAGAGATTCTGCAATAGAATTTTGCAGGCGTACTGGCGTTTATATTCCGGAGCCCGAAACTATTTCTATTATTCCTGGCATAAACGAGTACGAAGTCACGGTTCCTACAGGGACTGAGATGAATTACATCACTGACGTCTTTGCTAACAAACTCAAGTTGCAGCCTGTGAGTTATAACGAGCTGCTAGAGCGTTTGGGGGATGAAACCGAAACTGGGTCTCCCCGTTACTACTCGCAGAGAGACAACAGTTCTTTCTTTGTTGCGCCTATCCCAAGCAAGGCAGATAACTTCAGGGTTTTGTATTCACTGAAGCCATCTTCAAGCGCCAGCAGCATCCCAGATTCAGTGGGCAAAGAGCACAGAGAAACAATCACTCAGGGCGCTATATACAGGCTGCAAATGATGCCTAACCAGCCTTTTACTAATCCTGGAGCTGCCTCGTCTAACAAGCAGTTATTTGATAGAGAAGTCGGTCGAACCATCAGGCAAGTTAAGTACGGCTTTTCTGGCGGCTCTCTCAAGGTCCGATATAGGGAGTTTGTGTAATGGCTTATTCAGAGACTTTGAGCTTGGTAGTGGGCGACACGCTCCCAGAGTTAACGCTCACATTAAAAGACAAGAATACGGCTGCGTCTGGAGTCGCTCTAGACGAAGAGAATAGCGACACCTGGGCGCCTATAGACATTACCGGAGCAACAGTCGCTCTAAGAATTAGACAATTAGGAGCTACCTCTCTTGTCGATACCCTTATTTGTACTGTTACGGATGGGGTAAATGGTAAGTGCGCTACGGATTTTGGAGTGACAACTTTTGCCTCTGCCGGTCAATACGAGGGGGAGATTGAAATAACTTTCTCAGGTTCAACAGGCAAGCAAACCGTATATGACCTGGTCAAATTCAAGATTCGGGATGACTTCGACTAATGCCTAAGCTGATCCTAACCAATAGGGATCTGAAGTCGATATTAGCGAATCGAGATCTCAAGCTAGAACTGTCAAGCAAACTGCTGACAGCTTCTGCTGCATTAGATCCTGACACTCAGAACAGGTATTTTCGCAGTGGTCATGAAACCACGCTTACTGATCTCCAGTTGCTTTCCTACAGCAAGATCCTCGGCAGGTATGAAGAGTCGGAAGGTGTCTTTGTTGAGGCTACTCCTGAGTCTTTCTCTTTCACCGACAATCATGCCTCTTCTTTTGCCAAGCCTACCGCCGACACCTTCGGGTTCAGCGACTCCCTGCTGACGCAGACGAACTTCTTTAGGACTTTTACTGACGCTTTTGGGCTGGATGACATAACGGCGGTAGACGCCATTAAAAAAGATGTTGCCAGCGCCAAAACAAACCTGTTCGAGTTTTCTGATGATCAAGCTATAGGTGTAGGTAAAGGCTTAACGGATACGTTTTCTGTCTCAGAGGCAATCGATTCTTTTGGTGTTGGGAAAGGTCTCAGCGATTCTCAGCTCATTACTGAGTCTCTGGATCGGACGGTACAGTATTCCAGAGATTTCACGGACGCATTTGTTCTTGACGACGCGGCAACGGTAGACGCTCTGCAGAAAGCAACAAGCGCCCTCAAGCAGAACATCTTTGGCATGGGCGACGTATTTGGTCGGACGGTAGTATTTAACAGAGACTTTACTGACAGCGTTAATCCTACTGAAGATTATTCTTCGTCTTTCTCGAAAGCTGCCGCCGATGACTCTTTCAATGTGTCAGAGTCTTTAAGCAGGGTTGTTACCTACGCCAGAGCGGTAGCTGACGCGCAAAGTTTCTCCGACGCAGTGGAGACCACAGACGTAGGTAAAGGAATCGCAGACACGCAAGTGATGACTGAGGCGCATGCAGCAGCTACGTCTTTGGCTAAGTCAGACTCGTTCAGCATGGCAGAAGCAGCTAGCTCATTATTGGCTAAGACTCTGATCGAAGCCGTTCCTCTCTCAGAGTCTTTAGATCGGGTTGTTACTTATAACAGAGCTTTTACTGACGCCTTTGCACTGGATGACGCGGCAACGGTAGATGCGTTAGCTAAAGATTACGCAAACGCAAAAACAAACGTATTTGGTTTTTCTGACTCTCAAGCGTTTGGGTTTAGCAAGACTTTACCTACAGATACTTTCTCCTTTGCTGACGATGAGAATCTTCTTTTCGGCAAAGGACTCACCGATTCAGTGTCAATGTCTGAAGACTTCAGCTTTGCACTGTTTAGCAATGCAGCTATGAACGCTGCTCAACTTAACTCGTTCCCATTCAATCAATAATAGGAAGCAAAACTATGAAACTTGATAGCAACTTAGCGATGAAAGGTCGCTTGACCATCGCAATTAACGACGAAATCGTTAGAGATATAGATAACCTAGTAGTCAACACTGGAAAAAATTATGTAGCCAACCGCATGCAGTCTGATGTGTCTGGCGGCTCGCCTCTTATGTCGCACATGGCTATTGGCGCTGGCGTTTCAGCAGCTGGAGCGACTGACTCTGCTCTCGGTGATCAAAAAGCTCGTGTAGCTCTTAACGCCAATTCACCAACCCTGTCTGGTGCAACTGTTACTTACGTTGCAACTTTTAACGCTAACACACCTTCTTCAGCGGCAGCTATCACAGAGGCGGGGATATTTAATGATTCCTCTACTGGCACGATGCTGTGTCGCACCGTCTTTGACGTAGTAAATAAGCAGCCTAGTGATTCGATGACTATCACCTGGGCTGTGACGGCTTCTTAGGTGGATATTTTAACCATCTTTAACTGCGTAACTGCGGTTGTCACTATCGCGTCCGCAATTTGTGCTGCCACTCCAACGCCTCGGGATGATGCCTTCCTAGCGAAGTACATCTATCCGGTGCTGGAGGCGGTAGCCATAAATGTGGGTAAAGCCAAGCAATAGGAAATTACGATGACTGTTAAGTTTACAAACAACGCCAGCACGACAGTAGGCACAGGTATAAACGCATCAGCGACTTCGTTGACGGTTGCGTCCGCTTCCTCGTTCCCTTCATTGTCAGGCGCTGATGACTATTGCTACTTAACCATTCAAGGGGCGACAAACTCGACCCGAGAAGTGGTTAAGGCTACGGCGTTGTCGAGTAACACTTTCACAATCGTAAGAGCACAAGACAACACCTCCGCTGGCACTTGGGCTGCGGGGGATGTTGTTGAATTAAGAATGACGGCTGCACTTTTGACTGATGTCATTGATGCAGCAACAGTTGAAGGGGTGAAGACTAATTATCAGTACACCCCTACTGCTGGTCAGACAGTTTTCTCTGGAGCCGATAACGCTTCAGCCACAATGATCATTAACCAAGCGGCACTTGTTTCGGTTTACATGAACGGTGTTCGGTTGGTGCAAGGCACGGACTACAGCGTTTCTTCAGCCAACAACACAGTAACATTAGGTATTGGCGCAACCACCGCTGACATTATCGACATCGAGGTCTACGGAAACTTTGTTGGTCAGTCCGGTGCGGCAGTTGGTATCACGGGCGGCTCGATTACCGGCACGGCAATAACAGCAACTAGCCTCGGCGCTACTGGCACAGCCACCCTAAACACCCTTGTATCTAACAACGCCACGATATCTGGCGGTTCACTTGATGGTGTAACGATTGGTGGCACTACCCGTGGCGCTATTTCTGGTAACGCGATCAGCGGGACTAGCTTTGCGTCTACTGGCAACATGACCTTCGGTGATAACGACAAAGCCATCTTCGGTGCTGGCAGCGACCTACAGATTTATCATGATGGGTCTAATAGCTATATAAAAGATGACGGTACGGGTAACTTATTTATTCAAGGGACAAGTTTGCAGCTAGAAAACGCAGCAGGCGAAAACTTTGTCAACTGCGTAAGTGACGGCACTGTTGCAATATATTTTAATAATGCTAAGAGGTTTGAAACCACCTCCACAGGCATTGATGTGACGGGTTCGGTCACGGCAAGCGGTATTGATATCAACGGGGCAGCGCCTTACATCAAGTTTCTTGACACCTCTGGAGATGCTTACGCCAAAATAGATGCTGACTCTCCCGACGAAGGAACAATAAGAATACAAGCAGACCCCGGCAACTCTGGCGCAAACAGCATCATCAGGTTTGATGTTGATGGTTCTGAACGCATGCGCATCGATGCCAGTGGCAACGTGGGTATTGGTACTAACAATCCAACAGCCTATGGTGCAACAGGTACAACGCTTGAGGTTAAAGGCGTAAGCGGGTCAGGCTCTGGGTTGATCAAGGTCACTGGTGCTGACGGAGTTGTGTCGGGCGCACTGTATGCTGGTGGATCAACAACGATGATTATCGGCACACAGACAAATCATGCTTTTGCGTTTAGCACTAACAACACAGAACGCATGCGCATCGATGCCAGAGGCGTCGTAGGTATAAATGCAGTTCCAGAAGCATGGGACGCTGCGTTTTCATCGGTCTTACAAGTGGGAGCAATGTCTGTCCTAACTTCAGGTGGGGATAACGCGCGAATCTTCGGTAACGCGTATTACGATGGCGGCGCTTATTATAAGCGTATTAACACTGGTCACGCTCAGGCTTACGAGCAGGGGGCAGGGAGACATATTTGGTATAACGCTGCAAGCGGAGCTGCTGACTCAACTTTTGCTTGGGTGGAGTCCATGCGGATTGATGCCAATGGGAACCTACTGGTGGGGACTACTAATGTTAACCCATCACAAAACGCTGTTGAAGGTATTGCGCTTTCAGCAGGCAGCTACGGTGGTTATTTCAGTGCCGCAAGAAGTGGAGGTGTTGTTGCTCAATTCGCCCGCTTAACTAGCACCGGTTCTATCTTAGACTTTAGAAACTCAACGGCATCCGTAGGCGGTATTGGTACTTTTGGTTACGATACTTACATAGGAACAGGTATTGTCGGTATTCGCTTTAACGATGGCGGTAGTGCTTTAACCCCACTCAATACAACTTCAGGGTCAATTGCAAACTCTGATAATATTATATCGCTAGGCGAAGCTGATAAACGCTTCAAAGACCTCCATCTATCAGGCACAGCCACGATGGGCGGCGTTGAAGTTTCAGATACAGACGACATAAGGATTAGACTTTTAAACGGCGCTACTTTTAAAGCAGGAATACAGGTAGCCACTACAGCAGGCGATATGATTGCTGGGTCTGCGGTAGATGACTTAGCAGTACGCTCTCAAACAAACATGCTATTTAGTACTGGTGGCAACACAGAACGCATGCGCATAGACGCATCAGGCAATCTGGTGGTGGGTGGCACGTCTTTAAGTGCTGCAAGCAGTGTAGGCTTTACACCCACAGGGAATATTAGGCAGGTTTTTGCTTCTGGCGTAGCAAATGACAGTATCTTTGCAGCTATTTCAGGTGTCTCTAACGGTTTCCAAATTACTCAAGATACCTCTAACAACCAAAAATATATTTTCCATAATGGAGGGACTCCTAGCGTAACAATAGACTCATCAGGCAACCTGTTGGTGGGGAAGACTAGCAATACTATATCAGCGGCAGGCGCAAAACTTGGCACAGGAGGTTCTAACTTTACCCGAAGCGGTAATGAGGTAGTTTATTTTAATAGAACTACTAATGATGGCGAGATAGCTACATTTGCCAAAGACGGCACAACCGTAGGTTCTTGGCAGTCAAGAGCAGGTCTTGTAAGTACGATTATCCTTGACCCTAGATCAGGCGGCATGGGACTAACTGGTTCTGGTTCTAGATTTACTCCAACAAACGAAAGCGGAGTTGAGTCAGATAACAGAAATGATATTGGCACTTCTACTTACCGCTTCAAAGACCTCTACCTATCAGGCGGTGTCTACTTAGGCGGTACAGGCGCTGCTAATAAGCTGGATGACTATGAGGAGGGGACTTGGACTCCTGATTTGATAAGAAATGACGGGAGTGTTTCTGCTAGTTTTGGTGTAGTTAGTGCTACTTATGTAAAAATTGGCTCTATAGTTGTTCTAAAAGCATTCATAAACAGCATAACCGCGGGTAATTCAAATGGAAATCAATATTGGCGAATTAACGGAGTTCCCTACGCCTCTGCGGTTCAAGATTATTCGGGAGAGGCATTGGCATATAATAGCACTGGTGCAAATAATGTTTATGTAGGAGATGCTGGTGGAAACTTAATACTTTGCAATAATGCAAATGTTTGGACGCAAGCCTTGACAGGGCAATTCATGCTTAACATAACATATAGAGTAGTTTAATAATTTAACAAACCTTATGTCTAGTGGATTCTAGGCACAGACAGGAGCAACACAATGGCTTTAGAAAAAGTAATAACAGAAGACAAGATTGAAATCGTAGGTGAGTTCAAAGCAGTACAAGTACGAACCTGCACCAAAGTCCTAGAGGACGGCGTAGAGCTATCTTCGGGCTATCACAGACACGTAGTTAGCGCAGGCGATGACTACAGCAACGAATCAGCAGAGGTACAGGCTATCTGTGCTGCTGTGCATACTGACGCAGTTATTGTTGCATACGAAGCATCTTTGGAAACCGTAGAGGAATAAAGAATGGCATTAACTAAAGTAAGCAGAGGCTTGCTGAGTACAAGCATTGTAGACAACGGTAATGCCACTGCAATCACTATTGATAGTTCTGAGAATGTGGGTATTGGTGCTAGTTCGCCAGTTACACTCAAGTC
>ENA-ORDA01002116-ORDA01002116.1-marine-metagenome-genome-assembly--contig:-NODE-2116-length-15487-cov-6.864763_pt1 | contig 15487 bp, 15 predicted proteins | sample MGYA00237778_ERZ508506 | MGnify/ENA primary metagenome ERZ508506 (study PRJEB26177, sample SAMN06267891) | marine metagenome | isolation source: Monterey Bay, California, USA | place: Pacific...
TGCTGCTGCTGTGACAACTGCTCCACCACCACCTGCTCAACCAACAACGGTTGCCGATTACACAGGTCTTCCGCCAGGTGGAACCTACGATCAGTCAACTGGACAAACCGTCTACATTCAACCAGATGGTGTTCAATGGCAGATGATGGGCGATGGTAGTTTCAACCGTCTATGAGAATTCTCAACGATTCTTGGACCCGATGAAACCTGATTCGTGAATCAAATAACCTTTTGATGAGGGTTAGAGACGGATGGATGTGCAAAAGTCACATACCTTGCTTGCAAGGTCGATTCATTGGAGTTTTATTCTCCTCTACTTGTATGGAATTTTCAAACAAGTCAACGAATTAGAGGAACTTGAGGATACGAATCTCTTTTTGTTTGAGATTGTTTTCGCCACAGTTTTCCTCGTTATTGTTATTCTACGCTATTCGTACATGAGCCGATTCAAGACGTTCCTAGGCGCTCGAGAACCCGTCCATATCGTTCATTACTACTTCGCCCGTTCTGTTCACAAAGCGATGTACGTTGTCTTCATTTTACTTCCACTCAGTGGTCTGATGATTGCTGCATTGTATACGAAAGGATACCAAGACGAGGATGGATTGTTGATTGGAGCAACACTCGGCATCCATGAGTTTGCTGCTGTCGCAAGTTACGTGCTCATAGCAACTCACATTGCCGCAGCTATTTACTCTCGAATCAAAGGCGAAGGCGTCTGGTCTTCGATGGTTCCAATTTTGAATGAAGAGAAACCAACTGAGAACGAGATGGTCAAGAAGATTGCAGCCATTGAAGAAAAGATGTACGATAAAGTTGAATCACTTTTCTCTCGTGATAAGGCGTAATGAAACGCTTTGTCGGTTGTCTGAGCAAAGGGTACCCACTGCCAGGATGCCTAATCAAAGGGGCCCCCTCTGCTCAAATACACTCTAAATCACGATTATGTGTTATTAGGAAGAATTGTTAACACGTTCGTTTGGCATCAAACATGGAGCCTATACACGTGGCACTAATGTTGTCGATAATGCTCTGCTCGTTGGTGGCAGGGTTGTTGTTTGGATTTGCGATCGTTGTTATGCCAGGCATAGCAAAACTCACTGACAAGGAGTATCTTTTGACATTCAAACACATGGATGGAATCATACAAAACAACCAACCACTTTTCATTCTCGTCTGGGCAGGTTCAATTCTCTCAATAATCATCACATTGATTCTAGGAATAATGAACCTTAGCGGAACACAAATCTATCTTCTCGTATTTGCATCAATTCTGTATCTATTCGGAGTTCAATTGCCAACTTTCCGATTTAATATTCCTCTAAATAATTCACTACAAAATTTGGATATTGCGTCGTTGGAGGAATCTGAAGCCACATCATCTCGTTTGGGTTTCGAAATTCCATGGAATCGTTGGAACAAAATTAGAACTGTAAATGCTATTCTCTCCGTCTCAATGTTGCTTTTACTTCTTATCAGATACTAATTTTCATCCTACCATAACTTGTGAATAGTTCAGTGATTATTGGATAGGTTCAGAGGGTATATCCGAACACCCATTGCTAAGGTGTTGACAAATCAAAGGGCTTGCAGTGGGTCTTGTCAGACGCTACCGTTGTAGTCACCAGCATACACAAGGGAGACCCTTCTACACATCCCGAGAATTAAATCACCAACATAGCCAAATACATCGCCAATAATGTGATGATCGTTCATGCTTTCCGAATGTCTTCTAACTAGATTTGTTTCTTCCTACCACCTAGATATTTAGTAATTTTATTTTCCATTCCTTCTGGCGATTCACTAATTTTCAAGGCTTGGTTTTTAGCTTCTAATGCATCATGTTGCTTCCACTTGCGACGAACGTTAAAATAAGCAATCACAATATATAACAGAATCAATGGTAAACAACAGAAAAAAAGGAATTCTTCCAAAAAAAGCTCAGGACCAAAGCCCATGCCTCCATCTGAATCTGTAATGGGAGGGAAACCAGTCATGTGTACTCCTAGAATTTTAAGTTAAATGAATTTATTCTACATGCTAAATCGATACATTTAACTTCTCAGACGTCGATATAATACTGGGTATATTTTATGGACGCTACAACAATGACTGCACGTGACTTTGACGATGATGGACTTTTTATTGGTGAGAACTTTTCTCGTATCGAATTGCTCGGAAAATCCATCACCTTTCCAGACTACATTTGTTCATCAGGTTCTCCTGAAACTGAAGAGGTATTGATTCGAGGATCCTACTACTATTACATCTGCCCATATTGCAAGCTCACCGCACCTGATGACTATTTCCACATTTTCAAGACGTTACAGTATGTCATGGTCACTGCAAAGTGCTGCAACCACATTTCGTTCGCGGCGGAGAAGGTTCACTTTTGGGGCAAAGACTTCGTGGAGTGAATAATCGGTAAGGGGCGAATCAAAGGGTGTCCCCATAACACCCTTTGATTCATCTTGCCCATACACATGGGCTTGCTATGGGCCATATACAACGCTACCCTTTGCTTGGACGGGTGTGCAGAGGGCTCCCTCTGCTTGAACCTAATTTATATGAGGTGAAGAAATAAGAAATTTATGTCAGTGACATGCGGAGTCTGCAGAACTGAGGTTGATTTTTTCCAAGAGACTTGTGGAATGTGCGATAATTTCCCAACTCTCTTTTTCCAATATAACAGCCAACCAAATACGAAGCCAGTCGAACTTATTACAATCAAAGAGGGCTTGTTGTATCATCTCGAGGACCCTGATGAAAGTCCAGAGTGGAATTCTATTTGGCATAGCCATCTTGTTGGAGTTGAAATCGGTTTGGGGCAATTAGAAGAGGCTAGAAAACATGCAGAGGAGTTCTTGAGGCTTCAAAAACAGTTAGAACCCAAAGGAATCGGTGAGATTAATGCAACCGTAATTCTTGGTTTATTGTGTACAAAAGAGAATAGATTTGAAGAGGCCCAGTCTTTGTTCAAAAGCGCAATGTGGATGAGTCGGAAAATAGAATATTCCGTAGGGGAGATAAAATGCTCTAATTTTCTCAATGATGCTAGATATAAGGCGAGTGAAGTCTAACCACCAGACAACTAATCAAAGGGTCAATGCATAAACCCAATGATTCGTTTTGACCCAATCAGAGGGCTTGCAGTGGGTCTTTTCAGCCGCTACCCAATGCTCAGGCGCTCAGTCCACCGGTTTGAGCCACTTGGTGAGAATCTCCAAGTGGTCACCTGCGAGTTCCAATTCTCCTGAAAATACGGTTTCAATCGGCCAAAACTTTGCATCTGCAGCGTCGTCGCCACCCATTGGCTCCTGGTCTTCACTCGCTGTAATTTCGTAAACGACGCTCACGATGTGCTTGCGTGGGTCCCGACTTGGGTCGCCCATCACCATGAGAAGGCGTGGAGAATGGCCGTCAATTCCAGTTTCTTCTTTCAGCTCGCGAACAGCCGCATGAAGCGGGTCTTCATCACGGTCAACAAATCCTCCGGGGAGGGCCCAAGCACCAGCCATAGGTGGATGCTTACGTTGAATCAAAAGAACACTGTCTCCACGGCGTACGGCAGCGTCAGCAGCAAGAGCAGGATTGAGCCAGCCGTTGCACTCATCGCATGTGGTCATGTCACTCACCGTACCGTCGTCCGCGCTCTTGATAGGTTCGGATGGCTTTGAGCAAGTCCTTTTTCTGGAATGAAGGCCAGAACACATCGGTGAAATACAACTCTGAATAGGCCATTTGCCACAGCAAGAAGTTCGAGATTCGTTCCTCGCCGCTGGTTCTGATGACCAAGTCCGGGTCGGGCATATCAGCAGTGTAAAGTCGGTCTGAGACGGCCTTTTGGTCAATATCGTCCATTTCAATATCGCCTGCAGCGTAATCCTTGGCGATGGTTTGGATGGCGGTGATCATCTCTTCACGGCTTCCATATGCCAAGCAGACCGTGAAGACGTAATCGTCGTAACCCTCGGTCTTTGATTCGGCATAATCAATGGCTTCAATGACATTTTCTGGGAGAAGTTCCCTTCGTCCGATGATATGAACTCGGACGTTGTTCTCGTGAATTCGGGGGTCGTCTGCAATATCACGGAGCCCTTCTGCATAGAGTTTGAACAGAATTTCCAATTCTTCAGGTGGCCGGTTGAGGTTTTCAGTTGAGAGGGCGTAAACGGTGAACCATGGAATCTTGAGTTCCAAGACCCAGTCCAATACGCGTTCTAATTTTTCTTTGCCGATTCGATGGCCAATTCCCGTAGCAAGTTTGCTCTTCCACGCAAAGCGACGATTACCGTCCATGATGATGGCGAGGTGGTTGACCTGGAGGGGGTGCTCTAGAACCTCTCTGAGCAACTTTGCTTGAACCGCGTGGCCCAGCACATCGCCCATACGTTCCGAGATACCCATGCTTCGCCCCCTCTCTCTGCTGAGGGCATACAGTGTTTGATTGCTCCCCTCCGGACTTGAAGGCGTTGACATCATCTTTGAAGGGGAGAATGCGGTGCGAGTAGCATGGCAGATGAGCCGTTTTGGGAGATTCCTGTGGAACCCCCCAAATCGCATACGTCCAAGAAACCGGTTCCATCCTCAGAAGTTGATGGTTCGCCACCGTGGTATCCATCTGGTTTGACGGCTGAGGCTCTTGACGCCTCAACCCTTGAACTTGGAATAAGGACGCCCTGGGGTCGGATTTGGGGTTGGAATTACAGTGAGGCTTTGGAGGCTTCATGGTGGCAGAAACCCTCGGGAACTCATTGGGGCGTTTGGCCAAGTAACGTGGATTCTGTTCGCGTTGTAGCACATACGCAAAACAAGATCATCGTTGCCCTTGATGAGGAATTTATCGTCCACATCTATCCGCTACAAACCGGTTCTGATGTTTCCACGCTTGTTCGGTACAAGCCATGGGGCGAGATTCTCAAAGATGAACACGTTATTCTTCCAATCGGCGGGTTGCAAAACGAGAACGGTGACCAACTTTGCTTGTTTCCTTATCACGAGATTCACACGCCGCAAGAAGTGGCTCAACACCTTCAGAACCGCAACGAGTTACATGCTCTTGGAGGTGCTATTGGCCGCGTTCATTCAGCCTTTGAGCAGGAAGCAACTCCGAATACTGAATGGCGTTGGAACGCACGCCTCAAAGCCATTGAAGGCACGTTGAAGACAACCACATTATGGCGAGCACCGCATACGAAACACGTTCAAGGTCTTCCGGCGTTTAACATCAGTCTTGATGGAATTCTTTGGGGTGATGATGTAACGCTTATTCCTCAGCCACGGCCCTTGGTCGACGTTCTTTTGTGCGAAAGCGAACGCATGCCAGCCCTTGCAACATTAGCGAATTTAGAACAAACCATTGCTCTTCGTGGAGGGTTTGGCGAGTCCGCCCCCCGTGTATCGTTCTATGCGGGCTGGGAGGCAAAAACTCCGCCAACATGGGGCGGGCGTTCTCTTCGTAATCTCAAGGGTGGTGTTTGGATTTGGAGGTACGAGGCAATTCTACTTGAGTTGGCCAGGGCCAGAGCCTTCCAGCAACCTGAAGCGGAATCCATGTGCATGGGTTGGCTCAACGATGTCTCCCGAATCCAAGCAAAATTAGGGGTGCTACGAATGACAAATTTAGGGGCCAAATCTTCATTGATGTTGCTCTTGATTTCACTTGGTACAATCCTCTTTGCGGGTGGACCATTTACCGCTTCTTCGATAGGAATTGGCCGGATTGTATTGACCAGTGCGTTCCTGTTTTTAGCGGTAGGATTGCACACCTACACCGACCGCAATATTCCCGAACCGTATTGATTCAGCGTTGTTGACGGACACGACCGTCGTAAAAGTCAATGCCCAAGTCATCTGCAATGTTCTTGAGTCGGATGATGAATTTCGCACGTTCTTCGCGCTCTTCTACACCACCGGCTACATCCCAGTAGAGGTTGAGGTCAACGTCCAATGATGTGGCTGAGAGCATGCTCACTTGACAGAAAGAAGAATCTTCTTTGAGTGTTTTTGGATTCTCTTTGATGTCGTCCATGACGCGGTCACAAAAGCTTGCTACGGCGTCACCGTCCGCATTGATGTCAAGGTGGAGTTTCGTCTGCCATCGGCGCCATCGGCGCTTGCCCCAGTTCTCAACGGGTGTATTGACCAGGTTTGCGTTGGGCATCGTGATGACGGTATCTGCTGAGGTACGAATCATGGTCGTTCGGAGATTGATTTCAATGACTTCTCCTTCTGCACTTCCAACAACAATCCAGTCCCCAACCTTGAACGGGCGGTCGAGCAGCACGGTAATCGCTCCAAAGAAATTGGAGATAGAATCCTTTGCAGCAAGGGCTAATGCAAGACCGGAGATCCCCAATCCTGCGATGAGTGAGGTGAGGTCGAAGCCCATTGAGTCGGCTACGAATACCGAACCAACGAAGATGATGATGAAACGAAGCGTGCTTTGTACGGCAGAAATGAGCGTCTTCTCAGTACCGTCAAGAACATCATCGTTATCGAAGAGTGCAACAACATCTTGAACGATGTTAACCAGTCTAAAGGCCCATACGACCAAGGCTATTGCAACAACGAATTGAAGAATTCCTGGGAGGAAACTAACGGCTACAGAGGGCATCAAAATAGGAGAGCCGACTCGTTCCATGTCCTTGATCATGATATTGAAGACAACCATGGCCAATCCAACGCCTACAGCAGTCCCAAGGGCCTTGTCTGAATCTTGGACGGTTTTACCCTTGATGGCCTCGGAGCGAATCATGGTTCTTAGGACGGTTGGAGCAAAGCGCATGGTCAATCTCCTGACGATGAAAATGCCGACTATGATGCCGAAAATGAGGGCTATGGTATAGGTGGTAAATCCGAGAAATTCATCGCGAAGAGTGGATTCAGCTGCGGGCGTCCATAGGTCTTCCATAACGGGGCCACACGGTCCTATGGGTTGTGCTTTTCTCTTGATGTACCCGACAAATGTGAATTTTTCAGCCCAAAAACTCCCCCCCAAAGGCACGATTCCTTCAAGAAGTCAAGCGGTTTGGAGGGAGTGATAGCATGATGCCGACCGCGACCAAAACATCTCATCTCGCAGCGCCACGTCCTTCGTTGGGGTTCTTGATATGCCTACCACTTCTTCTCTCACTGGCCAGTCCTGTCGCAGGTACGGTTGCCGTGGCTGATACTGCAGTCTCAGTTGCTCCCGATGACGTGTGGTCCGACGATTACAGCAACATGATTTTCCCTTGGGCTCCTGCGAATGACCGCATTTTACAATTCAAAGAATACCACAGTTACGAGACGATGAAATCTCGTATGCTACGTCTTGCAGAAGACAACCCCGATATTTTTGAGTTCCATGAAGGGATGAACGGCGGCACCAATGCACGAGGCGAAGAAGTAACCGCTGATGCTTACGAAGGATGGTATTACGGTCACGCTTCCCCATGGATGAAAATCACAGGTGATGTTCAAGACGGCGAATACAACCCATTTGTGGGCGATAATGGCAACTATGCAGACCGACACGATGTCATGATTGTGGGCAACCACCACGCCCGAGAATGGATGTCCTACACCGTTGCTATCATGCAGATGGAAGTCATTGCCTTCTCCTATGATAACATTGGATACGACAACGACGGCGATGGGCTTGTGGACGAAGACCCGTGGGGCGATGCGAACGGAGATGGTGTTCTTGACGACGACGGAGATTGTCTCAGGTTGGACGAATCATTCCAAGATTCCAACGGGGACGGTACGCCTTGTGGACCTGGTGACCTCGGTGTTGACGAAGATTACTCTGAACAATGGATCACCGACCTTGTTAACTCAAGAGAGATTTACTTGATTCCTATGCTCAATGTCGACGGTAACATCTACGACCGTGAAGTATTCTGCCCTGCACCTGCTTGGGAAAGTTGCCCATCAGGCGGCTGGAGAAAGAACCTCCGAGACAACACATTCACTGGTATTACGCCACTTCCAGACCTTCAAGAAGAGGTTGACGAAGACTGCGACGGTGTTGACTTGAATCGGAATTATCAGTTTGAATGGGGTGCGCCACTCGGTGCAACCGGACCGCTGATTCCAGGGACGTGTACTCCGGCAGAAGGCGAATTAGACGGCTCAAATAACGATGTTTACAATGGTCCAGTAGATGACCGCGATAACGATGGCGACGGTCAAATTAACGAAGACCACGTTGACGGTAAAGACGACGATGCTGACGGCGTTACCGATGAAGACTGGTGGGGCGGCAACTCCGAACCAGAAACCAAGTTCATCCAAGACCTGACCGAAATGAACGACGATGTCGGCGACGGAGCGAGCGAATTCAAGGCGACCATCACTCACCATTCCTACTCGGAACTCATCCTCTACCCGTGGGGCCACTGCACCGATTGTCAGAGCCCTGACCATGACCAACTCAAGTATCACGGACAGAAAATGGCTGACATGACTCAATACGCCAACCTCCAATCGTCTGACCTTTACCCAACATCTGGTGATTTCTGTGATTGGCATTATGGCGTTCATGGCTCTTACTGCTACACCTCTGAAATCGGAACAGCTTTCCACCAGCATGAGGATGACATCGACCATATCGCTGTTCGTAACTTGGGAACAGGCTTCTACATCGCTGAAATCGCTGATAGCCCACGTGAGCGTGCAGACTTGGAAATCGCTAACATCTCCCAGCAAAACTACCTTGAGGCTGCAGATAAGATTGACATCCCAGAAGAAGGGGACATTCCCGTAGACTTGTGTGTTTCCAACCTCTTCCCATACAGCGAATCCAATACGAAAGTTGAGTGGAGAATGGTCAAACCTAGCCGTCTTCAAAGTGACTTTGGCCCCCGTGAATGGGCAACAACCGAATGGGCCACTGCTCCTGTGCAACGGGTCGATGAGGCATGTACGACCGCAAGTGGAAACGGAACCATTTTGCGAGCCATGATTCCTGTGACTGAGGTCACCACTGGTGAATTGCATTACAAAGCCATGGTTTCAACGCTCAGTGGAGCAGATCTGTATCAATATCCTGCGAACGGTGACTACTACACCTTGGACATCACCTATCGTGCTGCCTTTGGCAGTTTCTTTGGAGCCATGTTCATGTTTACCGTTGTTGGTACCTTTGTTTGGGGCGGTCTAGCGGTTTCGCTACGCATCATGCTTAATCCGGAAGAGGATGAGGTTCTTGAAGCAGAATTACGCTCAATCTATGTGGGAGAACTCGACTGAGGTGATACCATGTCAGACTCAGACCAGTTCAACGGCCGTATGGGCCTTATCTTTGCATCAATTGGTGCAGCAATTGGAACAGGGAACATCTGGCGTTTCCCGCGAATGGTCGGAGCGAACGGTGGAGGAACGTTCCTCGTGCCGTGGCTCTTTTTCCTGTTTGTATGGTCGATTCCACTCGTGATTGCAGAATATGCCATGGGTAAGCGAAGCCGAACAGGAACCATCGGAACATTCCGAATCTTTGCCGGACGTAAGTTCGCATGGATGGGTCTGTGGACGGCTTGGATTTCCACTGCCATCGGATTCTACTATGCTGTGGTTTCAGGATGGACGCTGAAGTACTTCCAACTCGGAATCAGTGGCGCTCTCACCGGAGAAGAAGTTGATACTACGGAAGTTTGGAACGCCTTCCTTCAATCTCCAGGGCAGGTTATTTTCTTCCAATTCATTGTGGTTCTCTTGGTCCTCGGTGCTATCTGGAAGGGTGCAAAAGCGATTGAAAAGGTCAACTTTTACCTTATGATTTCCCTCTTCGCCCTCCTGTTCCTTACCTTGTTCCTCTCCCTTTGGATGGACGCATCTGACGGTACACTGGATGGAGCTCTGTTCATGTTCACGATTGACTTTGACATGTTATTTGAACCGGAAGTTTGGATCAACGGGTTATCCCAATCAGCATGGTCCTGTTCCGCTGGAATGGGTATGTGCATCACTTACGCAGTTTACATGCGCAAGGACGAGGACACCGTTCTCAACGCATTCACCATGGGACTTGCTAACAACAGCATCTCCATCATCGCTGGACTCGCCGTTCTTTCGGCCATCTTTGCAGTGAACCCTGACCCCCTCGCTACCGTGACCGGCGGTTCTTCCGCAATCACCTTCCTTGCCCTTCCCGAAGTCTTTGCACAGGCTCCAGGTGGCGCTATTGGGCCGCTGTTTATGATGGCAGGATTCTTCCTCGCCCTTTCGTTTGCCGCAATTACCTCCATGATTTCCACGGTTGAATTGTGTGTGCGAAACTTCGTTGACCACGGCTACGACCGAGAGCGCTCCGTCCTCATCACAGGGATTGCAATTTTCTTGTTCGGTCTTCCATCCGCTGTGATGTGGATAAAACTCGACGGTGCTGGTGTTGCCTTCCCAGAATTCTTGGAAGTTCAAGACCACATTTGGGGATACGGACTGATGTTCTCCGGGTTGTTCATTGCCTTCTCCATCTGGAAGTACGGATACATCAAGTGGCGCAAGCAAGTTGACGATGGTACGGCTCCAGATGGCCTTGCAGGTTACATGGGAATCGGAGTTTCTGCTTTCCGTGACGATTTCATCAACACGGGTGACAACGATTTGGAAGTTGGACGCTGGTGGGACGTGATGATCTACCTTGCCTTCCCGGTGCTCTTCGTGGTCCTCATGGGCTCGTACTTTGCCGACATGATCGCCAATACCGAAAACGTCTGGGACCCGTCAAATCCAAAGGGACTCAGCATCATTCTTCTCTTCTGGGGCGTGGTTGCTGTGACGTTCATGTTCCTCAACAAATTCCTCATTGCGCGACCGTTGTTCCGAAACATTCCGGAAGGCGCAGATGTTGACATCTCTACCTTGCCTGGTGGCGATGACGACCTTGTCTTCGCTCTCGGAGACGTTGTGCCTGGGTTTGAACACCTTGCAACGAAAGAACCCGTCCTGGAAGCAGAGATTACCGGATGAGGTGTTGGAATCGTGGCTGAACTGTGGGAAACCCTCAGTATTGGCTTGGTCATCTCTCTGTTGTTCATCGGTCTGAGTTACTTCTTTTGGCAACGTTATGACAAACCTACTCCGTTGATGGTTGAACGCGAGGAAGAGCAGCAACGCTTGAAAGCCGAACGCAAAACATGGCGACAAGTCGAAGCCAAAATGGAAGCAGACCGCCTTGATGCGGAATCAAAAGCTCGCTACGAGCAACGTAAAGCACAGGAGCGCGCTCGTGCTGAGCCTCCAAAGCAAGAACAGGTTGCTCATGCATGGGGGGCGCTTGGTGTGAGCGCACCAGCATCCAAGCCCTCTGAGTTTGAGACGGAAGGAGTTGACGCAAATGCATTGCAGCGTGCTAGCGTTCAGGGTGGGCTTGGAATGGAAGAGGCCAACGACGACGATGTTCTTTCTGTTGATGAATTGGTTCAAGTTCGTCAAGACCCAGGCGTTAGTGGGCTAACCGAAGAACCGGATTGGGAACTGATTGAGAAGATCACAGAGATTGCAGAAAAAGACGACCTAGAGGTTCCGGAAGTTCCAGAAGCCCCTGATTTACCTTCGATAGATGAACTCCTTTCCCTCTCTCTTGAGGCTCAACAAGAACCAGAAGTAGCGAACCCTAACGGAGTCACCGAGTTCACCGAAACCACCCTTGTTGAGCAAGAAGAATCTCTTCCTGCGGACGAGGTGGTTAGCAACGATGAGATTTCGTGGGAACCGACCGATAGCGACGACCCTTGGGCTGGTGCCCAATGGTCCAATGAATGAGGCTCAGGAAACTCAATTTGAGACCAGAATGAAGCGAAGGGGTGATGAAGCCTCGGCGATTCGCAAGAACAATGGTACAACGTCCACGCGGTACTCGGGATTTCCCACCAGCGGCAATGAATCGGCGTCTAGCATTGGAGCGCTTACTCGAAGATGCGGCTCAGCGCCACGGATTTTCACGTGTTCAAACCCCTGTCTTTGAATCTCTGGAACTCTTTACTGCAAAATCTGGTCCCGGTGTGATCAACCAACTCTATGCCTTTCAAGACAAAGGCGAGCGAGACTTGACGCTTCGTCCAGAATTGACTGCTCCTGTCATGCGAATGGTTGCAGAAGAAATGCGAATGGATACCAAACCGCTGCGCCTCTCTTACTACGGTCAATGCTACCGATATGAGGAATTCAAAACCGGACGCTATCGGGAATTCTTCCAGTACGGCGTTGAATTGATCGGTGCTTCTGGACCTCTGGCTGAAGCCGAAGTGTTGGCGTTGGCCGTCAACATGCTCCACGCCACGGGTCTTGAGGGCTGGGAAATTCGAATTGGCCACGTTGGCGTATTGAAAGACGCTCTTACCGGTCTTGGCTTATCGAGTGAAGTTGATGCAACTACCGGAGAGCCACCGATTGCAAGCGCCATGCGCTTCCTTGACAAAGGCGATGATGCGGGTCTTAGCGGACTGTTCACGGCTCACGGACTTAATCCAGCAAACACCGAACCCTTGCGTGCTTTGGCGTCGCTTGAGGGCGGCTTGGAGACATTGGGACCTGCTCGTGAATTGCTCTCGAGTATGGACGGCGTATCGCTTGAGGCATTGGACGAGTTGGAGATGACCTTGACCGCGCTTGCTGCTCTTGCCCCTGCACCGCCTTCATTGGCCGTTGACCTGACGGTTGCTCGCGGACTTGACTACTACACGGGAATGGTCTTTGAAGTAAAGGTCGCTGAACTTGGCGGTGAAGGACAAGTTCTCGGTGGTGGCTCCTACAAGTTACTCCACCTGTTTGGTCTGCCTGACTTGGACCCGTGTTGCGGCTTTGGATTGGGCTTTGACCGTGTACTTTTGGCGCTTGAGGCGCAAGCAGAATCCACCGGACGTGAAGAAGTGGTTCCAGGAGAAGTAGACCCTCGCCCGCACATTGCCATCGCTCCAAATAAGGCCGACCACATGCCGCTGCTCCCGCTGGTTGCTTCGTTACGAGAGAACGGCGCCCGTGTTGAGTTGTTGCTGACCAAGAAGAACTACGGGCGCATCATCAAGTGGACTGAAGGCATCGGCGCTAGCCACCTTTTGGTGGTAAAACCTGATGATTTAGAAAACGGTAAAGGACGGCTCATCAATTTCAAAACGGGCGACCGCACTGATGTTGAGCTGAACGCATCATCCGTGCTTGACGCTCTCTGAGCGTCTTTACAGCAGAATCACGCTTCGTCTTCTTCGCGACCCTTGTTCATGAACAGAGCCATGCCCAGAGCGGCTGATGCGGTGACAAGAGTGAATCCTGGTGTGTCTTCATCGTCCATCATCATGTCATCTCCAGCCTGGAATTCTTCGCTCCATGAATCTGCATCAATTGGCATCTCAAGTTTGCTTTCCATGCCGAGTTTAATGGCAAACCATGCCGGTTCTCCGGATGGGAATCCAAACACTCCTCCTGATTGATAGTCACCCTTGAGTTTCATGGTCACTTCGATGATGGGGCTGTCATCTCGACCGTCCCACTCCATGTGGTCTTCTGTCACCGCGAAGGTGAAGGGAACGGAATTCTCGCCCTGTTGAAGCCCAGTAAATTGATTGGTGTAGACTTCGCTTGCACCACGGAAGACGGTGATGTTGAGGTTCTCGCAATCGTTATTGCACGGTCCGTTGTTATCGCCGTTGGTCCAATCCCCACCCACGTCAATCTTGAAGTTACCACGGAATTCACCGTCCGTGGTCATGAGCAGGCGCTTGTCCAAATCGGGCTTCATGCGGAATCGGAGGTTGATGTCAATGAGACCGTTATCTTTCTCTTCACGAAGTTCTCCCTCTGCGGTGGATTCGGTATCGTTATCGCTAAAGTGGGACCATGCGTCTGCAAAACCATCGTGATACAGGTACATCGTGGTGTTGTTGGCGTTGGGTTGTTTTGGGTCTTCTTGTTGGGTTTGTTGAGCACTGACGTCGCCTGCTTGAACAGGAACGAGCAACATTGCGACCAAGAAAAAGGCAATCACGGATTTTCCACGCATGGGTAAACCACGCTGGGCCTTACTTTTGAAACCTTCTCGGTCCTTGTGCGCTGAACAATTGTGTCATTCAAAGCGATGAAAGTCCATGTTATTGGCTCTGTCACCTTGTTGTTCGCGTGTGAGTCGCAGAGCGTCACCGAGTGCATCGGGTTGCATGCGTGCGACGTTGAGGGTGGTTCCGCCTACACCGGTAATGATGGCCATGACCTTGATGGTATCTCCGAATCCTGCATCTTGTCGGGCACCCCAAATCACGTTGGCGTTATCGCTGACCTTGGCGGTCAAGAGGTCTACTACCTGATTGGCTGCTTCAAGCGTCATGTAGGGTCCGCCTGTGACGTGAATGAGTACACCGGTGGCTCCTGAAATATCAACGTCCAAGAGTGGATGGTTGAGCGCTTCGTGAACAACTTCTTCGGGACCACGGTCGGATTCACCGTAGAGCATCATGGTCACGCCGCCGTTGGCCATGATGGCCCGGATGTCAGCGAAGTCCAGGTTGATGAGTGAAGGCAGGGTGATGGTCTCAACGATTCCTTTGACAATTTCTGCAACCAGTTGGTCCATGATGGAAAATGCCTCATCGAGAGGGAGGTTAGGCACGAAGTGAAGCAGGCGGTTGTTGTCCAAGACCAAGACGGCATCAGCACATCGGCGAAGGGATTCCAATCCTTCTAGAGCACGGTTCATGCGTTGACGGCGCTCAACATGGAACGGCGTGGTCACAATACCTACAACAAGAGCGCCAGCAGCCTTTGCTTCTTCAGCAACGATGGGGCAAATACCGGTTCCCGAACCACCACCGAGACCTGATGCAATGAAGACGAGGTCTGCACCGGTTACGATTCGCTTGATCATTTCACGGCCTGCTTCAGCACAGCGGCGTCCAGTAGAAGGGTCACCACCAGCACCCAATCCTCGGGTGATGTGTCGGCCTACCAGCAACTTTTGCAGGGCGCGTGTGTGGTCGAGATGTTGCTTATCGGTATTGATGGCTACAGTAACAGCGCCTTCAACGCCAAGATGGGTGATGCGATTCAGGGTGTTGTTTCCTGAGCCGCCACAGCCAACGATGAGAATACGAGGATTGGGTACTCCGAAGGAGCCGACTTCCTCATCCATGAGGGTTGTAGCGCCGCGATGAATAGCATCATCTTTCAGACCCTGTATCATGTCGGCAAATGCGTTATCGCTACCGCTCGCCCCACCGTTTGTACCACTAGAAGCATGCCCAGGTCCCATCCTTTCACTCCTCCGTTTGCGAGCCTCTCCTTACCCTACATAACCGCGACCCTTCAAACGATGGCGAAGATGGCGATTTTGGAGGTAAATTCTCGGCTCCGATATCTCTACTTATCACAAATCCCTCAACCCTTGAAAAGCCTCTCCTTCCTTTGGGGAAACGGCGTGCAACCTCGCTCATTTCATTGATGAGGGTTAAGTAGTGGAGGCAAGTGCGACAGAATACCTCGCTTAGCTCAGTTGGTAGAGCACCTGACTGTA
>ENA-ORDA01002120-ORDA01002120.1-marine-metagenome-genome-assembly--contig:-NODE-2120-length-15463-cov-3.707396_pt1 | contig 15463 bp, 36 predicted proteins | sample MGYA00237778_ERZ508506 | MGnify/ENA primary metagenome ERZ508506 (study PRJEB26177, sample SAMN06267891) | marine metagenome | isolation source: Monterey Bay, California, USA | place: Pacific...
ACTTATATAAATATTCTGAATATTTGTGAAGTTCTATTATTGAAACATTACATCCGCCAACAATTAAACATAACATTGTCCACAAGTTATGAGAACAATGAGCATCACCGAAATCATATAGTGGTAGTTTTGTTTCCCAAGTAGGTAGCCGTTTTTTTATTTCTCTTTCAAAATGCGATACAACAGACTCTGTGCCAGCCGGCTGTGTCTTAGTGTGAATTGCTCGAGCATGCCAGTGTTCGCTAAATAGCTGATGAAGCCCGGAAAAATAAGTAGATGTTGGTTCTCTGAGTGTTGTAACTATTTTTATTTTAGGATTTTCTTGGTATGCCTTGGCAAAGACATCAAATTGTATTGCCGACAAATTATTATATTTGCCACTTATAGAGATATCACGAAGTAAACTACCACCAGTTTTAAACTTAATAATATAAAAGATGTTGTGAGTTTTATCTTGGTAAAGATGAAACATTATTGCCTACTTCCAGGCAACCATCTTAAACTGTTCCTCGCCTACCCCAAAGAAGTCAGACTTCCATTTGCTTTGTGCAAAAAAGTCTAAGTGATGCCATTCGTCTTTACATTTTAGTAACCAATTAGCAGCATCTTCCCAGTCAGTAATTGATACTATCTTTTCAATTTTTTCTTTTGTTTCCAACACTCTGTCATATTCAAAGTCATCCCATTCAAAATGAAACACTTCAAACACATCAGGATATTTAACATAGTCTATGCTTATATCTATACCCCATTTAGGACGCATTTGTGTTATCTTGTGTATAAGTGGTAAGCCTTCAGCGTGTGCCATTAGTTGTTCTAATGCATAGCCATGGTAGCCTTTGCGTTCGTATAAGTCTGCATGATTTAAATGTACACCACCTACACTTGCTTCTGTGTCCTCAAACCAATTTTGTTTGAGACTGTTACGCCATCTAGTATTGCCTACGAAACCATTGTTTACTTCGGCATACATATGTTCTAGTGGAGTTAAGTCGTAGCCGTTTTGATCAAAGTTAGTAAGATGTCTAGCATGTGGAATAAATCCAATGTCTATTGCTGTGCCCCAAGTAGGGCGAGAATTTAGTTTGTTTTCAGTGACGGTTAATTTCATCTACCATTTACGACATGACCAATAACGAGCTTTTGTTTTAGGTCCTGGATTATCGCAGTTATGTCTTGCTCTAAAACTCTTACGAGCCTTAGGATTAGACTTACGAATCTTCATTGCTTTACCTTTAACACTACTTCCGCCGTGTCCAAAGTTTACTTTTTTAGTGTTACCTGTTTTAGGATCTTTAACATAAACTTTAAACTTCTTAACATCACCTCGAGTTGGCTTGTTGAGAGAAACCTTCCGTCCTCTATATTCAGCATCTTCTTCAGGATCCTTTTCAGCTTCCTCATCACTGATAAGTGCAGAACCTCCTCCAGCAACAGCTCCAGCAACTGCTCCAGTAGCAGCTCCAAGTCCTACTTTACCAGCTTTAAGTGCAGCTTTGCCAGCTAGCTTTGCTCCCACTTTACCGGTTTTCAGTATAGCTTTACCAGCTAGTTTACCAGCACCAGCGGCTAGTTTACCAGCGCCTCTAGCGATATTACCGAGAGCCTCCTCTTGTACTTCTTCATCTTCTGGAGAGAGTAAGTTTTCTGTATGACCATACGGTTTACCATCTTGACATCCACATGTCTCGCAATCCTCATCTGTACATTCATGATCTTCTGCTTCAATTAACGGCATAATAAGGTCATGAAGTACTTTAGCAAGATCCTTAGAAAGGGTAATTTCTACTGTATCAGTATCTTCTTCATCTTGAACACCTCGACCTCCATGAGTAGCTTTTGACCTTCCTGGTGTATTAGGGCGTGTACGTCTATATCTTCCTCCTGGTCCATCAGAATATGAGGCCACACCACTTGGCTTCCAGTTATTTTGAGAGTCGTATGAATCCCCTTTGGGAGCTTTAGATGTACTATCTTCGATTAATTTAGTAACGAGATTGTCGAACGTCATACATTTATTTATTCACACGAATAGATATTGCATTCGAATTAATCCAAGAACCTTGTGGATTTTGAGCGCGCTTTATATCTTCTTTAAACTTGCCTGAAGTTATATACTCTTCAAACGATTTAGCATCTTCATCCTTCAAGAAGCAATAGTTAATCTCTACACCATCACGCGTCATAGTGTAGAGACTATTACCATCCTCCCCTGGTACCCAATCAACTGTCTTCTCTAGATTAGAGTTACACCATACCCGACAAGCATGTATGGTTCGATCATCGCCTGATAGTGATATCACTGTACCGATGTCCTTTCTGTATAATTGATTATGAGTATCATCTGACATATGGTTATTTATAGCTCCTCGAGGATACCGAGAGCTTCTGCAATAAGTAAAGCAATCGATAGATATAATACCGCATCAAGAGGAGTTACAATCAAAATAGCACAGCAACCTAACATACGTACTACTGACTTAATAAGTGAGATGACGAAATGCTTTTTTGATTTTGATTCTGCTGGTTCCATTTTTCTATTGTTGGTTTAAAGTCTATTGTTAAAAATACTGATACGATTATTGCAATCAGTATAGCTGTTAACATATTGAATACTATTCTTGTCATTAGAGATAACGTTCATACCACTCAGACTCTTTATCTTTACCTAAAGTTAAACTATTATCCTTAGCTTGACGTTTAAGCATTTCATTATCTACCTGACGTTGAAGCCATGTACGGTGCTGTAAACAATTAACATACTTAGGCTCTTGCTTCTTTTTGAATAGATTTGTAATTAGTTTAAACATTAGTCTTGGGTTTGTTGGTTAAGAAAATTAAGGAACGACTCTACATCGTCCATCTCTTCTTTAGTTACTTTGCTATTTAACTCATTCATAGTATTGTTAACATCCTTCTTGAAGATGGCTACATCTTGCTCTGCCTTTTCAAGCTTAGCATCGATGACTGCAATCATACCTTCTTCAATTGATACCTTATTCTCAATACAATAATTGATTACTTCTTGTGGAGTTTTATCTTCTTTCATAATTTGTTTCTTTCTTCTCTTTAATTATATCGGAGTTCCTTTTAACCCCCTCTACCGGAAATATCGATAAACATTATAATACCTGCAACTATAACAAGCGCAATTAAAAGGAGATCTACACTCATTTTACAGCCCCTACACTACCGTGAATATCTTCTAGAGCAAACCAATGAGCTTCTTCCTCTGGTAGAACCCACTTCTGAGTAACTCCTTCTGAGTTTCTGTAACCAATCTTTCTATCATGACTATCAAACTCCCACCATGCCTCAAAACCATTTGAGTTCTTCTGATAGATACAATTGCCTCTATCATCATACTTATACCACATTTCAATCTTACGGTAAACTACATTACCATCTTTATCAATCTCTTCCATATTACCTACCTTTAATTAGTCCTAATGATTTAAGATGAGAAAGCATCTCTTCATCTACTTTAACATCACCCCTTTTAATTTTCTTTACTTTCTTCTCAATCGGAAGATCCTCAAGAAAATAATCTCTACCAAATGCACTCTTTTTATCCTTCATAAAATTCTCTTTTTTCTTTAGCTGTCTTATTAAATGTATCTAACTTTCGTCTTGTAAACCAATACTCAAACTTCTTTACTGCACCTGGCTCCATACAATCATTAAGATATGCACTCAATAGATTGTATAGCTTATTATCTAAGTCCGTTAACGTTCGTTCAACTTCATCTTTATTCATTAATGTATTATTTTATTGAAATTCTTTCCTATCATCCATATCCGGACGATTAACTCTATTATCAATCATTCCCATAATATTCCAAAGAGCAGCTCCTAGATGATCTTCTGATGCATCACCAGTCCAATCTGCCATAAGATGTCTCATGCAAGAGTCATACAGTACAGAGCTCTTCATACCTTTCTTCCAATTGTTCTCTCCATAGGTTTCAGCACCTGCAAGATATCTATGCATAACAGCTGTCAACGCTGCATGAGGTACTAGACTCATTCGTGGTTTACCTTCAGCACAATCACGAATTGCTCCTGTATCAAACTGTCTAGCTTCACCTGTAGTCTTTAATTTACTTTTGCTCATAATAGTCCTCTAAAACTCTATTGTTTAGATGTGATAAATACCAGAAGAGAGTCTCCTCAAAGGTCTCATGCTGTGTATCTAGCTCTCTATCATTCCATAAATCAGTAACCTCTGCAGTTACCTTATCAATTGTACCTTGATCAATCATCTGAAAGCTGGTTTGTATTCACAATTGAACTTAACGGTAGGTACAGTAAAGACTGAACCACCTCGAGCACCTGCCTCACCTACTGAGTATGCTTCGTGCACAATCTTAATCTCAATACCATCATCGACTTCACTCCAAGAGATGACATCATCTTCAAGCAAGTCAACTGCTTCCGGACACTCGTAGTCATCTCCGTAAACATCCCATTGTATTTCTTCTCTCATATTTTTCTTTCTAAAAATCTTATCTAAGTTATCTGAGTAAGTTTTATAGTCAGTTGTACGTTGCCTTGAACCTTTACCACCATGCCATTGCATACTCATATTATATATTCTCTATCGCCAATATCCACGGTTAAATCTAAGCATCTCTTCATAGTTTAAACCTCTCCTACCTCCTGCATAAACAATCTTACCAGGATCTCCGCCTGCCAACTCGCAAAATAAATCCCAAGCAATTGGATCAGTCTCAGAGGCAGGGCCTTGATGCATTGTAATAGCTGCATATCGCTCTACCTTATCATTATATTCCTCAAGTAAATCCTCTTCACCATCTCTAATTAAGTCAGCTAGCTTATGAATCTTACTTCTTAACTCAATCTTATCAATGTATATTTCCTTTTTTACCGGTCTCATATTTTAATCTCCAAATGAATCCATTTCGCTCCATTGCGCGTTACCGAATACTAAAATGTCTCTTTTAAACTTACTCAGGTACGGAGCATACCCCCAAACATCACCTGATTGCCATTGAGCGTATATCCATTGCTGAAACGCTCTACTCTCAAGCACCTTAATTGGCTTTCTCTTACCCTTAGTAATAAAGTAGTATAGCTCTCGATCATTCTCTTTCAAAATCTCATCATCAAAGCCATCCATCTTAAGAGTATAAACTCCATCAGTCTCATCAAGCTCCCAACTCCTAGAGTACGATGGAGCGCAATCCCCAACACGTACTTTAGTCTTAAAGTCAAATGATTTAATTACCATCCGAAGTAGTGAGCTTGAGGTGAGTTATAAGTATCGCTCTTATCTTGAGCAGCTAAGATATGATGGTCACGAATGATCTCTTCTTCGATTATCATATCTTTCTTGAAGTCTTTCATCTCTTGATTAGTCAAGCCATGACGCTCAGCATACTCAAGGTCGACAGTATCGAGAAATATCTTACGCTCACGTTTAGGAGCCTTAGCTAGAGTATCTCCAGGCTTAAGGTATCCCATTTCAATTAAATCTTCTCTTGTTGGTCTCATCTTATTTATTATATCGGAGTTCCTTTTTAAGATCACTCCAGGTGTTGTTGTTATTATTATTGTGAATCTTTTTAATGTGATCTTCTTCCCAAGCAGTTCCTTTCAAATAGTACCCACTTTTGTATTCAGTTTTTATTTCATCTTCTGTATAAGACTTAACACACGAGGTAATAAGCATACAGACAAGCATTAACATTACGTATTTCATTAGAGGTTTTTCCAGTTAGTTATAATATCTGCAGGCGAGTTAGCTTCTAAGTTATTAGCAAGCTTCTGAATTAAAGGTCTCATCTCATCAAGCTCTTCTATAAGACGCTGAGCATATCGAGCATCAGTCTGAGTAAACTCTTCTACCTCATACATCATAAGAGCCTCTTGCAAGTCCTGCATAAAGAAGAATGCATCCTTCATATAATGACCTTGAGCCATTCGCCTTGCTTGTACCTTTTTCTGTGCTGCCATACCTAATTATATCTGAGTTCCTTTAGAGATAAAAAGAGGGTCCGTAGACCCTCTTAAAGTGTTATGATTTAATTAAATTAGCCCTTCTTTTTTTCAGGCTTTACTTTACCTTTAGCTCCTTTAGGAAGCTTACCCTTTCCTCGTTGTTTTTGAGCATTCTTCCGACGTTCTGCCATAGCTTTCTTAGCTGCAGCTAGCTCCTTACCTTCAACTTTGCCATTACCATCCTTATCGAATCGCTTGACCCAAGCCGCTTTAGCTGTAGCTTTCTCCGCATCACAAAGTTTACCATCTTTATTCTTATCGAATTTAGCCATATGAGGAGGGAGTTTACGTTTACCACCAGCCTTTTCAGCAGCTGGCTTTTTCTTACCTTTCTTCTCATCATGATGATCAGCACTTACATTAAGAGTAAGTGCAGCGATCCCTGCAATAATGCTCGATAGAGCTCTTTTTGTTTTCATATAATTTATTGTATGATAGTATTGTTATTTATCAACTATTCTCTTTGATGATAGAGATAATATCATCTGTACCTTTAACTATACTTACTCCTCTACTATCTTCAATTACAAGAGTAGGTACAGATTTAATATCATGTTCTTTGATAAAATCGGGACTCTCATCCACATCTACCATTTCAACTTTTAGACCTTTTTGATCTAAAATATTCTTAAGCATAGAGCATGGACCACACCACTCTGCTGTTACTAGTTTCATTTTCATAAATTTATGCGCAAACGTTCTTACTAAAGTTCTTAACACAGCTACGTCCTCCCTTAGGAATAAAGTAGCCCTTATTCTCTCGCCAGGTTTCAGCAGACATAATTTCAATCTGCGCACCAACCTTACCATCATAGACCATACGTCCTTTAGGAGGCTCTACAGGATTCTCATGAGCACATCTTACACAATTATCAAAGCCAGCCTCAGCACGAGATGGTCTAACCAGACTTCCACATACACAATATACTATCTTCATACTCTTATTATATTAGAGTTCCTTATGCAACGAGCAGCTTACTAGCTCTCTGTGAGATAGTATTGGAATTGAATGAGCGTAAGAACTTCTCTGTAGATTGCTTACCTGTATGAGTCTCATACTCTGTTACTGCATTAAGAGCATCCCATTTACTCTCACCTACATTACCTCGACCATTTGTAAACAATTCAACTAACTGCTCTCGCTTATTAATTCGTTTAGTAGAGTCATTTTCTGTCACAGGTATAAGCTCATTGGTCAACTCAACCATATCTTCTCTAGTAAACCGTTCAACACGTAGCTTGTTAGCCACCTTACCAAACTTGATAGTAGTATTAACATTACTTCTAATATTGTCAATCATCGCTTCAATCTTTCCATCGAAGGTTAATGCATGTCTAACCCCAGAAGTTCTAGCAATAGCTCCTTCAGTATCAATAAGATGCATTGCATTATCACAAGCAACTCGTAAGGTAGAAGCAATTGACTTATTAGAACCCATGCCAGTATTATCAATAACAGTATAGAAATGAGGTTGTATAATATCACCCCCTAAATCTATATCAGATAGCAAGCGAGACCGAAGCACCATCTTGCGACCTGCTCTCGATTCAGCCCACCCGGTGTGCTGGATATTACCGATTTTAGTTGAGGCCTTATCGATGATATCAAACATCTCATCCATCTGAATAGGGCGATAAGAATCTTTTACTACTGAAAGATGCTCATGAGTATCTGTTCGCTGCAAAGAAAATACACCAGGAATTGACCTGCCATTTGTATCTTGAATAGATACTTTCTTTGTCTCGAATTGCTCAACATCGTGAAGCCCGTCTATTTCTCTAAAAAATCCCATTGTCTTGTTAGTTTAGTTTCTTTCTTCACCTAATTATACAGGAGTTCCTTTTGATTACCAGTGCCTAATTGTATTTGCGATGATAAATCCACACGTTGTAATGTGAACCAACCACCAAAATGTTCGAATAACAGCTGCTGCATCTGATTCAGTAGAAGAAGTAGAGATCTTCTCACCCATAGTCTTACACCAGACTCTCCAAGCTTTCTTAATCATATTAGAATACAGCTACCTCACCACGCCATAAAGAGACTTCCCACTTACGTCTCTTAACTAAACCTTCTCTTACTTTACCACCTGCTTTACGATACATTGGCATAAGACGTTCAACACTTTCATAGTTACCATCATTAAGTCTATCATTACCATTAACAAGCTTTTTAAGATTAGTCATTCCGCAATTGAACGCGAAGGAGGTTAGAGCGTTAAGCTGATTTTCAGTTAACTCGACTGTTACTTGCTCTTCTACTAGTTTCCTTGTAGAAGATAACTCATTCTCTAACACCTTCGCCGCCATATTTTGATCAATTCTACCTTTAGAGACGATTGACCTATTCGTACAACCATACCCGATCGTGGGTACCCCGGCGCAACATCTATAACGTCTTGGTTTAAATCCTTCAAAATATTTAACACCACCAATCATTACTGCATCGTAATCAATTACAGGGTAGCTATCGATAGATGGTTTGAGTAAAACTGGAACTTGTACTTCAATTATTTTTGGAACCTCGTACGGTACCATAATATATTCTGGCATCCATACAGGAACCTCTACAGTTTCTGTAATTACTTCTGGTTCTGATGTTGGATTACAATAGCAAGTTAAGGCTATCAGGGACGCCGCACTAGTAATAATAATACTCTTCATACCTATATTATATTGTAGTTCCTTTTAGGTCATCGGACCAGTATAGTAATAAGTAGTTGGTGTACGAAAATTAGTAAAGATAATTTCATCATTAGGATCTTTAACGTTTACCTGATTAAATCTACGATCGTCTTCAGTTGTTCGAAAATATTCAAAGGCATAATTTATAGCATCATTCTTATTATCAAACGTGCTAATGACTTCGTTATCTTCTCCTTCAACTACAAATACTGCGGTCATTTAAAGTAGAAGCAGTGGGAGAACATCTTCTAGAACTTCACCAGTTTCTGCTAATCCCTCTACCACTTCAGAGGTATCACCTACAGCTACTTCTGGCGCTGCTGCTTCTTCTGGCGCTGCTTCTTCTGCTGATGTCGAAACTTTGTTTAGAGCATTGTAAAGTTTTTTACCTTTCTTAAGAAAGCTATAAGTCTTCTTAGCTCTTTTTATCTCAGCTAAAACTCTATTTTTATCTGCATTTGAAGAATCTGGATTGGTTAAAACTGATTGCCAAGCTGCTAAGTCAACTTTTAGCATGTGTAGATCAGGTAAATCATCTTTAGTAAGACCTTGTAATTTTGCTGTACTCATATGTTTATTTAGTTATAATTACTCTATTAGGCACTGTATCAGGTATATTAAATGAACCGAGATGTTCTTGTGCGCGAGGCCCTTCCGGTGGTGGGTTTGCATCTTCTTTTTGATTCTTTTCAATCCAATGCTTTAATGTACTTGATCCATGTCCATAAGGCTCTGGTAGCTTAACATAATCTTGAAGTTGAATATTTGGTTCTGGTCCCCAATGTTCAGGATATGTTAGCTTTGGAGCTTCTTCACATATTACAATCTGAGGTGGGGGTGGGCAAAATATTATCTCTTCTATAACCTCATCTTCAGTGTCTGATATAGATGGTATATATGTCTCCCAATACCAATGCCATACACATAGCAGCGCGCATATTAATACTGCATCAATTATTAACCACTTTGCATATTTCATTTGTTATCCTTTCTAGAGAATGTCTGTATTTCGTTTATGTAAATAGTCCAACGTAGGCCGTTATTAGATAGAGTAAGCTCGTTACCCTGTATAGAGGTTACCGTACCAGCCCCTTCATTAATTATTACATCATCTCCAATACATATATTGGTATTAAATTTAGGTAATTGTATAAAGTTCATAAGTTATAAAATAAGCGGAGTCTGTCGAGTAAAGGTGTCCCAAAATAGAAGGTCGAAAACTAGATTGTTCGGGTGGACATTTACTTTACACGACAGACTCACAAAATTAAAATCCACTGCTATGATTCATATACCAATGTGATATTTCAAAATGAAAATCTTTCTCACTAACATCGCTTTCAACTCTAATTGTTGCAAACGGCCGCGATGATTTTGTATCATCGTATACCTCTATAAGATCTAAATGCTTATTTAGAATAAACTTAAATGAATTAATCTTTGCTTCCATACTCGTCTTTTAATATATTAGTTACTTCTTTAAAACTCTCACGTACCATATGCATATACAAATCATCATTACTAATTATATGATCTCCAACATTCTTACCAACTTTATTATCGATAACAAAATGTACTGTGAAGTTGTTTATTGAAATTAATTTATCTTCTATGTTATAATTATACCATAACTGGGTTAAAATGCCATCATCTCTTTTATTTGGTGATGGAAATATTTTACGATGAATATACTTCATCCTAGTTTATTTAATCGTAAGTCTGTAAATTTGGAGTTAAAAGTAACATGTAAGTCATACATCTTGATAATCTCACGAGTTAGTCTCTCGATCTTACGAGCATCTACCTCTTCTTTTGATCTATAATAGTCTGTATATGTCTTGAACTTACCGGTATCAGGCCAGTACTTCCATATATGATATTGACAACAATGTCTAAGCTCATGCAAAAGCGAACTAAGGATAAACTTCTTCGTTTGTTTAGCTGTTTGATCTAGCTTGATAAGAAAGTTATTTCTATCGATAGCCTCGCATAAAGAAGTATCGCTAATTTTACTCTTATGTACCTTCGCAGTAATATATAAGTCACGTTTATGGTTAACCTCTAGTAACATCGTCAATATATTTGACAATAGTTTAAAGTCAATACCTGTTGCTTTCTTAATACCTGCTGACGGTTCTAGTGTAATCATTATCCAATCTTCTTGATCTCAACCTTATTATAACCGAGTTCCTTTAGACGATCAGCAGCTTCTGCCGCTTCTTCTTGAGTATTTAACTCCTCTTTAAGAAAGTTATGAGGACTCTTTGGTTCCTCTTGATACTCCACAATATATTTACCAAATGCGAATGGCTTTCTTGGGAATGTTTTAGCTTTTGCCATATCTAATTATATCGGAGTTCCTTATTCAACAACCATACCATTATTAATAGCATACATACCAATTAACACAAACAATACAACCAGCACAACAGGAATAATCCCTACAATAATTGCTCGAGTATTTTTTGTAGATATACCGAGGCAGAATGCAATAGCTCCTAGAAAGAAAGAAGATATAAGAGACAACCCTCCAATATCAGGTAAGGTTATACAAAGTATCATTCCTGCTAGAAACAGCCCAGCTCCAACATTAGACAGTTTAGTTGCTAGATTATGATTTGCACTTTTTTCGTTCATATTTTTATTATAGATTATAACTATCTTATTGCAACTGTATTAAAAAATAATCTTATCTAACTCTAGAGTCTCAAATTGAGAATTAAGAACAGAGTCAAGCTCTCTAATTTGTTGCATCTGCTCGTCTCCTGAACCTCTTAAACGTTTACCATCACGATCCCATGAGCGCATTTTCTTGTACCTGATTCCTCCATCCCATACCAAGGACATCTGTACTTGACCATTATCCCAGAAGGATATAAATGGTCCGTGCATAACACCATCTTTCATCTGAGCTTTAGAATATATTTCCCCATTAGGATGTAGTCTTATTGTATGACCGGTAATCAATCTACCTTCTTTATCTCGGAATGTAGGTGGGTTAGCAAATAGATTACATGTTAGATCATCACTTTTATATTGTGTACCAGTAAAAGTTGGTTCTTTTTTAAATACAAATGGTGCTCCAATAAAAACAGCTACCAACAATACTACAAGGACAATCCATTTGCTTTTCATATCCTTATTTTATACTATAAGCAGCTAAAATCAACTAAATATATGTATGTTTGAAGAAGTAATACTAGAAAACAGTACTCAACAAATTGCCAAGCTGTATGGCTCCGCAGCTAGAGCAGCTGATAAACCAGATACTGGTGTAGAAATAAAGAAGAAGGCTGCCTACTATGTTATTAGGGACTGTGCTAATATTACAAAGAAGTACTTAGCAATACATATATGGGGTCTATTTGATGATCCCATTCTAGATCTTAAAGGTAAGTTTACTAGTAATGAAGTAAAGAGCTTTTTGAAGAGAGCAGAAACAGAAACAGAAGCTAAGTTACTTAAGAAGTTAATCTTATCAGATATTAAACAAAAGTATGAAGTCATTCATACATCTTCTGGTACTACAGCAGTAAGCTATGAAGCTGACTCTGATGATATCTATTCATACTATGAAGAGTATGAAGAGGGTCTAGACGAATCAGTTGATACGGAAGATAGTGAAGAAGGAGCTCTTACTGACGAGCAGCTCATTTTAAAGTATCTTTTTTAGATAAAACTCTACCGTATCAGATAGATCAAAAGATCGTTGATCTTTAACTGATCTTAATGAATGCTTTGTACTGACAGAGTATTTGAAATCGTGACCAGCTCTATCATCTACAAACTCAATTGATGGATTAATCTCTGGCTTAAACTTAAGAACGTTCTCAATGATCTTATCAACCATCTCCAGGTTAGTTAAATGACAGCTACCCGGAATATTGTATACAGTATCAGTATGACCTGTATGAAGTACTTCAATGATTGCCTTAGCATGATCAGTTACATGAATCCACTCACGAATGTTCTGACCATTACCATAAATTGGAATAGGCTCATTCTTAAGTAGCTTGCCAATCACAGTAGGTATGAGCTTCTCGCATGCTTGCCTTGGTCCATAATTGTTACAGCATCGAGTGATAGAAGCATTAACACCAAAGGTTGTAATGTATGATTGAACTAATAAGTCTGACCCTGCCTTGGTAGCAGAGTAAGGGCTACGAGGAGCAAGCTTAGTATCTTCAGTGAAGGCAGGCTCATCTAACTGAAGATGACCATACACTTCATCAGTAGAGATGTGAACTAGACGAGCTTTATCTATACGAGCAAGTTCTAAGATCTTAGCAGTACCCATTACATTGCTAGTAATACATGCAAGTGGATCTGTGATAGATCTATCTACATGAGACTCAGCAGCAAGATGAAGAATATAATCAATACCAGGAAGGTCTTCGTATGCTCTATCACTAGCAATATCTTCAAAGACAAACTTAACACGCTCATCATCAGCAATGTTGTCCATATCAGAGCCCATTCCAAGCTTATCGATAACAAATATCTTATTGATATCATCTCTCTTAAGTAGCTCATCAATCACATGTGAGCCAATAAAACCAGCACCTCCAGTTACAACGTAATTAAATTTATCTATTCTCATTTCTCTAATTGTGTAAAGTCTCCATTGAGTATATCTTCTGATGCATCTTCATCATTGAGTAAAGCTAACACTCTATCACGTAGCTTCTCATTCTGAATCATAGTCATTGCTGTAATGCGATTCTTAAACTTAGTTGTACTCCACTCATGCGAACGTGTAGTATAAATAATCTCATGACCAAGATCACCTCCAGTGAAGTACTGACCAAGATAATCTTCTCCTAAGATACGTACATCAAGATCAAAGGTCTTCATAAGGAATAGGAGTTCAGGCTCTGTCTGGTACATATAGACCTCATCAATATGCTTAATAGACATAAGCATCTTGTAACGATCATAATAAGGTACTACAGGCTTATATTTAGTATTACGCGTAGCAGAAGGATCACCATGCAAGAAGACAATGAACTTATCACAATGTCTCTTAGCTTCTTCAAACGTAGCTGTATAACCAGGGTGAATAATATCAAAGTTACCTGCTGTAAATGCAACTACATCCTTATGAGGCTTAACAGACTTAAGCTTCTTATAGACAGGACTCTTATGCGAGTCAGCTAAAGGGTTATACATACATATATATTAATGTATGGTGATGTGGAAATCAACTATTATTTCTTGAAACCATTATCCTTTAGAAACTTTTGAAATGCGGCTTGTCCAGCCTTTTGTGCAGTAAAGAACGCTTCAGGGTCTTTCTCCCTTATTTGTTGAATCGATCTATCTTGATCATCAACATAACCAGGTATGTTTTCCCTATTCCATCTACGTTGATTTTCCGCTGACATTTTTTTATACTCATCACTCTCCTGGAGCTTTTTAATTTGCTCTGAAGTTAAAGGATCTTTATAAAATTTCGGTTCCGGTGGTGCTGATTTCTCTTCTAACTCCTTCGTCTTTTCTTGTACCCTTTCTGGAGGCGGAACTGGTCCGCGATCACCAGACGCATCTAACCGTTTTGAGTCTTCAATTAAAATCTCAGCATCATCTTTAGTTTTCTTAATTACCCCTTTAGCTAAATCATCATAATCCTGGCTAGTTTTTTGTCCGAAGAAGCTATTAGCTATTATTTTTGTTGTATACTTACCATCAACTATAGAATGTTGAATAGAATTTACATACCATAATTTCTCTAACTGTGAAGTTTCTTTTGTTCTTTCAATCCAAATAAACTTACCAGGTGTTCTATATATAGCACCTTTACATTCAAATTCAATCTGCTCATTAACTGTCACAAAGCTTTTCGTAATTGCATTATGAACAAAATTATAACGGGCTTGTGAACTTAATTGTCCTGTCTTATCGGCAACTTTATAAACCATTTGCTTTTTCTGATGTGCAGGATCAATTAAGGGTAAATTAATACCCTGCTTTCCCTTTAGACCTAATTCACTCTCTACAAAATTAAGAGCAACTTGCGCGTATGATATTAACTTAACACCAAATTGGCCAATATTATCAACACCATCTTCATCCTCTGCACCATCAATTAGAAAAAAGTTTGTCCATACTTTTTCCATAAGAGTTCCTGTATCTGGTCTTGTTATCGTCTCTCCTTCGATAGAGTTATGCCAATTTGTATTACGATCAGTAAAGCCTGTTATTTTCGCAAAAGGACCGAATGTAAATTTTTCTGTATATACTTCACTAAAGTCTGTTTCTTTACCTTGTAAACCTTTCTCTCTTACTTCTTCAATAAAAGCTCTATGCTTATCTGTAAAATATGGCTTAAATATCAGCTGCCTTCCTTTTTCAGTATTATTAAAACGGAAAGATGGTAGAGAAAAAGATACGAGACTTATAGCATCAAACCAACCTCCTGAACCTGTATTCTTTTTCTGTACGCCCATGGCTTTACTACATTTTAATAAATTAAGTAAAACTTTATGTAAACTATCATTATTACGTTCTTGGACTAGATAAATTGGTAATTTTACATCAGGTTTATATGGTGATTCTGCGACTATTTCTTTTAGATCTGCTTTTTCGTTAGTTTCTAGCCATGTTGTTTCATAGAATTTTTTAGCTAGCTCTACAACATTAACTTCCGCATTACTGGTAAGGCTGCCAGACTTAGCAGACTTTAATATAAAATTATCCCATGAAGTATGTTGCATATCTGCAACAACAGCTTCTTCAAATTCAAAGATTATAATATTAT
>ENA-ORDA01002121-ORDA01002121.1-marine-metagenome-genome-assembly--contig:-NODE-2121-length-15460-cov-4.314503_pt1 | contig 15460 bp, 18 predicted proteins | sample MGYA00237778_ERZ508506 | MGnify/ENA primary metagenome ERZ508506 (study PRJEB26177, sample SAMN06267891) | marine metagenome | isolation source: Monterey Bay, California, USA | place: Pacific...
GATGTAGGTTTTCTACAAGCAAATATACCATCATGTAAGTTGCCGTTTACTGTTAGTCCTAGTACAGGGCCTGTACCTGGAACAGTACCGTAGTCATTAGCATAACCACTAATACGACGATACCCACCCGAAAGAGCAGGTTCGTAGTTAATCATACGTATAGCACTACCAGATAAGCCAGAAGCTTGTGTTAAGGGATCAACATTAGTGATTAACCCTCCAGCACAAACTGACAGGTATGTACTTAATTTATCTGCCATCTAGCCAAAACTCTTAGTTATAACATTAGAACCTTTTGATATCACAGTAGATAAAAGTGAGTCTTTACTATCTACAACAAGTCTTCTCATAGACTTAATACCTACTTTAAACTTGTCTTTATGTATTTGTGCTGATTGTTCATTAGATCTAAAATACATAAGGTACATCATAGCACCATCAATAATAACGTGTTTAAATCTATCAGGTATAATACAAACATCGTCACTTAAAGATAAGTCGTTTGGAAACTTCCAATATTTATATTCAATAACATAAGCTGCATCAGGTACTGGAGTAACACCAAACTTATCTTCTTGTGTTTTATAAATGTTTATAGGTTTTGTATAACCACCTGTACCAGAAGTATCATCACTAGCTCTACGTGTAGATAAGTATTGTTCATATGATAGTGGTTTTAAAACACCTGGGTCTGTTGTATTAGTGTTGTTTAAATAAAATGATTCCCAATCAGCTTTTGAATAGTCTGATGGGAAATCGTAAGTCTTCGTACCTACTGACAATGTTTGTTCGTAAGTTACTAACGTGAAGGGCCACTCTTGAGCCTCTTGTAGTATTTCACGTATGGAAGAATTAATAGAATCTTTAGCTAGAGATTGGACATTTTTAGTTGTAGCAAAATCTGCCTCACCAATCTCAACCTCGTTAAGACGACGAAGTAATTCGTTTACTAAATTTAAATAAGTCGCCATGTTTAATTCCTACGAGATTTTAAATGTGTATAAAGGGGCTAACACTAAGCCAGCCCCCTTAAAGTATTTTATTATGCTAAGTTATATTTAGCTGTTACCAACGCTTCTGGACGTAAGATCTTGCGTCCGTAAAGATGCATACCACGGCAGATGTCAGCGAATGAATCTGGATCACGGTATGTTTCTGTTTTGTTGATTTGCTCTGCAGTTGCTACAGCTGAATCATGACCAGCTACGATAACACCGTAGTTAGCATTTTGGTTAGCTGTATTTGTAGTTCCTGCACCAGTACCTACTGAAGGTAAGTTACTTGAAGTATATACACGGAAGCCGTGGAAGTTGTTCAAGACTAGACCGTTACGTAATCCACCTGACTCACCGAAGTCTGCGTTAAACAGACGTGAATCTTCATCACGAAGGATTTCCATCATGATAGGATCAAGTACTAGCCATCTACCTGCAGTGTCTACTTGGTTCTGATCTAACAAACGACCCATACGTGAAATCAACATTGCTGGTGATACGTATGCTGTTGGTAGAGCAGTTGCTCCTGGTAAACGTGCTGCAACTGGGATCGAGTGATCACCTGCTGAAGTTGTAGTAATGTTTCCGAAGTCACCTTTTTTCAGCTTGTTAGCTGCAAGTAATTCGTCTGAACCAGCAGCTGTATTAGCTTTAGTTCCATTTACTGCATCGTTGACTGCGGCTGCATTAGCATGTAGAGCAGACTGTTTATAACCACTTAAGTAACCCAATACTTCTTGGTCATGCTGATCAGCCAAGCGGAAAGCCGCACGATTGGTAGCCATGTCCATGAAATTAACATGAGAGTGTGCTTCTTCGATGTCGTCGATTTTAAATGCAAAGTAGTTTGCTTTATCTACAACAAGTGAAAAATCAGCATCAGCTAAATCTTGTGCAGCAATAGTTGTGCCACGCTTGTATGCTGATACGCTTACTTCAGGTTCTTTGATGATTTTTACAGTGTCACCTTGCGATGCAATTTCACCGAAATAATCAGAGTTAGTTATGTCGCCACAAACTGTGGACTTGCGGAATGCAAGTTGTACTTTTTTAGAATAAATTACGGAACTAAAGTTACCATTCGGTAAGTTTGTATATCCGCTTGCGGATGCAAATGCCATTATAATTCTCCTTGAATGTTTGGCTTATGATAGAGAGGTAAGTACGAGTTAAAGGTACATACCTCAACTCAGAGAAACTAAACGTAAAGCAAAGAGGCTGATGATTTTCTAGGGTGCGTTATAATAACAGTCGGCCAACCATTATCTAAACGGGCCTGTACTTAATCAGGTAGTTCTTATTTGTAGTTTAAGTTTTATTGGTTGTAGGCAAGAGAGGTAGTCCACAATGGAGGCTCTTGTTCCTGCCGATAGTTATACTTCAGATAAACGTAATGTCAACACTTATCGTGCTTTTCCTGAAATATCGTAGACAAATTTACCATTGCGCATTGCTTTGTTAATATTGTCTTGGTTTTCTTCAAATTCTTTACTAGACATTCTTGCTACATCAGACTCACGGATTTGTCCACCAGCCTCATCAGCGTCTACTTTAGTCTTTGAAGTTCTACTAACCATAGAAGCTGCTGCCTTTTTACCAGCTTTCTTAGCTTCTTTAGTTAATCCTTTGTCAACCTTATACAGGTCGATAACTCTAATTACAGATCGAGGGTCATCTGCATTTTCATAGACAGCATCTTGTACCCACTTAGGTTGCTCTTCTGCCCAGTCATGAAAACTATCTGACTCACGTATTGTAATAAAATCTGAATGAGACTCTAAGATAGTAGCCTCTGCTGACTTACGCATAGTCTCATCATTCATTTGATCTAGCTGTTGTAGTCTTGCTTCAGCTTTACTAAATAACTGTTGAGCTTTCTTAGCAGCTATAGTCTCTACTATGCCAGCAATATCAGGGTGTTCAGATGCCCATGCGTCTATATCTTCATCAGACTTAGGTGGAATAATATTCTCACCCTTCATACGAGCTTCTAAGTCTTCAAACTTTTCTTGCCAGTCTTTTTCTTTTTCGGACATATGACGACGAAGATCACCATATCTTTTCTTGAAGGATTTTTCTTCTCGACTTAACCCCTCATCAGACTCCGATGCTTCGGCTTCCTCTTTGGCTTTTTCTTGTTTGGGACTACTTGCATCCGATACTTCGGTTGCCTCAGATCCTTCGCCATCGGATTCTTCTTCAACAGTTTCACCACGAGCCTCTGCTTCTAAACGTTCTATCTCTTTTTCTTCAGCTTCCATAGCTGCACGTTTTTTATTATTATTGTAACCCCTATCTACAAATCCTGCAGTCTTCGGGGTTTCCATTGTACTTAGTTCTGGCATATCCATTATCCTTATGTTGGGGTCAGCACTATTGCTGAGTAGCCTTATCGTTATTTGGATACCTTATAGGTATTTATTTTTTATTTAGTTTCTTCATTAGTCCACCTCTAGCTCTACCACCACTATATGACTTTCCATATTTTTTAGTAGCTTCTTGCTTACGTTTTGCAACTGATCCAGTAGCTTTTTTCTGAGTTTTAGCAACCTTACCTCCAGACCAAGAAGTATCTCTATTATCACGTTTAGCTACAGTTGCAGCAGTAGCTGCTGCTTGTTCATCTCTAATACGTTTTGCTTCAGCTAATGCTAAAGCCTCTTTTCTTTTAGCTTCAGCTGCTGCAGCTTGTCTTGCTTCTTCTTTTCTTGAAGCTGCTGATATTGCTTTATCTCTTTGACTTGAATTTTTAGCTTGAAGCTCTTTATTATTTGCTTCTATTGCAGCTTTAAGTTCATCTTTTTTATACTGTGGCATGTTCTGTAAGTCAGCAACACTGTGGAAACCATTACCTCTAGTTCCTTCCACATCATCAAGAAAACCTTTACCCATGATCTGATTTACTAATGTTATAGTATAACCTTCACCATTTTGAGTATCAGCAAAAGCTTTTTGATCTTCAGTCATATTAGCTTTATAAGATTCTCCGGCTTTTACTGCAGATGCAGCTCGCACAGAATCACCAATTAAGTTTGCTATATTTTCCATAGCTTTAATTTTATTGATTGTTGCTTTTCTTTCCATCTTCTGACCAATCACCATAGCTGGCCCCCACAATGGATTGGTCAGTGATACAGCTTTAGCTAAACCACTTATTTTTTCTTGAGGTTTAGATAGCTCTTTCATATAAGCATCAAAGTCTTCTGCGTTAGACCAATCTAATTGTTCAGTGGCTTGTACCCTCCAACCTTTTTCAACATAAGGTGTGGACATTTCAGTACCACCTATGCCGTCCATATTATCTTTATCTCTAGTAGGCTCTAATTCAGGTACACAGCTATTTGATTCCTCATCATACACTGTACCTGGAGCACATACTGGAGTTGTAGAAGTTACAGGAGCTACAGGAGCTTTTTCTACTTCTTCAGGTGATTTAGGTACACCTGGGCCTTGATAAAAGTAAGATCCCCCTGGAATACCATACATAGAAGATATAGATGTAGGAGTTAATGAATAAGACTTTGTTTGGTCATCTGTCATATTTAAAGGTTTAATTTGACTTTGATTTATTGTAGTACCTAAACCTGTCATAGATAGTGGATCTAAGTAAGTTCCTTCATTAGCTTTAATTGGTGCTTGATTGGTTACTGGATTAGTTGTTTGAGCAGGAGCATTCTGTGCTTGCATTTGTGTAGGTTGTTGTGTTGCTGCAGTACGGTTAATAGTGATACCACGTTTAGCTAACTCATCCATGATTCCAGGATTGTTCTTAGTCATCTGCATAAACTGACCAATGACTTGATCTACACGAGTAGGATCATTATATATAGTTTTAGGCATACCTCCAGCAGCAAAACCTACAGTCATGCCACCTTGATTTAGCTTTTGGTTTACTAGTGGATCATTCATAGCAGTATAAGCCATCTTATCCATAAGACCGCCATTAGCTACACCAGTCCTCATCATCTGTTCAAGACCAGCTAGATCAGCTTCAGTCATACCTTTATTAGGTTCAACTGGCTCACCACCTATCCTACCATCTTGTTCCATTTCACGTAAGCCCATCTTGGCTTCCATTCGCATATCTTCAAATACTTTTACACCAAAGTATCTTACTACATCAGCAGGGACTACATACTCACCTTCAGATAACTGAGCTGGGATATCATCACGGACTTCACTGGCAAGAGAGCCTGAAGGTATTTCATTACCTGATACAGGATCACGATCCATTCCGTCATCTGCAATACCACCTTCTTCAAACATACTCATTTGTCTATCCATTAACTTGATCCCTCAACTGTTTTATTTTACGTAGAGCAAATGCTTGACCTTGCAGTCTATACAAATCCTCTGCCCTAGTAGATTGTTCCATTACTCTGTGAACCTCTGAGATTCTTTTATCTACTTCTTCTAGAAAAGAATCCCATAGGACTTTATCGTTTACTAAAGGTTTTAAATTATTCATGCAGCACCTTGTCCAGTATTAGCTGAGAACCCAGGTTCACCTGGAGTAGGCACTGAGCCTGTCCCTATAGTACCGCCACCAGCTCCTGTAGGATCTCCTGCCTGTGCCCCAGCTGGGCCACCTTGAGGCTGTCCTGGAGCTTCTGGTTGAGGCTCAGGAGGATTAGCTTCTTGCCACTTCTTAAGCATCTCTGCTTGTACTGTAGCATCAGACATTGAATTAACTAACTTATCAGGATCAAGTTCCATAGACTTAGCTATCTCACGAATGATGTAATCCATCTTAGCAAATGGTGCTAGTACTGGGTTTTGTACAACTTGTAAGAATTGCATTAGGCGTTGGCTACGTACTTCATTAGCCATTAAGCTTTCTGTACCACGAGCCTTTACATCAAGATCACCTTTGATATCTTCGTCATAGTCAAACTGCATGTTAAAGTTAAAGAATGCTTTAGCTAAAGGGCCAAGTAGGTAATCATCTACATTCTTAACCACATTACGAATACTTCCGTTAGCGGCTGACATTAACATTGAGATACCAGAAGCTGTACGACCTACACCTGACACACCTGTTTGACCATGTGCGAAAGAAGGAAAGCCTGTTGATTCATCTGATAGTACACGAGCTTTGTCAAACATCTGCATGTTTTCATTAGAAACATTTGGAAACTTAGTTCCGAAGATTGCCTGTCCAGGTGCTCCGCCCTGTCGCCTAAAGACTTTTCCAGGGTATACAGATAAATCTTGACCTGGAGTTAAATTAGTTTCATCAACTTCAATGATCATATTACCAGATAAAGCAGCATTGTCAACAGCCATTCTCATGAAACCATTCATAAGAGTTTGTGTATCATCCATATTCTCTGCAATACCTACACCAAATAGGCTGTATGGACTTACTTCATAAGGTACAGCATAGTATGGTATTAATGTTGGTGTAAATGGATTCATTACTAAACGTAATACTTGACCATTACAAACCCAAATATTAACTGATACTTGATCTAAGTCTTCAAGTTCTTTTGGAATATCTACATCATGTCCTTCTAGGACTTCTACATCTACATTACCCCAGAACTCTAATACCTCATAACGTTCTGCTTTAGCTTCGTTAGAGTCATCTTCCATAGCTTGTTCCCACCACTCTTTAGTGTAGGATTCACCCATGTTTACTGCTGTATCTATAGCATTCTTACGGAAGAAAGGTCGTCTTTTAAGTGCACGGATTTGAGTACGAGACATCTTATGACGTTCTATTACGTACTCAGCTTCATCCATATTAGATGCATCTGGATCAGGGTAGAAGTTCCATATAGATACAGATGAGGTTTGAGGTACTGTTTTTATGTTAGGTTTGTATTCACCTTCTTCGTATTTAGGGTATTCTTTATCTACAGCAAAGGGCCCTTTCATTACACCTGTACCAAACAAGGCACATTCAAATGCGGCTACACGTAACTGTTTATTTGCATTAGATTCTTCTAGCTGATCATGGATTTTCTTTTCCATTTTCTTTGCAGAAATCATAGCAGGATGTATAGTAATTTCTGTTGCAGTTCTACCATTACCTTCTTCAAGTATATCAGCTACTGGAGCTAACTTACTTTTAGAACTTGCTAAACGTTCTTGTAAATCTATTACAGTCTCACCTGGTTTTAACTGCATATCCTCTGCGCCAAACTCTTCCTTAGCTTTACGCATGTCATCATTTGATTCAAAGAATACTGAGTCTGCTACACCTTCAGGTAATGTAGTGGGATCAACTGTAATTGGAAACTTACTGTTACCAAACAATACATCTACTATCTGACCATATGCAGCTAATACTTTAGTCTTAGTAACCTTTACGAATACACGAGACTTCTCTGTAGAAGTAAACTGTACATCTGGCCCATATAAACCACGATAGTTACGGTAGGCTTGTACCCAACGTTTTTCTTCAGTCTCACGAGCAGTAGAAGCTTTAGTGTAATGATCTTGTACTAAACCAACTACAGTTCCTGAAAGTGGATCAGCATAATTATCTTCATCCATGTCTTCTATAGCATTAGCCTCTACTGAGTCCATTGCCATCTCATTTTCAAAGAATTCATCTTCTTCCATTGCTTTTCCTTAATAACCGAAAGTTGGGTCGCTTGCTTGAAAACCTGAGTTAGATGTAGGATCGTAATCAAATAAACTACTTCTAGGTCTTGTCATTATTCCGTATCTTAATGCATCGTATAGGTGATCTTCAGCGTGAGTATCTACATCTTCTGGATTCTTTTTATCTAAAGGTATAGAAGGTAACTGGGATATAGTGTTAGAACATGTGTTAAAGAATACTAGTCTTGGTTCTTCTGTAAACTCATCAACCTGTAGTCTTCTGTGTAATTCGTTTTTACCTGCTACACGAGATCCTTTTGATCTATCAGCTGGTCTCCACCTACACCCACGCATTATCATTTGTTCTGCTAGAGATGGGCCAGTATCTCCACGTTTATGCCATAAAGAACTATCAAGTACACCATAACGTATTTTTTCAAACTGTTCAACATCTAATATCATATCTGCTAAATCAGTAGCAATAACTTTAGATACATACATCTCTCGATAAACAATTAGTTGTTCATCAGGTGCTACTGCTATCCAAACAACTCCAGTATACGAACCATAACCATAGTCACATGCACGGAACTTAGGCCAGTTATCTGGAATATCAAAAGGTTCAACTACATGTATATGCCTGTTGAACTCTGGAAACGCAGCACCTTCATTAATGTCCCAATCACCTTCAAGAAGTTGCCTACGCTGATGCTCAGGTAACGACAATAGATTGGCTTCATACATACCATCATCAGCTAAGTAGGGATTATCAAACAAAGTTGCAGGTATAAACCTACGTTTGAATAAGGGTTCACCTTCTTTACTGTGACCTTTAGGCCATTCAATTACATTACCTGTTTCAGGATCTGTAGCCCAGAAAGCCTTATTAGGTACTTCAGGATCAATAAAAGTCTTCTTCACCCATTGATGACCTGGGCCACCTGGGTTGGATGTTGCTCTCATATGGAGAGGTAGACCCGATTGTTTAGTTGTACGTAACCTTGAACGCATATAGTTCCAAGGATATGGGGTAGGCCACTGTGTCATCTCGTCAAAGCCAATCCAATTAAAGGCCTGACCTTGGTATCTCATTACATCATCATCTCTATCTAGGTATGACATCCATAATGTCGCACCTGATGGTGCAATCCAAGTCTTATCTCGTTCCATAAACTTAATCCCAGGTATTGCCTTGGGATATAGCTGCTTTGAAACAGATATAAGCTCCCTTAACTCCTCTGTACTTCTACGTACTAGCAACATAGTTGCATGAGGGTTGTTTAAGAAGCGCACAGGGTCTGCAATCATAGCATATGACTTGCCACCGCCAGCAGAACCACCATAAAGTACCTCTTGTTCAGTAGATGCTAGGAAATCTGTCTGAGGGCCTTCATTAGGCTCAAAGATTATCTCCCTTATAGCCTTATCTACCTGAATTGGTGCTGGCTTTACCTGTGCTGGTGCTAGTTCCTTTGAGGACTCTTGCACCGATACGTTGTCTTTCAAGCTTTTCCGCTTTTTCTGCGGCTTTCTTGTACTTTTCTGCATAGAAGCGCTGGATTGAAGCTTCTTTCTTACGTTTTTGTTCAAGTTTAACCCTCTGCATTAGACCCACATGAGAGATATAACGTTCTGAAGTAGTACTTAGCCAATTAGAAACCTCACGTAGGCTGTATTGCTTAAGATACTTCTTAGCTTGCTCGAATAATTCTAACTCTTCTGGGATTGGTAACAGTATATCAGAGTCAGTGGGGTCTTGTCTATAGCCAAATGGTATAACTCTACCTACTCTTACTACTGGAAGCCAATCATATTCGCCTTCAGTCTCTTCTGGCTTAGGTAACTGCCAAGTTTTATTAGTCTTCATCTGATTTAGGAGGTAAAATAAACAAAGGACTCTCTGCTTTAACCTCAACCTTATCTGTTTTAACAAAGCCAGCTCTATCCAGAAGATCTCTAGCAGCTGCCATCTTCTCTTTATTGCCTAAGTCTGTTGGGTTTTCCATTACGTCTAGCATAGAGTATGCAGCTTGAGGGCCACGAGTGGCTATAAGACTCTTTGTCCTTCCTGCAATCTCTTCTTCTAAAGTTTTCATTATACTAGCTGAAGATGTTCCTTCGGCATACCCTGCAAGCTTTATAGCTTTCATAGCATTACCTCTGGCATCCCCAAAAAGGAATCCAAGGAACATCTCTTGCTTTTCTGTAAGGTTACGAGCCATTCATTCTCCGTTTGATATCGTATCTTGCAATACCTATATCTTTTAGTTCTCTATCGGTTAAGTGTGTAAGTAACCACAAGTCTGCTCTAGCTTGCTGTGATTTTTGTATTGAGTCGTTTAAGGCTTTTAGCCATTTTGAAAATGTTTTAAACATGTAAGTTCTCCAGTTGGTACTACAAGACATTTGTAGTTTACTAGAGACTAGTTTTACACAAACAGTTATATCATACTATAGATAATAATGCAACCCCGTTATGCTTTAACGTGTTGGATTATAAAACTCTTTACAAGATATTAGCACTTCCATAGTATTGGTTGTCTCACCATATGCAACAATCTTATCCCCTGCATGAAGGTGTAATACACCAGCACCAAATATATTCTCTGCTGAGTTACCTGCTATAGTATGGTTCTTAAGTACGTAATGATAAGTAGTATCATCTTTGTGATAGAACTGCAGGTAAACTTTCTTAGAAGAGTTATTGTTATTAGCTACGTGTAGTAAGTCTACTGTCGCATCATGAAATGGTGGACAAGTGTATACAAGAGTAGCGTTAGCACCTGTAGTAGTAGATGCTACCGTTACTGCTTCTGTAGCTGTGGAGTAAGTTGTTTCAACCATTTATTTGTATTTGCCTTTTACACCAAACTTTTTCTTATGTTCAGCAATAGACTCTTCTTTAATACGAGTAGTATAAAGTTTATCTTTAAAAGTAAATGTTGCTTTATTAGCTTTACGGTTACGTTTAAATACTGCACCAAATGATTCATCACTAACTGGGCCAGCAGCTGGTTTATTTAAGTTAATACCTTTACCTTTTTCTATTTCAGTCTTAGAAACTCTAGCTCTAGGGCTTGGTTTAACTTCAACATCACCTTTTTTGACTTTCTTTTTACCGCCAAGAGCCATTATTGCTCCAGCAACACCAGAACCTAATCCTACTATTAGCGGGAGATTAGATTGCTTACCTTTTGAAGTAGAAGTTTTGGAAGTTTTAGAACCTGGCTTAGTAGGTTTAGCACCTTTACCTTTAGAGTTAGAAGTCTTCGAAGTAGAGGAAGGCTTAGGAGCTGCATTAGCTTTAGAACCTTTATTATTAGAAGTCTTAGAGTTCTTAGCAAGAGGTTTAACAGGTTTAGCATTAGCTCCTTTATTCGTAGAAGTCTTTGAAGTAGTAGATGGCTTAGGTGCTGCATTTGCCTTAGATCCTTTACTGTTAGAAGTCTTTGAAGTTTTTGAGGGTGGTTTACTAGGTTTAGCTCCTGCGCCTTTATTATTAGAAGTCTTAGAGTTCTTAGCTAAAGGTTTACTAGGTTTAGAACCTGCACCTTTATTATCAGAAGTCTTAGAGTTTTTACTCAAAGGTTTACTAGGTTTAGCTCCAGCTCCTTTATTATTAGAGGTTTTAGAGTTTTTACTTAAAGGTTTTGGTAATTTAGCACCTTTACCTTTAACATTAGCTGTTCTAGAGTTTTTAATTAAACCTGCAACATTACCTGGAGTAGCATTTTTAATTACACCACCTGTGCGTTTTTTTGCTATTTGTTTAGCAGCATTTTCTGAGACTTTACGTGCTCCTGCAGCTATAAGTTTTTTACCCTGTGTTTTTATTATTGCACGTACTACTATGTTACCTAAAACATATAATCCGTATCCTATCGGTACTGGCATTTATCTATTTCCCTGTATAAGATGCACCGCATTTAGCCATGCCACCTTTGTTATAACCCATTTTCTTAGCTACCTTAGGTGCAGCTTTTTTCAAAGCTTTCATACCCTTATTAGGTTTAGCCATACCACCGTGCATATACCCAGATTTTTTCTTCATATCTGAATCCTTCATCATTGTGCCGTCAGGCATTTTGTGATAACCTTTTTTCATAGTCAGTCCGCCTTTCGAAGCTCTAAACTTTTTAGTTTTCTCTGCAATTTTCTTTGGTTGTTTTACAAATTGTTTTCCTGCTGCTGTGCCTTTGCGTTTAGCTGCACTAGTAGCTGCATATTCTTTTGGGGTTAAAGCTTCTCTTGCTTTCTTAGGAAGATAACGTTCTCCTGTTTTAGAACTAGGCTTACCGCTTTTAGTTCCCCACTTTTCTTTTCCCCATTTACTTAATGACTTTTGAGATGTTGTTTTACCACCTGTATATTTTCCACCAGCGGCTTTGTACAACTTACCTGCTAATTGCATAGCACGGGCAGAATGTTTACCACCCATCTTTGCCTTAGCTTTAGCTTTAGAGGCTGACCAAAGTTTTTCGTTAGTTCTTCCCATTACCACTTAACCTTATCTGCCCAGTATGCTGCAGACATTTTACCCTTCTTGATATTCTTGGCATGTCTAGACTTAAATGATTTTCTTTTCTTCTTCATCTTATCAGATTCACCAGACTTAGGTTTACCTGCTGTAGACGCACCCTGCTCACCAAAACGAATAACTTTATACTTGCCACCTTCTGATGCCATAACGACATGAGACTTAGTAGCATGATCAGGAGTACGCTTAGGTTTATTTACGCCTTTAAGACCAAGGCGTTTCATAGCTGCTTTGACTCGATCAGGGACTGCCATTATATCATACTCAATGCTTGTTCTAGTGTTTCTTTGTTTCGTCTAGTCCAACCACGACCAAATGTCTTAAAGGTATCTAAGCCTTCATAGAAGCCTTGACGAACAGTGTATACGTAGTCCACAATAAACTTAGGGTCTTTCTCTAGGATAAGACCTAGTGTCTGTGGCCCGATTGCTCCATCGGCTGTAGCTCCTACTGCACGTTGGATAGCTTTAGCTGGACGACCAGAACCTGAGTTCACAGCCCAGTCAAACGCACACCAGTCTACACCAGATGGTAGATGATCACCTTTAACTCTATCCCAGTAATTCTTTTTGTAGATTGGCCCGACATCTGCTGGAGTTAGATCTCTCATCTCCTGCTCAGTAGATTCCCTGCCGATCCATTCATCATACACTCTTTTAGTAACACCGAGGTTAGTCATACCACCTGGGTCACTAGGATGATTAACGTATCCACCTTCATGGTGTAATAACATCTCTAGACATTTATCAAAATTGTTTTTCATTATTTCTTCCCGAAGTATTTACTTACACCACGCATACCAATGCTGGCACTTACAATTCCACCTAGTGAGTACTGATACCAATCAGGCATAACCTCTAAAGCAGTAAACCCTGCTTGTACTATTTGATTACCCCAATCACCACAGAAGGCTAGGATCAATGGTATTGAGAATAGTAAAGTAATCCATTCGTCTTTCCACGAGTTCTCTGTAGCCTTCATAGCTGCTAGATCCCAATCAAGTTCTCCAGTAGCTATCTTCATCTTTGTTTCAGCTTCAGCCTTTTTCACGGCTGTCTTGCCTTCGATCATTGTACCAGCTAGATTAGCTACTTGACCGATTAAGTTTAATCCAAGCATTATCCGTTGTTACCTTTCACTTCTTTCTTGCTCATGTTAGTGACTCCAAAGAATACACCAACTATACCAGCAACTGATAGGAAATATATAGAAGCCATAGAACCTATGATATCAGCTGCTTTATCTGCACCGATCATAGAACACAATAGAACAAGGAATGGATATGCTAGCATTCCTGCTAAACAAAACCATGCCATTCTTCTTTGAGCATCACGTTGTGCATCTTCATCATCTAATCGTCTACGTCGATCTTCTAATGCTAATGCATCCCATTCAGTCTTATCAATAGATCCACTGTTGTCTACATCTACTTCTTCAAAACTTGTCATTGTTCCCAGTCTCTCTTACGCTTAGGATCTAGTACATCTCTAGCTAATAGCTTACCTTCGAGGTACATACATCTTTCTATTCTGTCTAAGGTTTCCCAAGTACCTGAATGTTGATAGTATGCTTCTCTTATGTAGAATACATCTGATCTAGGTATATGAACCCTACGGAGTTTACCTTCGTTCTGATCGGCAAGTGCCTTATAGAACTCTTCAAGTACCCTCTCACTGGAATACATTTTAGGTTTGGACATGACTAGTTATACCTTTTAGGAAGCCTCTGTCAACAACTAAAGTTGGTACGACAGATAATTGTACACCTATTAAGATACTTTAGGTGTACTTTAAGTATTACTTAAGTATTAATTATTAATATTAATAATAGATTAAGTTACTTTAAGTAACTCTAAGAATACTTTAAGTATATTATATCACATTATTAAACTAAGTCAATGGACAAATTGAAGCACATTAAAGTATTTCTTGAGCTACTTACTTAAAGTAACCTAAAGAATACCTAACGGCGGCGGACTAGGTATAAATACCTAATGAGAAGCTCAACGTAGCTCACTGAGAGGTTGTCTTCTGTCGTCAGGTTAAGATATACCCCAGGCATACCTAAAGCCTCTCTACGGGGCTGTATAATGTATTAACATAATAAGGAAGATAATGGGGTAACATTATCACCAATATCTATATAATGATAAGGAGATTAAGTATTACCCCAGTTTCAGGGATAATGTTATAATATAACGTATTTACATAATGTAGTTAACAGCTTTAAAAATACCCCCCGCTGTCATTGGCTGTATACGCTACCTAGTACCCCCCGTCTGCCCCATGCCCCCTCCCTTTTGTTCCTGTTCTGTTCTTATCAAGAATTTATTTATGTTTATTTCTAGCTAAGTCATTGAAATTATTACATTATTTATATAATTATGAATTATCTATAAGGTAAATACGCAATGAAATATGTTATGTTATACTATAACACCTCTCAACAGCAATTTAGAAGTATAAACACCACCTATCTAAATGCTTTAATATTAAACCATACCCCTAGTAAAATAAGGTTCAACATTAAACTAAATTATAATGATAGCTTAATACTAAACCATAATCATAGGAACGAAAAGAGAACACCTCTCAGAACGATTTTAAAGGGGTCTAGGCTGGCTTTAAGTATTTTTAGGTATATACCACCATAAAATTCTTTACCCCTTAATCGTTCTTCTTTTGTTCTTTGTTTGTTCCTGTCTATATATTATATAATAATAAAATATTAAATTTCTTTTCCTTTGTTTTCAATAGGTTAGCGGCAATTAGTATACTTATTTTAATTTGTGATCACAAAAGGTATTGTATTATTAAATTATATCATTAGTTTGATATTCAGAAATTGATTATAAGTATTTTCGGAGTGAGATTATATTTTAGATTTTAGTAGTTTTTTAACTATGTGCTATTTTACATTTACCTAATCCAACAGGTTTTTATTAAGGCTTCAGGGTTTTAATTTTGGAAAGGTTGCAGATGCTTACGGCAAATATGTCCAGTAATGGATTAAGGGAACATTTATTTAAATGTTAACACTTAGAAGCCTAACTAGGGAAGCATCTTATAAATAAACTAATTGCCTAGGCTACTCGGTTTTTTTAATCTCACAAATTAAAAGGCTTGGTATGATCCGAATAGAGAGAAAGTATTAAACGTGTCTATATATAATAGAAGTCTTTAATATTAGTAAAAGTAAAAGGGGTATACCTACGGGTAAAGACTTAAACATCTATAAAATATTGCGGTATGTAAACGACAGTTTATTATCAAGATAGTTTATTAATAAAATTTTGGAAATTGAAGACATCGTCTTCAGGATGTTTTCTTAAGTAAAGCTTACCATTGTTCAGCTTAACATTAGACGTCTTAAGTAT
>ENA-ORDA01002123-ORDA01002123.1-marine-metagenome-genome-assembly--contig:-NODE-2123-length-15450-cov-9.845834_pt1 | contig 15450 bp, 10 predicted proteins | sample MGYA00237778_ERZ508506 | MGnify/ENA primary metagenome ERZ508506 (study PRJEB26177, sample SAMN06267891) | marine metagenome | isolation source: Monterey Bay, California, USA | place: Pacific...
AAGCCATTGACCTTGTACGTAATTTTGAAATTTTCTCATAATTGATTACTTTTGACTGGTTAAAGATAACCATTTTCACCTGTGACAGCTGAAAAAGAAACCATAGAATTATTCAAATCAAAAATTATTCTCGAGCGTGAGTTTGAAGGAGCGCATGCACGTATTTTTGAAAATAGAATTTACAATTTGATAATTCCCCGTCACAAAAAAGTAAGCTTATAGTTCATAGAAAAAGGGTATGACTTCATCAAGCAGGCGGGTAATGGAAGATTCTATAATATTTTTGAGTTCGGATCTTTTTCTGATATCGATCCTTAAGTAAGAGAATGGGCAGCAGACCGCACACAAAATAAAAAGACGCATACAGACACCATTGTGATATCAACTTTGTCACAGAAAATCATTGCTAATTTCTATCTTAAGTTAAATCGGCCTAGAAAGCCAACTAAGATTTTTTACTCTCGCGAAAGTGTCATTGAATGGACACTTGAACAAATCAAGAGAAACCAAAAATCAAAAATCTAGACAATAGTTTAGCTGATCCCGCTAGAGAGCAAACTGGAAGTTCCCAGAATTCTCCTGGATGTACTGCAAAGTATCTTTAATTTCTTGTAAATCAAATGAAGTCACTAGCTTCATTCTATACTCTTTAAAGTGTGAGATCCCTTTGAAGTAGTTCGTATAATGTCGCTTCATTTCCGCAATACCTAACGTTTCACCTTTCCATTTCACACTCATTTCAAGATGCTCTAATGTTGCTGCAACACGATCGTCAATTGAAGGTTTAGCCAGATGCTCACCCGTTTTCCAAAAATGCTTGATCTCATTGAAAATCCATGGGTAGCCGATACTTGCTCGACCAATCATTAAGCCATCCACACCGTACTTATCTTTATATGCAACTGCCTTTTCAGGTGAGTCAATATCGCCATTTCCGAAGACAGGAATTTTCATTCGAGGATTATTCATCACATCGGCGATCAAGGACCAGTCAGCTTCACCCTTATACATCTGCTTTCTTGTACGCCCATGAATAGAGATTGCCTCTATTCCAACGTCTTGAAGACGTTCAGCAACTTCAACGATGTGTTTCGAATTATCATCCCAGCCTAAACGAGTTTTAACAGTCACCGGAAGCTTAGTTGAATTAACAATTTCCCTTGTCATATCAATCATCTTAGGGATATCCTGTAGGATTCCTGCTCCTGCTCCCTTGCATGCAACTTTCTTTACTGGACAACCATAATTTATATCAATAATATCTGGATTCGTCTTTTCTGTAATTTCGGTTGCAAGCTTCATGCTTTCGATATCATAACCAAATATTTGAATGCCGATCGGGCGCTCGTATTCGTATATATCGAGTTTTTGAACACTTTTAACAGCGTCACGAATCAACCCTTCAGAGGATATAAATTCAGTGTACATGAGGTCCGCTCCATGACGTTTGCATAATGCGCGAAAAGGTGGATCACTTACATCCTCCATTGGAGCAAGTAAGAGCGGGAATTCTCCCAAATCAATATCTCTTATCTTCGTCATTGAAGCGCAAAGATACGGCGTTTCATACGAAAACAATGTCCATCCGTCTAAAACTCGTGAAAATCAGTCAATTTTCATATCCTAGCACCCAATTTCAGTTATCTTTGCGCCATGCAAAAAGAAGACAACCTAAAAGATATCATTTCGCACGCGAAAGAATATGGATTTGTATTCCCTTCATCTGAAATATATGATGGGTTATCAGCAACTTACGATTACGGTCAATTGGGGGCTGAATTAAAAAACAACATTAAATCCTATTGGTGGAAATCAATGGTTCAAATGCACGAAAATATTTTAGGAATCGATTCTGCCATCTTCATGCATCCTACAACATGGAAAGCATCAGGTCACGTTGATGCTTTTAATGACCCATTAATAGACAATAAAGATTCGAAAAAAAGATACCGTGCTGATGTATTAATTGAAGATCATATCGCCAAAATTGAAGCCAAAATAGACAAGGATTGCGTAAAAGCTGCCAAGCGTTTTGGAGATGCTTTTAACAGAGAGGAATTTGTAACTACCAATGGTAGAATTTTAGACAGGCAAAAACAAATTGATGCTATAAATGAAAAAATGAATACTTCTCTTTCTTCAGGAGATTTGGAAGGCGTAAAAGCATTGATTGAAGAGTTAGATATAAAATGCCCAGTTTCAGGGACTAATAATTGGACGGATGTTCGTCAGTTTAATTTGATGTTTAAAACACAAATGGGAGCTACTGCTGATGGTTCTTCCGATTTGTATTTGCGTCCAGAAACTGCACAAGGTATTTTTGTGAACTTTTTAAATGTACAGAAAACGGCCAGAATGAAAATTCCTTTCGGGATTGCTCAAATTGGGAAAGCCTTCCGTAATGAGATTGTAGCGCGCCAGTTTATTTTCAGAATGCGAGAGTTCGAACAAATGGAAATGCAATTTTTTGTTCGTCCAGGAGAGGAAATGAAATGGTACGAATACTGGAAAGAATTCCGTATGAAATGGCACAATTCACTAGCAATGGGAGAAGATAATTACCGTTTTCATGACCATGAAAATTTAGCACATTATGCCAATGCTGCTACCGATATTGAATTCAAATTCCCATTCGGATTTAAAGAGTTAGAAGGAATCCATTCTCGTACTGATTTTGACTTGAAAGCACATCAAGAACATTCTGGCAAAAAATTACAATATTTTGATCCTGAATTAGAAGAAAGCTATGTCCCATATGTAGTAGAAACTTCTATCGGCTTGGACAGAATGTTCCTTACTGTACTAAGTCATGCTTTCCGTGAAGAAAAATTAGAAAATGGAGAAAGTAGAGTAGTCCTAAAAGTTCCTGCAGTTTTAGCTCCAATAAAAGCAGCTATCTTACCGCTTACTAAAAAAGATGGAATGCCAGAAAAAGCAAGAGAAATAATGAAAATGTTACAACTTGATTTCAATTGCCAGTATGAAGAAAAGGATTCGATAGGAAAAAGATACAGAAGACAAGATGCAATAGGAACTCCTTTCTGTATTACAGTTGACCATCAAACTTTAGAAGACAATACGGTTACTTTACGAGATAGAGATACTATGATACAAGAAAGAATCTCAGTAGAGAAACTACTCTCAATTATTGCTGAAAAAGTAAATATTGCTAAATATCTAGCTTAGTTAGTCCCTTCAGTAGTCACTGAAATTTTATCAAATGTTGCATCAATTGGAGGTTGAATTTTTTCCACCTCTACCGTTACTTTTTGCACTTTATTTAAAGGTAAAATTGCATCTACAATTCTCTTTGCAGGATGTTCTATCATATTCGAACGAATGGCCATTTGCTGTTTTACAATTTCTATGATTTTCACATAGTCCACTGTGTCATTTAAATCATCTGTTTTCTCCACTTCAGTTGTATCCGCTTCCACCAAAACATTTACGATAAAATGTCCGCCCAATACAGCTTCTTCAGGTAAATGACCATGATGTGCAAAAACTCGAATTCCTTCTACAGTAATTAATCCCATTAGTTGATTTTTTCTAAAGCAGTTTCCATTCTCTTAATCGTCTCTTCTTTTCCTAAAAGTGATGCAATATCAAATAAAGAAGGTCCCATTCCAAGTCCTGTTAAAGAAACTCTAAAAGCAGGTAATAATTTACCCATTCCTAGTTCGTTTTCTTCCAAGTATTTTTTGAATTCTACCTCAATACTTTCAGAGGAGAAATCAGCTAATCCTGCTAATCTATCTTTTAATTCCAATACATATTTTGGAGTGTCTTCTTTCCATTTTTTACGGATAGTTTTCTCATCATAAGATGTAGGAGCTTCAAAATAATACCTTCCTTCCTCCCACATATCTTTTACAAAAGTGGCTCTTTCTTTCAGTTGCTCACAAACAGTTGCTACAAAATTATCTTCTGCTTCTACTCCATTTTCTTTTAGGATAACTTGTAAATCTTTCGCTAATACTTCTGCTGATTTTGCTCTTAAATACTGCTGATTGAACCATCTTGTTTTGTCAAAATCAAACTTTGCTCCTGCCTTCCCTACTCTATCTAAACTGAATGATTCAATCAATTCCTCCATTGAGAAAATCTCTTGCGTAGTACCTGGATTCCATCCTAAAAAAGACAGCATATTTATAAATGCTTCTTTTATATATCCACCTTCTCTATATCCTGAACTTATTTCTTTTGTTTCAGGGTTAGTCCACTGAGTTGGGAAAACCGGGAATCCTAATCTATCTCCATCTCTCTTACTTAATTTTCCATTTCCATCTGGTTTTAAAATTAATGGCAAATGTGCGAACTGTGGCATTTTATCCTCCCAACCTAGATATTTGTATAACAAAACGTGTAAGGGTGCAGATGGCAACCACTCTTCCCCTCTAATCACATGAGAAATTTTCATGGCATAATCATCTACCACATTGGCCAAATGATAAGTTGGCATTCCATCAGATTTGAAGATAACTTTATCGTCCATATGATTGGTGTTTACAACAACCCATCCTCTAATAATATCGTTTAGTTTTACCTCTTCATTTCTAGGCATTTTTATTCTGATAGCATAAGGATCTCCCGCTTCCAATCTCTTACTTACTTCATCTTCTGATAAAGCTAAAGAGTTTTGCATAGTAGTACGAGTAACAGCATTGTATTGTGGAGAAGGAACGCCAGCAGCTTTCATTCGCTCTCTCATTGCAGTTAGTTCCTCTGAAGTATCAAAAGCATAATAGGCGAAACCATTTTTTACCAATTGTTTAGCGTAAGGTAAGTACATTGCTTTTCTTTCTGATTGCTTGTAAGGACCATACTCACCACCATCAACAACTGATTCATCTAATTCAATTCCACACCATTTTAGTGCATCAATTAAATACTCTTCAGCACCTTCTACAAATCTTGTTTGATCGGTGTCCTCAATACGCAATATCATTTTGCCTCCTTGATTTTTAGCAAAAAGGTAATTATATAGTGCTGTTCTAACTCCTCCAATATGTAATGGGCCTGTCGGGCTTGGCGCAAATCTTACTCTTACTTCTGACATCTTTATTATTATTTTGAGTGGCAAAGATAGTGTTTATCTGATATAAGTAATTATATGCATATTAAAATTGTATTTTTGCAGCAATGAGGAGAAACACTACATCAGAATTGTTCAAAAAGCTGAATAATTTTATACAAAAATACTATCAAAATCAGCTGATTAAAGGAGGTATTTATAGTGTTGCAGTATTAATTATTTTCTTCCTTATTTTCTCAATTATTGAGCATTTTTCGAAAGCAGGAGTTGGTGTTAGAACTTTTTTCTTTTGGACATACATAATTATTAACCTGATTATTGCGGTAAAATATATTGTAATTCCACTTTTACATTTACTTCAATTAGGAGAAATAATCTCACATAAACAAGCGGCTAAAATCATTGGAAAACATTTCAATTCTGTTGATGATAAACTTACAAATATTTTAGAATTAACTGATGAGGAAAATTCAGATAATGATTTGATTATAGCTAGTATTGATCAAAAAATGGCAGATATTAAGCCTGTAAACTTCAATTCAGCTATTGATTTTAGAACCAATAAAAAATATGTTAAATGGGTTTTGATTCCTATTCTAATTATTGGATTATTCTTTGTTTCTGGGAAGCAATACATACTTACAGAAAGCTCTGCTCGAATTGTAAAACACAATACCTTTTTTGAGCCAAAAGCACCATTTAATTATCAGATAAATGAAGAATTAAAATGCATTCAATTTGAAGATTATTTACTAAAAATAAAAGTAACTGGAAATGAAATTCCATCAAAAGTACAAATCGTAATAAATGATAACAGATTTAACCTAAAATCAAAAGGGAATAATGAATTTGAGTATTTGTTTAAACATGTAAATTCTGATATAGATTTTCATTTATTAGCAGGAGGATATAAGAGTAAATTATACACACTTAAAAGTTTATTGCAACCAAAAGTTGTAGCAATTCAAGTTTCAATAAACCATCCCAATTACACAAAGAAAAGTAAAGAGATTATTTTAAATAATGGGGATATTTTAGTAAGTGAGGGAAGTATTGTAAATTGGAGTATCTCATTACAAAATACGACTAATTCATCTTTTGTATTAGATAAAAAAGAAGTCAAAATATCTAATAATTATAAACTCAAATTTCAAACTCAAATTCTAGAAAATTCTTCTTATCAAATTATTAGTAAAAACAATAATAACCTGATAGACACTCTTAACTATTCTATTAGAGTTATTAAAGATGAATACCCACATATTTTGGTATCTCAAACATATGATACTTTAAATTCTCAATTTATTTTTAATGGGGAAGTAGAAGATGATTACTTACTTGAAAAATTAGAGTTTACATACAATATCAAATCCAAAGATAGTACTAATAATATATCTAAAAGTATTCAGATAAATAGAACTTCAAAAGAGGTGTTTTTCTATACTTTTAACTTCAATAGTCTACTTTTAAATCCGGGTGATGAGGTGGATTATCATTTTAAGATTTGGGACAATGATGGAGTAAATGGTACAAAATTTACAAAAAGTCAAAATTTTAAATTTACAGAATCTAGTACAGATGATTTGATAAAAAAGAAAGATGCTGAAAATGAGAAAACAAAAAGTGGGCTAAATAAATCTATTTCGTTAGCAGAAGAAATTCAAAAAGAAATTGCTGAACTCAACAAAACAATTTTAGAAAAAAAGAAAATTGGCTGGGAAGAGAAACAAAAAGCTAAAGAAATTCTTAAAAAACAAAAACAATTAGAAAAACAAATAAAAGATACTCAGAAGAAAAATACTGAAAACTTAAAAAACAAAGAGAAATTGAATTCCTCTATCTTAGAAAAACAAAAGAAATTAGAAGAGTTAATGAATAAAGTTTTAGATACAGAAATGAAAGATTTGCTAAAAGAAATGGAAGAAATGATGGATAAAGCAGATAAAGAAAAGTTAAAAGATTTACTAGATAAGTTAGATAAAGAAAATGTTGACCTAGAGAGGGAATTGGATAGAGAGTTAGAGCTATTTAAACAACTTGAATTTGAGCAGAAAGTAGAAGAAACTCTAGATAAAATAACAGAACTAAAAGAAGCACAAAAGAAACTTCAGAAAGAAACTGAAAGTGGTGAAAAAACAAAAGAAGAACTTGCTAAAGAACAAGAGGAGCTCAGTAAAAAAATGGAAGAAATCAAAAAAGATTTGCAAGATTTAAGGAAGAAAAACATGGATTTGGAACAAAAAAATGAATTGCCTAATACTCAAAAATCAGAAGAAGATATAAAGCAGGAAATGCAAAAAAGTAGTGATGCTTTAAAAAAGGGACAAAAGAAAAAATCAAAGAAATCACAGGAAAGTGCTATTGAAAAAATGGAGGAACTTGAAGATAAACTAAAAAGTATGCAAGAAAGTTCTGGAGAAAATAAGCCGAAAGAAGATATGGAAACTTTACGTAAAATTTTAGAGAATTTAGTTACACTTTCATTTGATCAGGAGAGTTTAATTACTAAAGTAAATAACACCCCAAGAAACAGTCCAGAGTTTGTAAAAATGGTACAGCAACAAAACAAATTAGCTGATGATAGTAAGATTATTGAGGACTCATTATTTGCTCTAAGTAAAAGAGTTGTCCAAATTCAAGCTACAATAAATAAAGAGATTGCATCTATTAAAAGTAATATGTTAAAATCAACTAAGGAGCTTGAGAATAGAGATGTAAATAAGGCTGCAGAAAGGCAACAATTTGTTATGACTGCAACAAATAACCTTGCCTTACTATTATCTGAAATATTGGAGCAAATGCAAAAAGATTTAGAAATGCCTCCATCAAAATGCAACAAGCCAAAAAACTGTAATAAACCAAACCCAAACTGCAAAAAACCTTCAATGTCAGAGATGAAAAAAGCTCAGAAGAAACTGAATAAGGAAATGAAAAAAGGGAAAAATGGTAAGAAAGGAAAGGGGAAAAAGAAAGGAGAGAAGCAATCAAAAGAGCTTATGCAATTAGCAAAACAGCAAGAGCAGATAAGAAAACAGTTAATGGAGCTAAGAGATGAGATTGGTGAAAATGGCGAGAAAGGGAAAATTGATAAAATTATTGAAGATATGGAGGAAAATGAAAGAGATATTATCAATAATAGAATTACACAAGAAACTATAAACAGACAAGAAGAAATACTTAGTCGATTACTTGAAGCAGAGAACGCTAAGAGGGAACAAGATGAAGACGATAAAAGAAAGGCTACAGAATGGGAATTTGAACCAGATAATACAACTGAAGAATATATGGAATACAAAAAGAAAAAAGAGAAAGAAGAAGAGCTATTAAAAACAACTCCAATTCAACTTACTCCATTCTACAAAAAGAAAGTAAATTCCTATTTTAACTCTTTAATAAAAGAGAACTAATGATAGCATTTGAATACTTAAAAACAGAAGATATAACAGAAATTAATCAGAATAAAAAATGGTTAAATCAAGTAATTTCAAATGAAGCTAAGGAAGAAGGAGATATTACTTACATTTTTTGTGATGATGACTATCTTCTTGAAAAAAATATACGATTCCTTAACCATAATACTTTAACTGATGTCATTACTTTTGATTATTGTGAAGGGAATTCTGTAAGTGGAGATATTTTTATTAGCATTGAAAGAGTAAAAGAAAATTCTGAGGTTTTTAAAGTTGATTTTTTAACAGAATTAAATAGAGTTATGGTGCATGGTTTACTACATTTGCTCGGCTATAAAGATAAAACTGAGAGGGAGTCAAATTTAATGAGAAAGAAAGAAAATTATTATCTTTCTAAATACTGAGAATCAAATGGTACTTGAAGAAAAATATGATGTAATTGTTGTGGGGGGAGGTCATGCTGGATGTGAGGCCGCACATGCTGCAGCAACATTAGGGTCCAAAGTTTTGTTAATTACTCAAAATCTAGAAACTTTAGCTAGAATGTCATGTAATCCAGCCATGGGTGGTGTTGCAAAAGGGCAAATTATTAGAGAAATTGATGCGTTAGGCGGAATGTCAGGAATTATTACTGATGCCTCTTCAATTCAGTTTAGAATGCTTAATAAAAGTAAAGGGCCAGCAATGTGGAGTCCTAGGGCACAGTGTGACAGAAAATTGTTTGAAAGAGAATGGCGTATGGCTCTAGAAGCAAATAAAAATATTGATTTTTGGCAAGATACAGTTGAAAATATAATGACTAAAAAGGGTTCAGCAGTAGGTGTTGTGACAAAAATGGGTGTTGAAATTCAAAGTAAATCTGTCATACTTTGTAACGGAACATTTCTAAATGGATTAATTCATCTTGGTAAAAAAAATTACAAAGGAGGAAGGTCAGGAGAGCCGCCAGCTGAAGGAATAACAAAACAACTAATTGAGTTAGGGTTTACTAATGGTAGGATGAAAACAGGAACTCCACCAAGACTTGATGGCAGAACAATTGATTACTCTAAAACTGAAGAACAAGCAGGAGATAAAAATCCTGTAAACTTCTCATATCTATCTAACAATCAATTATCTAAGCAACATTCTTGCTTTATAACTTACACTTCACCTGAAGTACATAGTATACTAAAAGAAGGTTTTGAAGATTCTCCTATGTTTTCAGGAAGAATAAAAGGTTTAGGCCCAAGATACTGCCCTTCAATTGAAGACAAAATAGAACGATTTTCAACTAAGGAAAGGCATCAGTTATTTATTGAACCTGAAGGAAGAGATACTATAGAAATCTATTTAAACGGATTCTCAACATCATTACCAGAAGAAGTTCAGTTGAAAGCTTTGCGCAAAATTAAAGGTCTTGAAAAAGTAAAAATGTTTAGGGCTGGATATGCAATTGAGTACGATTATTTTCCTCCAACTCAATTAAAACATACTCTAGAAACAAAATTGGTCAATAACCTTTTCTTTTGCGGGCAAATAAACGGAACAACTGGCTATGAAGAAGCTGCAGCACAAGGGCTAATGGCGGGAATAAATGCTCACCAAAACACTCATAATAAAAAGGAATTCATACTAGGGAGATCAGATGCATATATAGGAGTATTAATAGATGATCTTATAACAAAAGGAACAGACGAGCCCTACAGAATGTTTACTTCAAGAGCCGAATTTAGATTACTATTAAGACAGGACAATGCTGATATTAGACTAACTCAGAAAGGATATGAATTAGGACTTGCTAGTGAAGAAAGACTAAAACGCCTTCAAGTAAAGAAAAGTGAAACTGAAAAGTTAATAAAGTTTTTAGAGAAACAAAGTATTGAGCCAAATGATATAAATCCTGTATTAGAAAATAAAGGTACTTCAATTTTAAAACAGAAAGTAAAAATTAAGTCCATACTCTCTAGGCCACATATTTCGATTAAAGATTTATTAGTTTCTAAAGAACTTTCCGAGTTTTTAGAAAATGAAAAATTTTCAATTGAGTCAATAGAACAGGCAGAGATTGAAATTAAATATGGCGGTTATTTAAATAAAGAAAAGGAGTCTGCTGAAAAACTAAGCAGACTTGAAAATATACAAATTATTGATGGTTTTGAATTTGATAAACTTCATTCAATTTCAACTGAAGGTCGTGAAAAATTAAAAGCTATTCAACCAAAAACAATTGGACAAGCATCACGAATAAGTGGCGTTTCCCCTTCAGATATAAACATATTATTAATCTACTTAGGGAGATGATATTACTAGATAAATGCCCAGTGTGCAGTGGCAATAGTTTAGATAAGCTTTTAGAGTGTAATGACTTTACAACTTCTAAAGAAAATTTTACAATTGTTTCATGTGGAACATGTGATTTTACCTTTACAAACCCCAGGCCTTTAAACGAAAACCTAGGTAATTACTACAAGTCAGACATGTATATTTCCCATACAAATAATTCCAAAGGATTATTTAATTGGCTCTACCAGACAATAAGAAATTATGCAGTAGGGACAAAAGTTGCCTTACTAAAAAGTATAACAAAAGAAGGGACTCATTTAGATATTGGCTGTGGGACAGGTGAATTTTTAAATGCTTGCAAAAATGCTGGATACGCAACAAAAGGTATCGAACCATCAGAACTAGCAAGAACTCAAGCTAAAAACAATTACAATCTTGTAGTTAGCGACAATACTGACTTAACTCAGTTTAGTGAAGAAGAATTTGATAGCATAAGCATGTGGCACGTACTAGAGCATATCCCAAACTTAAATGAAACAATTTCACAATTTCACAAGATACTCAAGCCAAATGGAAAGATTATTATTGCTGTTCCTAACTATAAAAGCTGGGACGCAAGCTACTACAAAGAATTCTGGGCCGCATGGGATGTTCCAATACACTTATGGCATTTTTCAAAATCTACAATTGAAAAGATTTTCAAAAATCATGAATTTAGTTTGAGAAAAACCAAACCAATGATATTTGATTCTTTCTATGTTTCATTATTAAGTGAAGAATTTAAAATAGGAAAAAAGAATTTTATCAAAGGATTTGTAATTGGATTGATCTCTAATTTTATTGGTGTCATTTCGAAAAGAGGACACTCAAGCACTATTTATGTGTTTGAAAAGAAAAATTAAGCATTTAAATCGTTTCTAAGCAAAAAATAACTACACCTAAGGTATTAACACATTTTTCTTTAAATCTTTGAAACTTTAATGAATAGTGCAATTAATTGATTACCAGTGTATTGCTGATATTTTACAAGTTTTATATAAAAAATTGTATTTTTGTTAAATGAAAATAAGACTTACAATACTGTTTGGATTCATCTCAATAATTAGTTTTTCTCAATGTTTTGCTCCAAGCACACTTTTTGCTTCTAACATTAATTATTACAATGCAGAAGTAAATTGGAATTCAACAAACGGAACTAATCATTATAAAATTAGATATAAAATTATTGGGTCAGCTAACTGGTCATATAAAAACAATATCGATTCTATTATCAACCAAAAATTACTTACAAATTTAATTCCATTAAGCGATTACATCTGGCAAATTAGAAGTCATTGTGACACAATAAATAGCAATACTTCAAATTGGTCAGTTACCGATACATTTTATACAAATACCAACCTATACCCAACAACAAACACTCTGACAACAACTAATATCAACTACAATAATGCTGTTGCAAACTGGGATACTTTAAGTAATGTAAATAGATATAAAATAAGATACCAACAAATCGGAACAGGAAGTTGGTCTAATTTGGGTCCAATATACAATCCAAATTCAAGCATTACAATCCCTCTATTACAACAAAACACCACTTACGAATGGCAAGTAATGTGTTATTATGATACAACTAATTTATTAGCTTCTTTGTGGTCAATTTCTGACACATTTACAACACCCTCATTTGTAGCTGCTCCATTTAACCCTATAGTAATAAATACACTTTCTAACACACAATGTAACACGTCATCTGAACTGACATTAATAGTAAGTCAAGAGGCTGATGAGCCTGATATAGGCACAAGTATTATTACTTCAGACGGAGGGAGTTTTGATATAACCTCTATTAACTCAGGAGACTCTGTAGGCTTTGCAATAATGACTACTAGCACACAAAATATTACCGCAACATTAAAAGCAGGAATAGTTGCAGGACAGAATTATGCTATTATAAATTCATACGATAGTGCTGGGATATTGATTGGGTTTTTCTCAATTGAGAATGACAATGGAGGCATAAAAGTCAGTTCAACATCACCAAATGATGGAAATAATTATACAAGTGGCTTTATAAGTGAAATACACTTCACAAATCTATTTATTAATCCAAATATAGATGGACCACTTTATTTTTATGCTAACATTAACTCTGAACTAAACGATCAGTTTAATGATGTTGATACAGTTCAAATATGGTGTAATTCTTCAAGTATTTCAGAAAACAGTAGTGAAAAAAATCTGATTGGCATTTATGATATTTTTGGAAGAGAAATTCCTGAAACACAAAATAAGCTTCTATTTTTCAAATACACTGATGGGACCATAGAAAAGAGGTTGTTATTGAAATAATAGTGACCTAGGGAGGATTCGAACCCCCAACCCTCAGAGCCGAAATCTGATATTCTATCCAGTTGAACTACTAGGCCTTTTGGCAAAAATAGTATAAGTTTTAATATCACAATTTTTTATACTTTAATAAGTTATCTGATAGTAAAGTATTATTATTGCTTTTTTAATTATGAAAAAACTTCTTTTCCTTTTATTACCCTTGTTTATCAATGCACAGGATGTTGCGATTGGTCAATGGAAAGACTATCTATCTTATAATTCTGCTTCCTATATATGTGAAGCAAATGAAAAAATTTACTGTGTTGCAAACGGAGGCCTTTATTATGTAAATACCTCTGATGGAACAATTAATAGACTTTCAAAAATTACAGGATTATCGGATATAGGAGTCAAAAAAGTTGCTTACTCAAAAGAATTAGATGTTACAGTTATTTCTTATGAGAATTGTAATATTGATCTTATAAAAAACAATCAAATCATTAATATTTCTGACATAAAAAGAAAAGAAATCATTGGAACGAAAGCAATAAATAACATTACAGTAAATAATGAAATTGCTTATCTTTCTACATCTTTTGGATTGCTTTTGTTAGATTTGACAAAGGAAGAAATAAAAGACACCTATAAAATAGGGGAGAATGGAAATATTGTTGGTATAAACGATTGTTATATAGACGATACTTGCATTTTTGTTGGCACTACTGATGGAGCGTATTTTGCGGATAAAAACTCAAACACTTTATTTAATTTTAACAGCTGGACCAAACACCCCTCTTACACTACAGAAGTTTCTGAAATCATTGTAAATTCTTTGGGGATTTTGTTTAACAATCAATATCCTTATGTAAAAGTGAGAAAAAGTAATGGATATTACCTAGAAATAGGAAATATTCTTAGTATTTATCAAAATGGGAATCTTATATCAGAAATAATTGAGGATTCAAACTTTAGCAAGATACAAGATGCTTGGATAGATCAAGACGATAATCTTTGGGTGGCAGATTCAGTAAATGGACTTTTAAAGTTTATTGATTTTGAATATGTAAATGATTATTCCCCAAGTGGCCCAAAATCAAATACTGTATTTAACATTGAATTTATTAATAGTAATTTATATAACTGCCATGGGGGTCATTTAAATTTTGGACACCTATGGAACAAAGATGGGGTTTCAATAATGAATAATTTTGAAGATTGGAGAAATTATAATTATACTGAATTAGGGAATGCAAGGGATATAGTCTCAGTAGCTAAAGTTGGAAATAAAACATATTTTGCCTCTTATTACAATGGAATATCAGAACTAGAAGATGATGAATTTTCAATCAGATATGGTTATGAAAATACAAATGGAGCGCTAGACACTATAAATAATTGGGCTAATGATAGAAGATTAAAAATTTCAGATTTAGAAATTGATAGCTATGGAAATTTGTGGGGACTTAATTCTAATGTAAACAATCCATTGTTTGTCAGAAAATTAAATGGAGAATGGCATTCCTTTACAATGAATCAATCTGTAGCAAACTTGCTTTTTGATGATTTATTAATTGATTCGTACAATCAGAAATGGGGCATAATGGGTAGGGGGGCTGGGATTTTTGTCTACAATGATAACAATACAATAGGAAATCCTAATGACGATCAATATAAAATACTAAGTACTAATATAGGAAACGGGAATCTTCCATCATTACAAACATACTGTTTTGCAGAAGACCTAGAAGGTGAAATATGGGTTGGAACTGACAATGGAATAACCGTTTTTTATGACCCAGGCGCAGTCTTTTCAGGGTATAATTTTGATGCACAACAAATTCTTATTACTGAGGGAGAATACGGGCAATATCTACTCAGTGAAGAAAAAGTAAAATGCATAACAATTGATGGTGCAAATAGAAAATGGATAGGAACAGAAAAATCAGGAGTGTTTTTATTATCAGAAGATGGTACTGAAGAAATATTACATTTCACAAAAAATAACAGCCCTCTTTTCTCAGACAATATAATTGATATTGTAATAAATCCAGAAAATGGAGAAGTATTTATAGGAACAGAAAATGGGTTAATTTCTTATCGTTCTGACGCTACAGAAGGAGTGCTAAATCAAAGTAATACGAAAGTGTTTCCTAACCCTGTTAAAGAATCTTATAACGGACCAATTGCAATTAGTGGCCTGGTACCAGATGCTAATATTAAAATTACGGACATCTCAGGAAATTTAGTCTTTGAGACATTCGCAAATGGAGGACAAGCAATCTGGAATGGAAAGAATAAAAAGGGTATGCGATCTTCAACAGGAGTGTATTTGGTTTTCAGTACAGATTTATATGGAGAACAAAAAATGGTAAGTAAGATACTTTTCATACACTAATGAAATACAAAAGT
>ENA-ORDA01002126-ORDA01002126.1-marine-metagenome-genome-assembly--contig:-NODE-2126-length-15430-cov-3.245555_pt1 | contig 15430 bp, 32 predicted proteins | sample MGYA00237778_ERZ508506 | MGnify/ENA primary metagenome ERZ508506 (study PRJEB26177, sample SAMN06267891) | marine metagenome | isolation source: Monterey Bay, California, USA | place: Pacific...
TAAATGTTTGGATTACCATTAGAACTAATTACAATGCTAGGCTCTACCGTTCTCGGTGGGGTCATGTCCATATGGGGACAAAGTATTAAAGCTAAACAAGCACAGAACGAGATGCTACTACAAAGAGCTGAGTTCAACAGGGGTGCTGTAGATGAGGCTCGTAATGCTGGTAAGAATGACAAACATTTTGCTTGGACACGTAGGCTCATAGCTCTGTCTGCTGTGTTTGCTATCATAGTATTACCTAAGTTAGTTGCTGTATTTTACCCTGAAGTAAATGTAATTGTAGGTTACACTGAGGTAGAGGGTGGTATACTTAACTGGCTTCTCGGTGCTAACGAGACTGTAAGATGGCAAGCTGCATCTGGTTTTGTCATAACACCATTGGATACTCACATTGTGTCAGCTATAGTTGGCCTATACTTCGGAGCAGGATTTACTAAATGATAAACAAAGACACAGAATGGCATCTCTCTAAGTCAGTACCCATCACATTAGTTGTAGCTATAGTGTGTCAAACCATAGCTCTTGTATGGTATGTATCATCCTTAGATAACAACGTAAAGAATAACACTAAGGAAATACTCAGGCAAGAGGTACGTCTTGAAAGGTTAGAGACTGTAGTACAAAGCCAAGCCTTAACTCTAGCTCGTATAGATGAAAACATTAAGTCTATCCGTATAATGATGGAAGCTATGAATGCTAAAGACTAGCAGATGTTTGTTACTCTTAGTTATCCTAACTGGTTGTTCATCTACGATCATAGAGTACCCATCTGTTTGTCCTAACAACGAACCTAAATGTCAGAGAAACTTAAATGCTCGAACACTCTCCCTTCTTGGTAACCCTGAAGCAGCTACTAAGCTTCTTTGCCAAGATCCTGATTTTAAAGCTGTCCTTGGTGACGATTGCACTAGCTGAGGATGTAACACTAGGTGACTTCAGTAACAACTACGAAGACTCAACTGTAAGTAGTAACAATAATACTGATAGTACAACTAACAACTACAATGCTACAGGTGCAGGTGAAGCAGCACCAGTGATGTCAAGCATAGCACCTACAGTTATGGGTGGTGGAGGTAATGACAGTTGCTTGTTACCTACAACATCAGGTCTACAGGTTAGTCTCTTTGGTTACTCACAGGGTACAATGAAGCAGGATGAGTACTGTAACAGAAGAAAGAACAGTAGGTTACTAGGTACACCACAACAACTAGGTGGTCTAGGTTTACAGATTTCAGGGATAAGTATTATCTGTGACGATCCTAATGTATTCAAGGCAATGATACTAGCATCCACACCTTGCCCTATCATGGATGTTATAACTGGTAAACTACTGATGGGTAAGAAAGCTGTAGACAAATACAGAGAAAACCCTGACGTATTTATAGTTGGGTATGAAGACAATAAGAAGTTTTGGGATAAGCTGTTACGTATAGGAGAGGATTTAACAGATGAAACAATTAAACAAACTGACACTGGCGGGGACACTCGCAGTCTTAGTGAACGGTTCAGGAGTACTCGCAGAGGACTTCAGTCAGACAGGCGATCAGAAGATACAGTCGTTAATTAACACGATCAGTATCATTGACAATAGATTACAGTTGTCAATCAACTTTGGTATAGGTGCTGTAGGTTATGCTGAAGTTGGTGGTGTAATAGTAGACGGTGCATTGGATGGATCTAAAGTTACAGAAGCTATGTTGGTAGCTTACGAGGATGCTAGAGATAATGTACTAGCACATGACTATGCTACAGCTACAAATGCTAATCAGTTGTTTATCCAAGAGCACACAGCAGCAATGAATAACTTAGTAGAAGCTGTTGACATCTTAGGAGATGCTACATCTGTCCTTATGACAGCTACATCTGTTGCTGAGTTTGCTGAAGAAGCTGACACAAAGCCTGAGCAAGTAGTACTGCAAGAGATGATAGCTACAGAAGAGTACAGTATATCAGCTGCTGAAGTTGAAGACTACAACAATGCTATAGATGCTGTAGCTGAGTACTCACAACAAGCTGGTGCATTCATGGCTGCTGCAAACAACACAGAGTTGACAGCTAGTATTGATACGTATGCAGCTAACAACAGCATACTAATCGGTTCGTACACAGCCATTACATATACACAAAGCATAGACGAATTTGTCATTGCATGGGATGAGACAGGTTATGGTACAGGTTGGAATGGTTACCTAACAGATGACATGAAAGATGCTGATGATGTTTATGGAGCTGGATCATACATCCTACAACATGGATCAGCTTCAGCAGGTATGTAAGGATAGCTATGATAGAAGATGCAGAAGTAAAAGTTGGTGGGTTTACATTCAAAGGGTGGTACATAGCTGCTGCCCTGCCCATACTAGGTTCTCTTAGTGGAGGTATCTACTACGGATATGATACATTGCAAAGGTTCTATGCTGTTGAGTCAGGTATAGAAACAGTTGTAAAGAAGTCAGGTTCGTTTGATAGCAAGGCAGGAGAACTAAGTTCAAGAATACAAACACTAGAACAGGCGGTACAGGATAATGATGTTAGAGGGCTTAACACTAGGTTGTCAACGATTAGTACACAGATGCAAACAATCTTGGAACAACAGAAAGACTTGCTTGACTTACGTAGTCAGGTTGAGAGATCGACTGGGATCACTGATAGTTTGGATAATAAACTTGACAAATACCAAACAGAAATAGATGATATATGGAAAGCATATGATTCACTGGTAGACAACCCCTTAAACTAAAGAGGATAGAATGGCAAAGAAGAAAGACCCAAGGCTAGAACGAGCAGGAGTATCAGGTTACAATAAACCTAAGGCTACTCCTAGTCATGCAACTAAATCACACGTTGTAGTTGCTAAAGAAGGTGACAAGATAAAGACTATACGTTTTGGACAGAAGGGTGTTAAGGGTAGTCCTGATGGATCAGCTAGAAATAAAGCATTTAAAGCACGTCATGCTAAGAACATTAAGAAGGGTAAGATGAGTGCAGCTTATTGGGCAAACAAGGTGAAGTGGTAATGGCAGATAAGAAACCTATATGGAAAAAGAAACGTCCTAAGTCTTTAGGTAAGTCTAAACCTTTAACAGATGGTCAGAAGAAGAAGGCTAGAGCTAGAGCATCTAAGGCCGGTAGAAAATATCCTAACATGGTTGATAACATGTGGGCCTCTAAACAATGAAAGGAAAGAACATGCCAACAAAGAAGAAAGCACCTAAGGGTTATCACTACATGCCTGATGGTAAACTAATGAAGGGTGCAAGTCATAAAGCATCATCTAAAAAGAAGAAAAAGGTTAAGAAGAAATCAGGTTACTAATACCAATGTTATAATATAACATAGTAAAAGCCCCAAGGAGAAATCCGAGGGGCTTATTTCTTTTTAAGTATCTATGTACCAACTTAAACACTGGACTGATTCTATATTCCAATCCTTAGCTTTGAGTAACTCCTGTACACCAATCCTTAAACTATACTCACAGTCTTCTAGATTATCGTAGACTACAGGATCGTTAGAAGTCATACAGGTTGTTGTCTCTAGGTAACACAGTAGTATAATCGGGGTAAACATTATTCACCTTCCATTTCCTTTACTAATTTATCTAAGTACCATCTAGCTTTACGAAGATCTTCTAAAGGTTTCTGTTTGTACCTGTATCTATGTAAGTACTTCTTGCAGTTACCTTCTAGGTATCCCATAAACATCATGTGATCCATGTTATCTTTCATGTAATCAATACATTCTATCTTACCGTTGCCGTAGTGAGGTGGTTGGTTGACAACATCTGCTTCTGCTTCTTCCATCATAGGGTGTTCAAGTTGTGCATCTAAGTTCCACTTAGCCATTAGGCAGCCTCCTTATCTAAAGTAATTAACTCAGCATCTGTGTAAGGAATATGGAAGAACTTCTCTCCCTTGGTAATGTATCTACCTTTAGCTTCCTTCAGTCCATCCTGAGTTAGTAAGTTATCTTTAATTCTCCATGCCTGTTTCATATCAGCTCTGAAGATATAGAAGTTTAACACACCATTCTGTTGTTTGTAAAGCTTAACTAACCTACCTTTACGTTCAGGCAATCTTATCTCAGCCCAGTTAGTATTCCAATCACCTTTCCATCCTGTCTTAACTTCAGCCTCATTGAAGTATGTGTAGTTACCTTTCCGAGAAACAACATCTACGTTGTAGTCTTCCTTTGTGCTGACGATTGTGTGTCCTACACTCTCAAGGTAAGCAGCTAATCTATCCTTAGCCTTGCCATCGTAAGCATCATATAAAGCCTTGCTGAAAGGCCTCTTAACCATAACCATTATATTCTTCCTTCTGTAGTTTCTGGATCTAGGAATACTCTTAACTCTGCATACCCACCAATCAGTGAACCATCTGATGAGAATATTTGTGGTACAGTTTTAACATTTGCTTTCTTTAGTAACGTCAGTATCCACTTAGAACTCTGGGTCTGTACGTTATACTCTGTGTAACCTTGTCCTACTTTATCAAGTAAAGTCTTTGCTGATCCACAGAAGGGACATTCGTCTTTAGTTATTACTGTATACATGGTAACCTTTCTGTTTATACTAACCCTTGGATTAAACCAAGAGCTAGTACTACTGCTATATATATTCCTACTGAAGTCAACATTATACTAAGTCTACTATCTCACAACTGTCTCCACTACAGGCTAAGGTTTGACTACCTGATGTGTTGTCTTCACTCTCATACTCAGAGACTTTAGACCAATCAATCTTCTTAGGCATCAAAGCTAATAGTGATTTATAACTGTGTTTAGCTATCTCATCTGATACAAACAGTCCGTCTTTGTCTGCAACCTCTCTCTCTTTATATACAGGTTCGATTTTGTCACATTCTTGATAGGGTGCTTGTTGGTATGTGTGTTCATCGTAAGGTAGGAAAGATACACCTGACATTTCATTAAAGTGTTTGTAAACGAATGCACCTACCTCAAACCATTCATCTCCTTTAACATTAATAGTAACAGACGGTTTGTGTTCACACCAATGACGTTGATAAGCTAACCACATCTCTAGTTGTTCTATAGCTGCCATGTCAGCAGTAACTACAGCATTTGTAGGAGCCTTCATAGGAAAACTAAACACTGTAGTTTGCTCAGGTTTAAATGCTTCAGGTTCGTTAGGTATACCCTGATCAATCATGAACTGTGTCAGTGGATCTTTGTTGTCACCTCGTACAGTCCTGATATAATACTTAGAGTGTCTAGCATGTATGCCACTAGAACTATCTACTAACTGTGATACAGTACCACTAGGTTTATTACAAGTTATAGCAGCTGATACTGGTATACCTAGACGGTCAGCCCATTCAGCATTTGTATCTACAGCAACTTTCTTTAGGTGAGCAAGTGTCTTCTCTAATCCTTTGTTCTTTAAGGTCATCAACGGATTATCCATAACACCAGTTAGTGATACACCTAACAGTCTTTCTTGTTCTGTATTATCTTTCCATACTTTACGAAGGTAAGGGAACTTAGTGTATGTAGATTGGATAGTACCTAAGATTGTAGCTAGGCGTACCTTCTCAGACAAGGTATCTATATTATCTGTTGCTCTTACTACAACTTCAGTTAAGTTACAGAACTGAGACGGCCTTAAAATTATCTCACTGCAAGGGTTGGTCCCGAACTCATAGTTAGTGTCACGTCTACCATTCTTTAGAGCCTGTACCTTAGATGCTTGTCTGTTAAAGATACCTCGTTCACCTGAACCTGATTCAACAAGAGACATCCACTCTCTCATAAAGGATAAGCTATCGGGTTTCTCAGTATATGAAACAGAGTTGTTAGCTAATGCTCTTTGTGGATTGTTTTTCCACCATGATCCTGACTTGGCATGTCTCATATGATCATCTGATAGGTTAGATAATGAGATCATAGCTGACCTACGTACACCACCTACAACAACTACCTCACCTATCTTACACATAATATCGTGACACTCAATAGATGATAGGTTACGTCCTTGAGCACCAATGAATGTCTCAATTGTAAAGTTAAACAGATCCACTAAAGGAGCAGGACCTGATGCTCTACCTCCGAATGTTTTAAGAGGTGCACCTGCTGGTCGTACCTTAGATACATCCCATGTTGGTATCTCACCACTGTAGAGTAAAGCAATCAACTGTCGAAGAGACTTAGCCCAACCTTCTTTACTGTCTTTAACTACTATGTTTGTTTCACTCTCAAACAACTTAGGTACTTCAGGTAACTTTTGTACTGACTGCCATTCAACTGAGAACCCTACACCAGTACCACATAACAACACAAACATAGCTTCATCAAATGCTTTGACATCATCAACAGCTAAGTAGCTACAATTATACATACAAACATTGTCACGATCAGCAGCCTTACCCGCAGTCATAAGTGACCGCATACTTGGCATGACACCTAAGTCTAAGATAGCTTTCTCTAGTTCTTTCTTAGTTACAGTATCCACTAGAGTACCTACAATGTTAGACATGTATCTTTCCACAGTGTCACCCCAAGACTCACGGCCTTTACCTTCTATGTACTTAGCATACCGTGACTTGTGTATGAAAGATTGGTAGTCAGTTGGTAGGTAGTTATTGCTCATTCTTTAGTCCCTCTATCTTGTTTGTCTTCTTTAAACCAGATCATTCGATCTATCTCACCCCTTGTAAGACCTATATCTTTTAGTTCTGCATCAGTCATTTTGTTTAGGTGTTTAACAGCATCCCTATGGAGCTGCCAAGTAATCATGTAGTTAATAAATCTATAAAACCATCTACCTATTGCTCTTAGTATCTTCATCTGTTGTCCCCTGAACCTTGTATCTTGTTTCTGTCCTTACGACTTGAAAGCTTCTCAATGTTTATGTCAGCTATCTCATCTAGGTTATAGCCAATATCACTGGCTAGATTAGCTAAGTACCACAGTACATCTCCTAGTTCCTTAGCTACTTCATGTCTGTTAAACACACCATCTCTTACTTGCTTCTTAACCTTCTCAGCTACCTCACCTGTCTCACCACATAGACCTAAGGCAGGGTACAGTACCTTATGTGTAGCTGGATAGATTGCAAAGCTAACTGCTTTCTGTTGGTATTCTCTAAATCCTATTGTCATTCTTTTTCTTTCTCTACTAAAAATCCTAAGTCTATCTCCCCGAAAGAATCTAGATTGTCTACTATATCATCAGCAAATGCTTGGACAAACATGTGAGGTGTGATACCTACAACCTCAGCTATCTCTTCTATGCTAAACCTATCTGTTAGTTTGTTAGCTAAACTACTATTCATCTATCCACTCCTGAGGTATTTCTTTATCTGCATATAAAAAGTTATTCTTCTTACACCAGTCACCATAAGAACTCTTAGCACCCTTGTACAACTTAGCCCTGCTGTTACTGAATACAAATCTAATATCGTACCCACTAAAGTATTGTCTCTGGATTTCTAAATGCTTGCGTCTATCTGCAGCTGTGAACCTACCTTTGGTTTCAATTATTATTCCATTAGGTAATTGAAAGTCAGGTGTGTAGGTTCTTATCTTGAAGTCTTCCCATTTAATCTTGAGTAACTCATAACTAAATTTGATTTTCTTTTTCTTCAGGGCTTTAGCTGTTTGCTCTTCTAGTCCTGATCTATAACCTGCTTTGATTGCTCTTTGTCTAGTAGTTAATTTCTTAGGCAATGTCTATCTCATCCACTCTAGGTTGTTTAACAGTCTCAGTTAGGTAGATAGGGAAAGGAATAGCTGCATACTTGTAAGCTTTTAATCCTTCACCACCATTAGCATCAGCCCAACAAACCTTCTTGAAGTCACAGAAAACACAACCCATATCTAACTTACGGTTGCCTGTCTTACCATCTAGTACATCATCATAACATCTAGCAGGTGGTTCATCTTGAGCTAGTACCTTGTGTAGTTCATCAACTCTCTCTTGTGTATCAGGTAGTACATCTTCTGATGGTTGATACAGGGTAAGAGATCCATCTACTTTATTCATAGCCCAGAAGGCTACACCTTTGTTGTCTGGTACACCTTCACTGTATGCTGCTATCTGTTGAAGGTATCCAAAAGGATCATCGAAAGGGAGGCTACCTTTAGAGAACTTCTTATAGGCAAACGGTGAAGCAGACTTAACATCAACAACATGCCCATCAATTACTGCGTCCATATGTCCTTTAATACCTGCTACCTTCACTGAGTGTTGCTCATTTGTCACACTGTGACCAGAAAGTTTAGCTAATGTTAAAAGTATTTCTTCAATAATATCTCCATATAGGAACTTCAGTAACTGATCTCCTGTTAGTTCCTGTTTAGTGTAGCCCTTAGAGTCATACCACAATTGTCGGGAGGGTTTACCAATTGCAGATAGACGGAGGACAGGACCTCCCTTTCGACGAGGGGACAACCTAGACCGTAGCAAATCTTTTAGGTTGTCACCAAAGGTATCGATAACTTTATCATTATCTTCTGTCTGGTTGTACCCTTTTACAAGAACGTCATAGACATCAGTAATTAAGGTATCGATACTCTTATTCATTATAGTTTCCTATCTTTAAAAGTCTATAGTTACTTCTTCTACAGGTGCTGTCTCAGCTGCAGCTATAGTTTCCCTAGAGGTAATGACTGCACTTGTCTTGTTGTACTCCACAAGATCTGTTATCTGACAGAAGTCAAAGAACATTTCTTTAGTATCTTGGTTCATAGTTGACAGGTGACCTAGTTTAATGATGTTACCGTACTGGCTATCACCAATAGATACGAACATGTTAACCTTAGAACCGTTACCAAGTAATGCCTCAGATGGGTTACCCTCAGCATCATATACTTCACCGTAACGTGTCCAACCACCTCTAGTCTTTTCATCTAGACCTATCTGAATGAACCTTGCACCATCAAAGGTAGTGTCTTTACCTTCTTTGACTTTCTTATTTAACTTGTAGTCAGTCATTAAGTTTTCTAGCTGATCATTCATCTTGATAGCTACAGTGTATGCTAAGTCTTCTGACATGTATTTAGCTGCTGGTTCTTGTAACTTTGCCCAACATACTTCAACATCTTTTAAAACTATTTTCTTATCTTTGGCCATGATTTACTCCTTGTGGCGTTAGTTTGTTTAAATATAATACTATACTCTTTAGGAAGTGTCAATGGGTTTCTAACCAATTGTTTCCTATTTTTGCTTCACCATCCATTGGACAGTTTAGCTTAAAGAATTTACCAGCATCTATAATAGATTGTACTTGTATCTCCCCTAATCTCTCAGCTTGTTCAGCATCAACTTCTGTTTGCCATTCATCATGTACCCAAGCACATTGCTTAAAGGTGATACGTTCTTCTTTAGCTTTACGTTGCCAGAATACATTGGCTAGTCTCATGATAACTGTCTCACCACCTTGCAGGTAAACAGACAAGGCTAGATGATCACTACCTATGCGTAATATCCTACCATCTAAGCCCTTCATCCACCCCATACTTGCAGCTCTAGATGCTTCACTCTTTAATCTCTTGAGTGTCGGTAGTGTCTCATAGAAGTTCTGCATAGCCTTGTTAGCTTGCCCTCCATTACACCCTAGTATCTCAGCAATCTTACCAACCCCTGCCCCTAGTAAGAAGGCATAGATAAATGTCTTGGCTGTTGGCCTGTCTTTACAGAACCTACCTAAAGCATTCTTGTTGAAGGTATGTATGTCACCATCTATGACCTGTTCGGTGTACACTGGATCATTCATGTAGTGAGCTAGTACCCTGAGCTGTATCCCTGCTGCATCAGTACCTACTAACTTCCTACCTTCAGGTACTTTAAAGACTTGTCTGCATTCAGCTGCGTACATACCATCCATCTTCCAAAGTATACCTGTCTTACCGTGAGGTACTGAAGGTATGTTAGCCATGTTAGGACCTCGATGTGCAGCCCTATGGGTTACAGCACCAGTTGTTATGACTGTACCATGTACCCTGCCATCCCCTTGTGCTTTCTCTAACCACTCCTGAGCTATCTTCCAACGTGTCTCTAGTACCTTCCATGCCTTCAACCCTTTCACTGCCTGAGGTGCATCATCAGGTATGGTAGCTAAATTTTCTGGGCAAATTTTATAGCTCTCTCCTGACTTAGTTTTAACTGTTGGCTTCCACCCTAGTCTATCTAGTCTCTTGTTAATTTGTGATGGTGAGGCCAGATTAAATTCTTCCCATAGTATCTTTGAGTAGTCACCCCATACCTCCTGATTATCTAGGAGTTGGTAAGAAAATATGCTACCATCTTTCTTGTACTTAACTTCTACATCCTTAACTTTAACAGCTATAGGAACCATGTATTTCTTTATCTCAGATTCAATACGATTGTTTTCTTTTAGACAAACAGTGTAAATTTCTTGAGCTAAATCAATGTCAAGTGCAAATCCATTACGTTCTTGTTCACACATTATGGCATGTACCATGTGTTCTAAGTTGATAGATGCTTGGCTAAAATCTTCACCCTCTTTCATCAACTCATTGTATAGTAACTCAGTGACATGAACATCCTGTTTGCAGTACTCTTTCATCTCTTCAGTGTACTCAGAGAACCCTGAAAATTCAGTCTTAAAATCTCCTAGTCTCTCACCCCATACCTTCAGGGAATGTCCACCCCTACGTTGTGGGTCAAACAAACGAGATAGTACTAAGGTATCCAGTGTCTTATCTAATGGTATCTTGTAACCCCACAACTTCTCAATCACTGGTATGTCAAAGCCTATACCGTTGTGAGCAATCCATTGTGTAACATCCTTAGCAAACTTAGCAAATGCTTTTGGGCTGCGTATAATGTAGTTACCTTTCTTCCCTAATTCTTTTGCTACTACTACATGAATGACGGTAGCATCTAGACTATCAGTCTCAATATCAAATACTACTCTCATTGTATCTATCCCTCGTAACTATGTAGTCTACCACTACGTTTACTGTAGGTCAGGCTATCACATACACCTGTCTCACCAGTAAATCTATTCTTGATTACTCGTACCTTAGTGGTGTTACGTTCTAGTTCATCTTCAGCTTGGGTGTTTCTCTCTAAGGCTACAATCATATTACTTAACTGAGCTATCCCTGCCGTACCTCTTATGTCCTGTAGATTGATAGTGCCGCCCTCTTCAGGTGACTTCCTACTCTTATCTCTATTCAGGTGAGACACCATGATCAAACAGATATCTAACTCAACAGTTAAAGTTTTTAACTTAGTAACTATTTCATCTAGTGCTTTACGTTCATCCTTTGCATGATCAGATACTACGATACTGATATGATCTAATATTATAAACTTACACTCGCAGGAACGGACAAGATAACGAACCATGCTAACAATGCGTTCAACAGAATTACTCCCAAAACTATCGTAGAGATAGACACGGTTGCTACCAAGAGTTGCGTTATAAGCTTCATCAAATTCTTCCTTTGTGTATTGTGTATCGGGTAGGTGTAACATCTTCTCAGCATGTATTGACATCATGCCTAGGCCTGTATCTCTCACTGGTTCTTCTAAGAATAGAGTACCAACATGGCCTTTGTCTTGTCTTATCAGGTTGTACAGTATCTCTCTCATAACTTGTGTCTTACCAACACCTGTTCCAGCTACAAAAGTTATTAGCTCACCTGTTCTCAGGCCTTTAGTCATCTTGTTTAAACCCTTGAAGGGGTAAGGTACGCAGTCATAGGTAGGTGGTGTAGCCACTAGATCGTAGAGATCAGTACCTGCTAGTATACCATCAGGTGTGAACGGTCCAGCTTTCTTGTGACTGTCAATGAATTCTCTTTCCCTACCCTGACTGATGTAGTCATTAGGATCGTTCAGTGTCATCTTAACTAGACGTACCTTACGGGGATCAAACAACTCAGCTACCAGTAGAGCTGCATCTTGTCCTGCCTTGTCACTATCAAAGCAAATGTTAATCTTATCAAAGCTATCGAGCCATTCATAGTTTCTCTTACAATCTTTGACTGCACCCTGCGCCCCATTGATTACAGATACACATGGTTCAGACATAAACATCATCTGATACACTGACATGGCATCATATTCACCTTCAGTAATTGTTACTGACTTACCACCCTTAGAGAAACATGCTTGCCCAAACAGATCAGCCTGTGCATTGCCATTAAACTTAAAAGTTTTCTCAGTTAAACTTCTCTCTTTAAACCCTGTAGGTTTACCATTTAAAGTGTAGATCAGGTTAACTTTATCCCCTGATGATAACACCTTATACTTTTCTGATACTGCCTTAGTTAAACCCCTACTTGTAATAGCTGCAGGTGATCCTGATACTGGTGGCAATGGCTTCACAGCCTGTAAATTTGGTTGCATGATTTCTAGTGCTACTCCTTCATCATCATCGTCATTAAAATGTTTAGTCTTACAAACATGACAAAACAAACCATCCTCATATGGGTATGCCCCATCACTACTCCCGCAGCTTTGGCATGGTTGGTGTTTCTTGTGTTCGTATTCCATCGAATAGTTCAAACTCTTGTGCCTCCTTAACTTTAGAAATACAACGAGGGCAAGGTGACCAGTTTTGTCTGTTCTCTTCCCAATATATCTCAGTGTCTTTTGTTAGAGCATTACAAATATAACATCGCATACTTTAATAATCCCCTTCTCTTGTTGTTAACCTGTACCATATTAACTTAACAGCTATCCAAGGCCAAAGCAAGGAAACCTTATAGAAATTATGTTCATCCTCCTCAGGTAAGAAACCTTCAATCAAAAAGATTACACCTAAAGAATACATTATAAGTACTGACCATGCAGCCATCATATAATCTTCTATTATCATTTACCTTACTTCTCCTGTTAATATGGAAGGGATATGAAAGTAACTGGTACTCCCTGTACTTAGTACGTATCAGGGGCTACCGTTAATACTCATTATACACCCCTTTTCTGATCTGTCAAGACCTCCAGTTCTTTTATTTTATTTTTGTATTCATTTAGCATCATGTTAGCTTGTGCTATATCGGCCGATACATAACTAGGCCTAACACCTGTAGGGTATCTCTTTAATTCATCTTCTAATCTAGATACGATGCTCTTGTATACCTTTAGTTCTTCAGCTCTATCTAACCTTGCCATCATAGGAACAACCCCCATACTATAGTTAATGCCAAGCTAAACGTATACATGATACCAATAGCTGCGAATGCTAACGTTAGGTAAACAAGGCTATTCATTAACCTGTCTTTACGTTGCTTGTCTCTCTTATGTTTGGTTGTATTAAAGTATCTACTCATTTTGTTACCCTCTCTTTTACCCATAGTCTTTTAAGTTTATTATTTCTACCACCCTTAGCACCTGTAACCTGCCTATTCTTTTGTTGTGTCCATAGGTCACCCTCTTTGTAGGTTCTCATGTTAAAGACTGCCCGCATTCTTTTATTCTCTTGCTTGCATACCAGTTCATGAGCTAGTCGTAACCTGTCTTGTACATCTAACATTGCTTATTCTCCTCTACTTTATTTGTGATACCCTTGATTGCAGCATACCTTTTCACTACCCGCAAAGCATCCTCTCTTGTTCTAACAGTCTCATAACAAACAAGCTTGCCTGTCTTGTCACTAATTGTATTCACTACATATCTGTTTATCATTTGTTATTCTCCTGACCATGAAACAGGTGATATTTTTTCTAATACTACAGTATATATACTTAGGTATTTACCATCATGGTCTATGTCACCGTCTTCATCTTCAAGCCTATCACACGTCAAGAAGTTATCACCCTCATACGCCCCGTAATCTGGTTCTTGACCAAAGAATGCGTATAGTTCTGCCTTAGCATCATCTACAGTTTCAAATTTACCTAGTGTAAAACCACCGTGGTTACATAAGTGATTACCTTCACCTTCACTCGTCCATTCATAAACTTCTGAATTGGCAACCCTTAATTTATATTTATTCATTTTATTATTTCCTTTTCCAATTGTATTTCTACTGTATTAACTCTATACCCGCACGTCAAACATTTCTTTCTACGTTTGGTGGACGGGTAACCTAGCTTAAAATATTCCCTTGTATCAATTATTTTTAGCTTACGCCTATATGATTTGCTCAGGCACTCAGGACAACAACTTAAAGATTTATCCATTTTATTTTATCCCTCTTTAATTATGAATAAAGCTTTATCCACATTTAATATATCGTCAACACTCCACAAACGACAATCCTCTGCCCTATCTGAAGTCCTTAAAATTTGGGTAGCATATACTTCACTACCATCCTTTAAAGCTTGCATAGCTATTGATTTTTTATACGTTTGTATTTCATTAATCATTTTATTTTATCCCTTTCAATATAAATTCTATTACTGGTATTGTCCAACCGTTGCCAATCATTTTGTATCTCTGGCAATTACTGACCCCACTAGTATAATCTTGTGGTATACCTTGTAAAGCTTCACAATCGTTAGGTGTTAGCTTGTCTTGTTTGTTCTCAGATTTTAAAGGTACATTGTGTCCACCTGTACCCATGTTAGCAGTCAAACAAGGTGATACACCTGACTTATTCTTTCTGTAGTATGTCCTACGCCATTGATAAAAGTTACCTTGCCAATCAGGCCTTGAAGGTAACTCACCTAGTGGAATATTAGTCCAGTAATATCTCTTTCTATTCTGTTGAATAAACCTATCAGAATTTATCATGATTGGTTGCACGCCTAGTTGTTCAGATATTATATCTAAACTTTCTTTATTCATGCTAACATTTTCCAGTAAGAAATACTTAGGTTTTAATTCTTTTAGTAACCTAACATATTCAAAGAATAACTTTGACCTTGGATCATCAAAGTTTAATTCTTTACCACCATTAGCACGGCTAAACCCTTGGCACGGGCTACCACCTATCAATAAATCTATGTTAGATAATGATGCGGCACAAACTTTTGTGACATCTCCGACATCAATTGTATCAGGAAAGTTTTTGTCCCTTACCTTGATTGCATACTTATCAATCTCACTCGCATAATATTTACTTGGTTTAATACCGATATTATTCAAGGCAATTTGCCCGCAAGATAGACCATCAAATAAACTTAATACATTCATTTTATTTTATCCCTTTTGTTGTTACGAATTCTAATAGTTCTTTAAAGCAATTAGTTTCGTATATCGCCGAGTGGTCATCATCATCACCGTTGTAACTACTAGCTGTTTGTACTGTAAACCGTGGCATCAAACCACTATCAGAACCCATAATATTTTTAGTGTTCAATTCACGTTCTTTTTTATTGTGACTATCAATCCAAATGTGCCAACCATTAACCGTTTGATAGCTTGGCAATTCATCATGATGATAGCTTGTGCATTCCCAATTGGATGGGATGTCTAGATCAGTTGTATATGTATTCCAATGCATTTTATTTAATCCTTTTCTATCAATTAATATTTCTTAACCATTTCA
>ENA-ORDA01002127-ORDA01002127.1-marine-metagenome-genome-assembly--contig:-NODE-2127-length-15429-cov-5.138940_pt1 | contig 15429 bp, 9 predicted proteins | sample MGYA00237778_ERZ508506 | MGnify/ENA primary metagenome ERZ508506 (study PRJEB26177, sample SAMN06267891) | marine metagenome | isolation source: Monterey Bay, California, USA | place: Pacific...
GAACTTGCTCGGATTGCAGCGTCTTTATCCTCTAGCATGTTAACACAGCTTGGCGAGAGTGAGAGTCAAGGAAGTGGTGGATATAACGCAGAGAACAGTGAGGGTTATGTCGGTAAGTATCAGTTTGGAAACGATAGGCTTGATGATTTCCGTGACGCGACAGGTCAAGATTTTACTATGGAGCAGTTTAAAGCTAATCCAGCACTACAAGAAGAAGTTGTTCAATGGCACAGAGGCGATATTCTAGACTACGCGAAAACTAAAGGCTTGGATGCGTATAAGGGGCAAACGATTAACGGTGTGCTAATTAACGACGACAGCATGGCGGCTATGGCTCATCTAGGTGGTAACAGTGGTATGCGTCAGTTTATAGAATCTGGAGGTGAATATAACCCAGCGGATTCCAACGGCACGAGTTTAAGGGATTATGGCCTAAAGTTCTCTGGGCAGTTGAACCAAACTTCTGAGTTACTTAACGATCCTACGACTAACCCGATAAGCCAAACTTCTAACTCTCCGGACGAAGTCGCACAAGCGATAATGGCACAGAAGCAAGGACTGTATGCTCCCGATGCTATTAAGACTACTGAGTTAGGTCCAGACTTTAACTATAGTGCGACTAATGCAAGTGGCGATCCTAGTGGTATAGGTTCTTTAGGTATTCCGGGGGTACTCGACGATCCTACGACTAAGTTGAACCAAACTCCTGAGTTGAGTCGAGGTCTTTCTGCTTTCCAATTACAGAAACTCCAGGAAAAAAGAGACAAAAATATTGCGGAGACAATCAAAGCACCAGATATTATATCTGACCCTTATCGTGCTTTAAACAAAGAAACAGACCCGTCAACTCTCGATAGAATAAAGGAGTTTGCGGGGAAAATGCCTGCGCCATATTCACTCGTTCCGTATCTACTAGATAAAGTTGGTGGGGATGAAAAATCAGAAACTGACTTGGAAAAACAAAACCGGATGCAGCAGAGACAGCTTTCGGGGATTAAAGCCTTAGATAAAAAGGACGAATCATTTAAGGCCACCGCATCTAAGTTAGATCAAAACCAATGGCTATCTCTAGCGCAAGCTGGTCTTACGTTAATGAGTACAGGTGATTTCGGTAAAGCAGGGCAAGCTGGTCTATCTGCATATAAAGACTTAACGTCGATTGATTTAGCCAAAGCAAAGGCTAACACGCGTAAACCTGTTGCTGGAGCATACGTTACAAACCTACAAAAACGAGTAGATAACCTATTGGAAGAACGTAGCATGCTTAAAGAACCTAAAAAGATGCCATTTCTACGAGGTGGGGCAATAGACGACCCTGACAAAGTAGCTCGTGAAAGAATAAACGACCAGATAGATGCGTTAGAACGAGCTATAGATCAGGCGTACCGCAGTGCTGGAATTAACATTAACACTACAGGTAGTAAAAACACTGCATACGATGTACGCTAATTAATTAAATAGGCTAAATAAATGGGTATTTTCCAATACGTAGACTCCCAAACGGGTAAAGGTTACGACTTTACTATATCCGGAGAAAATCCTTCAGACGTAGAGTTTGCTAAAATAGCGCAGATTCTTCAGCAGGATAGGGAAGAAGACCGCAAAGCATACAAAGATCAATACGGTGCGGACTTATACATAGACGATGGCACTGCATTAGGTCGTGGGGGTGTTCGTGGCTACCAACAAGTTAAAGAAGCTGTTGGTGAGACTATCGGCACTATCGGAGAGCAGACTGGCCTTGGGTTTCTTGAAAACTACGGTGCCGGTGTAGAAGAACGTGCTGGCCAACAACTTGGACTCTTATCTCTTGAACAGCCTAAGCGACTGCAGTCTAGTGATGTTAATAGTATTGGATCAGCGCTGACATACGCAGGTGAAGTTGTAGGTGAGCAAGGTACACAGTTAGGTCTTGGTCTTGGTGCGGCGGCGTTAGGTACGCTAGCGGCTCCTTTAGCGGCTCCTGTTTTGGGTGCAGCTGCACCGTTTGTTGTTGGTGCTACAGCTGCCGGTCTTGCGACTGCGCCGATCCTGTTTGGTAACAACATACAACGTCAAGAGGACGAAGTAGCTAGAGGTACAAAAGATAGAGTCGATGTAGGCGATGCGCTGACCGCTACTTTCGGCCAAGCGGCACTTGAAGGTGTTGCAGACAAGTTATTGCTAGGTGGGTTTAAGTTACTAAAACCGGTTGGTTCTACAAAAGAAGGCTGGAAAGGCGTACTCACCCGTACAGGTTCTCGTGCTACAGGCGGCGCTGGTACTGAAAGTTTGACCGAAGTCGGGGAGCAAATGCTAGAACGTGCTCAAGCTGGGCTACCTATTGATAGTGACGATGCCATTGCAGAGTATCGTGAAGCCGCTATTGCAGGTGGTCTAATCGGTGGTGGTACACGAGCTACACTTGGTGCGTTTGGCGAGGGTAGAAGCACAGTTCCTACTCCTGAAGTGACATCCGATACTTCTGAAGTGACACCCGTCACTACACCTACTGTTATAACTAAAGAGTTACTTGACGAACTAGGAGTGTTTGGCCAAGCATCAATACGTCAAAAAATAATGGGCAAGCCTATTGCAGACAAAGATGTACAAAAAATCTTGGAGAACTACGCAAAAAATTCAATAATCCGTACTAAAGTACCCGATTTAGAGGCTAGGATAGAGGCACTGTTAGGAGGTGCAAATGCAGGATTTGAAGCAGGAGATAAATCTGGAAACGAAAGAGCTGGAGGAGGCATTTCGGGTAGTGGAGACGGCGTGGCAAACGTCGGAGATGAGTCAGGTAAACGTGGAAATTCCGGAAAACCTACAACATCTAACCTCGGGACAGTGGGAACAGATTTGTCAAATCTTGATGAGTCTGGAGGACCAGCGGGACCAGAGTTCAATACACTAGAAGAAGCCGCAGCCCAACAAGAAGACGATCCTGTAAGCAGATTTAGGACTTTGAAAAAGGGGCGTAGCGTAGAGAAAGGTTCTATCTACGATCTGTACCCCGACGCGACTACAATACGAGATAAAAAATATGGTAAGGGTGCAGGAATACAGCCTCGTGTAAGTAGGACTATATACATGCCGTATGAGGAAGCCGCTAAAGTAGGTGGTTTATTCCAAAACGAAGAAATGCCTGTGCAGTTTACCACTATTGGCGACAACAAAGCTAAACTTGTACATCTAGAATCTTATGGCACAGGGAAGAATCAAAAGAAGGCTGGCTCCGATGCTAGTGAAACTGTTACTTTTGAGGTTCAGCCCAGAGTAGGTCTTATACCTGTAGAGATTTTAAACGATAAGAACAATGCTCCGGGAGGAGGCAGAAACATACATTTTGGCAACGAGATCGTTGAAGTAGATATTCAAGACAAAGCCGAAGATGTTAACCCACAAGCTGTTGAAGCCCTTACAGAGCAAGTTGACGAGCAAGTAGTAGAAGGTGTTGATGAAGGTAGTCCGCGCCGCGTTATGCCCGTACTAAACGAAGGTACAGCACTTGCACCAACACCTCCCAATGAAATTCAAGGGGAAGCAGTACCACAAGAGCAACTACAAGCCACTGAAGATACTCGCAACCAAGAAGCTCAGGCTAAACTTGACGCCTTATTCGAAGACGGGCGTCGTTCAGAAGGGTTACAAGAGTATCACGATACACAGATAGACGCACAAGCTGCCCCTGAAGTTACTACCGCAGTGGATAAAGAAGGTATTATTGAACTCCTCACTACTCCGGACACTGCCCTTAAAGGGAACAAACCAGCTCAAAAAGCTAAGTTATTCTTCAAACGATTCCGTAGACCTGTTGATGCCTTAGCTGAAATCGGTTCGCAAGCGACTATCGGGGCTACGCAAACTATTAAGAAAGATTATACTCCTGCACAGTTTGCTTTCTATAATGGTATAACACAGCCCGCGGCTATGAACGCACGTCGTTGGGTTCACGAAAACATGTCTGACAGTGCTATCCAAGAGATGATACGTGCCCGCCGTATGGCTAACCGTGATACTTCTAAGTTTAATCCGTCTGATGCCTACATAGGCGTGGTCAATGCCGCTAAATCAATACAGAAAAGTATAGATAGGACGTTTAAAAAGCAGCAAAACAAAGATGCAAAAGAAATCGCAGCTGCAGAACGTTTGAAAGTTGCAAACGAACGGATAAACAAAACTCTTGCATTAGACAGTTCTATGGCTAGCGATGTTAAAACAACTACATTGAAGTCAGGCGAGGAATTATTCCGCGTAACTACACCGGTTAGAGGTCGCACTGCGTTTGAATCATATCTTATCGGCACGGGTCTTCAGCTTAGAGAAAATAATAAAGTATCTACCGTCCTACCGCAAACTACAAGGATAGTGTATGACCCTGAAGCTAAATCAGTTATATCAGGCGAAGAAATTATGGGTCTGTATGATGGCTATGCGCACTCACGAGATTTGGGCTTCTTACTCGCTGATCCGGTACATGGTTTAGACCAAGCACTGCTACCTAGTATACAGAACGCACTGCAAAGAGGTGACTTACAGTTTGCTCTTAATGCGATAGCCGCTACAAACCCAGTAGAGCGTGTTCGCCAGATTGCAGGTAAGTTGGCCGAAACTATTGGTACTACACAAGTGCAAGTAGTTGACGATCTATCTACAATGGTAGGACGCAAAGCGGCTGGTATGTTCCGCCCCGCAACGAACACAGTATTTATAGACGCTAACAATGGTATGAACGTGCATACTGTTTTACACGAGATGGCTCACGCGGTTACTTCAGCATCTTTAGCTAACCCTAATTTACCAGAAGTTAAGCAGTTGCAAGCACTTCTTGAAGCGGCGAGAGCGCAACTTGGCGACGTGTACGGTACGAAAAACTTAGACGAGTTTGTTGCAGAGGCGTTCGGTAATCCTGAGTTCCAAAGAGCGCTAGCTCTTATGAGTGTAGATGGCGGCAAAATGGCAGGGTGGAAGAAGTTTGCAAGTGCAGTCATGCGCGCTTTCCGCAAGATGCTAGGGTTTAAACCGAAACCTCCAGAATCACCGCTCGACGATATAGATCGTTTAGTTATGGGGCTACTTACTCCAGCACCGGATACACGAGCAGTACCTGACATGTTGTTGCTGGGGCGCACTGCAAAAGGTGCAACCGATTTGTTACGTAAGCACGTTACAGCAGTGCCGTTGGGAGACAAAAGTCGTTACGAACAAGCAAGAGACTTTATTAGCGAGAACACTCCTCGTAAGTTAAAACAGTGGGTACTTGCAGTACAGCCTGTAAACAACTTGGCACGATTAGCTGAAGATAGAATACCTTTTGCTAATGAGTTAAACGTCTTAATCGACCAAACATCAGGCGCACTGCGTAAATCCTTCGAGCCTGTGGACGTACTATACAACGACTACAGAGCTTACCGCAATGCGAACCCTGAAGGGTACAATAGGATGCAGGCACTGATGAACCGTGCTACGCAAGACGAAGTTGATCCTGCCCGACCGCAAAGCACGTATGATAAGTACTGGTTATCCTACTACGACATGGTAACTGAAAGAACGGTTATGAAATCTTTTGTTGACGTTAAAAAGCGGAACGCAGAGATTAAAAAATTAAATGACGATTTGAAGCAAAAGTTCGGTGGTCAAGACATGCCGAGGTCAAAAGCTAAAAAAGCAGGTGAACCGTCTGACGAAAAGAAGGCACTCTGGAAAACCTTAAACGACGAATACGAGTTACTCGGCAAACAAGGGCAAGACCTGTATAAAATTACTCGTGATATGGGTGAGGCCGCGCAGGACCGTATTATGCCTGCCATTAGAGCGCGTATCGCTTCCTTGGGTATAGATGCAGAAGCTCAGAAAACTGCTTTCGAAAAACTATCTGACCTACTACACGCTCAAGGTGGTATCATCCGCCCCTACTTTAAACTAAGTCGTGATGGAGATTTTAGACTATCATACAATGCCCCTGATCCTCTTAGGAATGGTGGTCTAGAAGTGTTTACTGAGTACTACACATCTGAAAAAGACATGCTGCAAGCACAGGAAAACGTCGTTAAATACTTAGAAAGTATTGGACGTGGTGATGAGGTCAGCAATATTGAAGTTGGTAAGCGGGAAGCAAAGAGGGACTATGGTAAAGCCCCAACCTCCTCATTTGTGTTTGAAGTGTTGCAGGCTCTACAGGTGGCGGGGGTAGACCCACAAGCTATAGATAGAATTATTGACCTGTCTTTAGATGCAATTCCAGAACGCTCGTTCATGCAGTCGTTTCGCAGTCGTAAAGAGCGTAGCGAAGGTAAACGCGGTATTCTAGGTGCCTTGGGTGATGTTACTCCATCTGGTATGCCGGGAATGGAAGTTGATCCCGCAGAAACATTTCGTGATAACTTTCGAAGTATTGAAAAACAACTTGTGCAGTTGGAATACGGCGCAAAGATACAGGTTTTCCGAAACAAACTTACAGATGGCAACTACCTAAAACGACTCGACACTATGGATATAGCGGAGAAGCTAGACCAAGTTGCAGAGTTTGCTCAAGCTCCATCAATGGCACGGTGGTCACAAATCGCTACTTCTATGGGTTTCGGCTGGACGATGGGGGCTAATATATCGTCTGCCTTTAACATAATGTTTGATATACCTATGGCGGTACACCCTTATTTAGCTGGGGAGTACGGTGGAGGGAAAGCTACATCAGCTATATCTCGAGCAACGAAGTTGTTCATGGGGTCTCCATCTACAAAGATGATTACTGTTATGGGTGCAGACGGAAAGCCAGAGATACGAGAAGTACAGCTCGGTAAGCATAACAAAGGGTTTGATAACTATAACTTCGACGATCCAAACACACCTGAAGATATTTTAAGGTATAAGACATTGGTTGAGCAAGCCGGTGCTAGAGGTATGTTTAACCAAAGTATAGATCAAGAGCATGTGGACTTAACTAACCGCAAAGATGTTTTAGCTAAGATGAACCAAGTAAGCGGGTTCCTTGTGCATCACGGCGAGCGATTTGGACGCCAAATATCGTTAATGGCTGCATATGACTTAGAGTTAAACAACCGTACTGATAATGGTAAAAAGCCAGCGACCCAAGCCGATTACGATGCAGCGGCGCAGAAAGCTATGAAAACTACGGAGTTAACACTAGGTTCTACGGCTTCCGCAGGTCGTCCGGTGTGGGCGCAGAAGCCCGTGGGTAACGTAGCCTTCTTGTTTAAACGGTTCGCGGTGTCTCGATATTACTTCATGGCACACTTAGTAGACCAAGCACTAGCCGAAGCAGACCCAGACATCCGTAAGATTGCACGGAAACAACTTGCGTACTTTATGGTAACTACTGGGTCATTGGCCGGTGTCGCTGGGCTACCTTTGATGGGTGCAGCTGCCGCAATCTACGATATGTTTGCTGATGATGACGAAGACGACTTCGAAGCTATGATGCGTAAGATGTTACCCGGTACGTTGTATGATGGGTTAGCTAACGAACTACTAGGCGTGGATATTGCTAGTCGTGTGTCTATGAACAGCCTGTTATATCGCCAGCCGTTTATCGACAAAGACCAGAGCAGGTTCTACACACTTTTAGAGCAGCTAGGCGGCCCTGTTTTTGGTGTAGGTTTGAGTGTTGAGCGAGGGTATGATCTTCTACAAGAAGGTGAAGTTCAACGTGGGCTTGAGGCTATGGCACCTGCCGCTATGCGTAACATAAGTAAGTTCCAAAGGTTCTCTACTGAAGGGGCGAACACGATGCGGGGCAACCCAATCGTAGATGATATAAACCCATACAACTCGTTCATGCAGTTGTTAGGCTTCGCACCCGCAGACTATGTAGAAAATTTAAAGATCAACAGCAGTGAGCGGCGTAGACAAAACGCTGTGGATGAAAGACGCCGTAAGTTATTACGTCGGCATAACATGGCTAAAACTCAAGGCGATAGAGAAGCGGTTCGCAAGATACGCGAAGATATACGAGAGTTCAACCAATCCTTGCCTGCAGAATATAAGGAAGATGCGATTGATGGCAAAGCGTTGAAGAAGTCTCTTAGCGGATTCCTTACTACATCCGGTAAAATGGTCAACGGTATCGTGTACACAGACGCTATGCGTAAGAGCTTCGAAGAGTACGAATAAAAAAGCCCCCGCCGAAGCAGGGGCAAGTATTCAGGTTGAGAACAACATTCACAGGCGAACGTCGTACCAGTATTGTTACACAGTACGCCACGTACGTAAACCTAATTTACCGTCTTCTATGCAGGTTTGCGTATCAAACTTCCATTCTTTACGTTTTGCGACCTTATTTAATTGCTCTTTACCCTTCTCAGTGTTGACACAAGGCACGAATATGGATGCCCCCACACTCATGTCCTCCCAGTCAACAGTGATTCGTAACCCATCAGGGTTTAAATCGTCAACCTTCAATACCTTCTGATCCATCATTATCTTGCTCCATCTCTGCAAACTCCATCTCTAGCACCCAATCCGGCGGTAGGTTAAAGTCAGTGCCTTTAGTAAGTCGTTTCTTGGTACGCTTTGCGCCTAACTTTTTCTTTAAGTCGTCTACAATACCTTGATAGTTTATCTGCTGATCTACACACCACTCTTTAAACGGCTTGATCCGCAGGAACAGTAGCTTCGTATCAGGCTCGTAACGTGCAACCAGATGGCCTTTAGGTGATGCCCCGACAGGTACAAGTTGATCTAAGCCATTCTCGTTCCTACCACGAAGGTCTTCAGTGCTTTCGATTTTCAGCAAGTTGTTAAAGTTTTCTGACAAATAGTTGTTTAGTGTTTGAGTAACAGACGAACCTGTATCGCTGACGTAGCTGTTTCGAGAAAGCAGTTCACCCACAACCCACTTATACACAGTACTGACATCGTAGTTAACAAGACCTAACTTATTAGCGATGATAAGCCCTGCGATAATAACCGCGTTCCCGTTAGACCAGAACCGATGCTCCGTGCTAAGTCCAGCCGCTTTGTCTAGACGTGTACGTACAGACTCAACAATACGACGTACTTCTTCTTTGTTGTTTATAACCCATTGGATATACTCTACGCCTATATGCCCGTAGTTATTCTTAAAGTCGTTTATAAGGTAGGCTGTAGCAGTGTTGTCCCCTTTAACGAAATCCATCTTTTTAACACGTATCTCAAACATCCTATACATCTCTGCTTTCGGCGATGCTTTGTGACGACCCAATACTTCCCATGCGCTTGTGTTGCCTGAGCTTAACGCGAGCAGTTGCCAAGGTTTACCCCGTGCGCGCTCCGTGTTGCCGTTCATAGACATACGGTTTTTCTGCCGACCACCGGACACTTGGTAAACATAGTCAGACATCTGTTCACCACTTACGTTAGTCATCTCGTCCGACACCAAGGGTATGTTGTGCATCACCTCACCACGTAGCATACGAGAGTTATGTGTATCTTCTGGCTTGTTCATCAGATCGTCAGGGCTACCCCATATACCGATTGCCGCCATCTGCGCAGTAGTTTTACCTACGCCCGAACCGCCGTATAGGTGGATAGACATACTGTTTAAACCCGTCAAGGCCATGAGAGGTGAGCCGAAACCAACGCCAACCACGTATTGATGCAGTTCGTAGTTTGGTTTGTTGTAGAACTCTAACAGTTCAAGGTTCTTTTCTCGAGTGCCTTTAGCCTCAAACGAATCCATTAACCCTGCTGTACTAGAAGAAGATGGATTAAAGTCAGTACTTGTCGCAGTAACTAGCTTGTCGCCTAATACGAACGCTTCCATGTTGTCGTCTGCCCAACCAAATTGTCGGTGCGCCTCGTCGGCTACAGTTGTACGCTGTAGTTCGTCAACCCATTTTGTTGTGTATGCCATAAGTTTGTCTGTACCCTTTCCAAATGCAGTTACGCCTTCCTTCGCCATGCACTTACGGAACTCCTCACGGGAAGTTATACTCGTAAGAGGCACGTTAAACTGGCGCACACCGTCTCGCGGTAGATGTAAGCGAAACACTAGCGTCTCACCTAGCTCGATGTCATGCAGACGCCGAGTAATATAAATGTCGTGATGGTATATAACCTCTTCTTCAATGTCCCCGTCAGAGTTACTACTGCGTAGGAATACGCCACCCGCCGCTCCACGGAAGTAGGGCTTAGGATATTCTGGTATCTCAAAGTCTTCGGACTTCTTTACCCCTGCCTTTAATATCGGTGCAGACACCACCACTTCACCTTCGGACTCCCGAATACGTTTACCCAGTACAATCGGCGATTTGATCTCGTTCCATAAAGGACAGTTCTCACATGTACCTTCGTTAAGGTCGTTGAAACGCGCACAGGTGTATGGGCCTTTTATCTCGTCCATCTTCTTGCGCATATCTGCTTCGTTGTATGCAGGGTGTTTCTCTGATATCTTTACTGCGGCCATGTCCCCGTCACTACAGAACTTTGCAATAGATAGCCCCGCTCTCCACAGAGGTTCGCTAACTTCTGCTTGGTTCATGGCAATATACTTTAACTGCCCGCATCCTCGACCTTCTACAGTTTTCTTGATAATTGTCTTGAAAACATTCTCGCTGTTCTCGGCGTAGGCTTCGTAAAGAGCGTCAGTACCCAAGTCAATCTTGATAACTGGCTTCGCTAGTACACCTAGCTTAGATGTAAAGTCTTCTAACGCAATAGGTTCTGGCATAGATACACCAAGGAACTCTACTGGTAAGGGCGGCTCTTCTTTATAGTTCTTTGAGTTTGGCATACGTAGTATACGTACCACGTCAGCAGTGACTGCAGGGTCAGCAAGTAATCCGTTCTCAGAACAGCATCGCTTTAATCTGTCAGCTTCCACAGCCCATTGCTCCGCCGAAAGTGCTTCGGTAAGAGGCCAATATACATGCACACCACGCCCACTATTAATCATCAAGGGTTTAGGTAGGGATAACTTCTTACAGAAATCACGCACTGCGGATACTGCGGCTTCTTTAGTAGGATATTCGTATGTTGGTCCACAATCCAAGTCGAGGAAGAAAGACTTCAACTCGTGTGCGTTCGTACCTTTACGACCTGCATCCTTGGTTGGTTCTTTAAATGTGCTTAAAGCAAAGTATGTGTTCAGCCCGTCTGCTATAAACTTACGTGTAGCTCTTTCTGTGTCTTCAATAGTATCGTAAAACTTCTGTATGCGTACATCACCTTTAGCGGCAAACACGCAATAGTGACCTGAGTCGCTGAGTAATCCTTTTAAAAAGTCTAAGTTGTTCATTGTTTCTGCTCCAAAAATATGTCGCGGCGGACTCTCGAAAGGGTAACAAACCCGCCGCGACTGCCTATCGTTAAACTAGGTGACTGACCCCTCAGTCGTCCCAGTTGTCTACGATAGAAGCAAGATCGGCCTCGTCAGGAGAGGGAGCAGAAACCTCTTTCTTTTTGGCGACCTTCTTAGGTTCAGGTGCATCGTCGAGTACAGGCTCTTGCTTTGCCACTGATCCATTACGTTTCGTCTCTACCTTATCGGTTTGTGAAACAGTCAACGTAATTGCTTTAATAGCGTCATCGCTATCTTTCATGGACACAGCTTGATTTAGTTCTTCCTCAGTCAATGGACGGACTGGCTTGAAGAACAGTTTAGGTGTGTCACTGTTTTCGTCAAAATACATCTGTGTAAGCACAGCGATAGACGGCGTCTTGTGAGCTTTAAGATACTTAGCGTATGCCTGCATGCCCATCTTACCATCTTTAGCTTCGCCAAATATAGACGTAGCGGGTAACTGCAGTTGGTATACAGTGTCGTACTCGCCTTCGAGCATTACAGCAACGCGCTGATTGTAACGACATGCACGGCTCTCGCCTTGTCCAGAACCCTTAATGTTCTGTGGGCAATCCATACAACGAGACGCTTGGCGGGTATCCGCAGGTACATCTTTAGACGGGGTTTGTGTATCGGGAGACCAACAAGCAGGTGGAGTTGGGTTCTCAGGATCGTATGCCCCTGCGTAATATGTACGCGATAACTTTGCCGCGTTGATAACGACTACGTTCAAGAGACCATCGCTCTTAACATTGACTTGCTCACCGCTAACCATTTGACGGAAACGACCACCACGTAGGCTGATACGGTTTGATCCGCCGCCACCGCCGCCACCGGCTAAATTATCGTCGGCTTCCTGCAGTTGTTTAAACAGGTCGCTACTTACTAGGGAGTTGCCTTCTCCAAACAATGATACTTCTGACATGTACTATTCTCCTTCTGAATTTGTTTTTGAGGCTTCTTTTTGAGCCTTGTCGGTTTTAGAAGCTAATGCCGCTTCCACTTCATTGAGCCGAAACCGGTAGATATCACCCACCTTTATGTAACTACTCGCAGGGATTTCACCTGTATATACCCACTTGCGAATTGTAGATATGGACACTTGGAAGTAGTCCACTACAGTATTTATATTCACATATGGCGATTCAATATCACTCATTTTTTCCTCACAGATATTGCGTACTCAGAATCCACATTGAGACCTGCCGGTACTAGGTCAGGGTTTTCCTCAATGAACTGACGTACATGGGTTTGATTTAAACGCTTCTCAAAGAACTCAGGGACTTCATTAGTCATAATAAAATTGTGCATAGATTCCCAGTCACTCGTCCAGTAGCGTTGCTTCACAGTGCGATAGAACAAACCCGATGCAGTGCGTACACTATCAACTTCGTGTTCCTTGCAGTATTCCAACAGGGCAAGTTTTACCTTGTCCTGTTGCTCACGGAGTTTGCCCTCTTCCTCTTTATATTTGGAAGTTAACTCCGATCGTTTGTCACGTATCTTAGTGTACGCCTTAACTAACTTGTCTATTGACACAGCCATGTTGTTCTCCGTTTTATACTTGTTTTACTGTCATATACGACTGTATGGTAGTTAGTCAAGTATTTCTTTATATAAATCTATCATCGCAGTGTGTATGTTTATACGCTCGTCTAGCATGCGGTAAATACGTTTTTCCGCGGCAGACCCCGCTAATTGAATTACAGTACACTTTTGGTCTTGTCCCGCACGATGAATACGGGCGTTAGCTTGTAGGTAAGTCTCCAAAGAAGAAGTAGGCCCCCACCATACTATTGTATTCGCCGCAGTCAAGGTCACACCATGCGCGGCAGACTGTGGTTGGATTACTAGAACCTTCGGATCAGGTTTTGATTGGAACCTGTCAAATATCTCTGTGCGGTTAGACGCAGAAACATCTCCTCGTATAACCTCAGACGTGATGCCGTCTCCTCGTAGCTTCTGTACTAGCATGTCGATGGTATGTCGGAACGGAACAAACACAATTACTTTCTTGCTACTCTCGTCAATAGTTTCCTTCAACGCTTGGTATCGGCTCCTGATGTCGAACTCTATCGAATCTCCATCGTCAGTATATACTGCCCCTGCGCTAATTTGCAGTAGCTTGTTCATGTTGATCGCGGCGTTGGCCGAAGTCACGGACTCCCCTGCTACCTGCATTAACATCTGCTTGCGCAATGTTTCGTAGTACTTCTTCTGTTGTGGTGTCATCTCGACAAAGCGCTTAGTGTAGATCATGTCGGGTAAGTCAAGGCACTCGTCTTTGGTAAACCTGATCGCAGGTTGTAGTGCGCGGAACACTGTATCCTTGGCGGTCTCTTTAGGTTTGTAAGAGAACTGTGTGACCTTCCACATGACCATATCTCTCCATGCACCGAAGAATCTCGGCACTGCCAACGGGTTCACAAGTTTAGCTAGGCCATAAGCATCAACTGGACTTTGCGCGGCGGGTGTACCTGTCATCATCCACAACCAATCGTCTTCTTTGATTAGTTTGTTTAGTGTCTTCCACCGTTTTGTCTGTGCGTTCTTGTAGTGTGTAGCCTCGTCAACGATAAACAGATCAAATCCCCCTGCCGCAATCTCGTCTCTGACAACTTCAACACCATCGTAGTTAATGATTACGAACTCAGCACCGCTATTTATTATTTTCTTGCGTTTCTGTTTGCTCCCGTGCGCTACATCTACTGTGCGGTGCATAGCGAAGGAGAACAAGTCGTTGCGCCATGCGCTATCCATAATCGACAAAGGGCATACAACAAGTACACGTTTAACTTTGCCTTGGGTCATAAGATAATCTGCCGCCCATATAGCCGATGCAGTTTTACCCGTGCCTTGCTCGTTAAAGCAAAAGGACTTCTTGTTTAGTGTCATAAAAGACGCGGTGTCTTTCTGATGATCGAATGGGGTGTATTGCCCCGGCCAACTGTACCGTTTTGTAATCGGTGATGGTGCATTTATATTTAACGAACGCAGGGATAGAACTTCATCTAACCCCCACTTTACGACGACCTTGTTCATAGGTAGCTCCTTGCTGTTGGGGATAGCTGTTGTTATTTGCTTTGGGTTGCGTACCCGTAGCATTATTGCTTTATCCCGCAAAATTTCCATGTTGTTCTCCGTAGTAGTGAGTCACTACCTTTTTTTCTTGGGGCTGCTCATAGCACCACCCGCGGCTCGATTTTTCTTACGGCTCTGGACAGTTACTCCATCCTTATTTGTGCCGCCTTTACTTAGTGCCTTCTTGTGAGCGATATCTTTACCTTCTCGCTTGTCGGCTTTGCCATTCTTGTTGGCATCTTTACCTTTCTTATCCATCGCACGTCTGGCGCGTTGTCGCTCCATACGAGCTTCGTGTTCTCCTCTCGCTTTCTGCTGTTGATATTCTTTTTTATATGGGCGGGGTTTATTTACATATGGCATTAGTTTGCTCCATTATGGGGACACTCAACTACTTGACAGTGTCGTTTACACAGACCAGATGGCTTTGGATTCCAAACATCCACCTCGAACGCTTTCTCCATCTTAGCATAGTTTGCTAACCATTTCCCCCATAGAAGTTGCTGTAAGTCTATTTCATATTCGGCTTTGACAAGGCTCTTGGCAATAACGAACAACAGACCTGCATTTAGCTTAGTGACCTCGGGGTAATGTTTAAAGATTGTCAACGCCATCAACTCCAACTGGCCTTTGTCAGCATACTTCGCCGATCTGCCTGTCTTGTAGTCAATGATCCAACCCACCCCAGTTTCTTTGTCTATGATCGCAAGATCAACAATGCCTCGAAACCATACATCTTTTGCAAAGAAACTGCAGGGTTCTAGGTCAGCGGTCAAGCCTAACTTCTGCTCCACTATCTTCTTGCCTTTTTTGTCGTTAAGGGAATCCAACGTAGGTTTTATAAAGTTAAACTTGGCGGGTACAGGAGTACCTTTACCTATGTAATCCTCACATGCCTTGTGAAACTCAGTACCGTAGCGCATGGCCTCGGTTTCTCTGAACGGATACTGCTTGAGTACCTTCTCATGGTAGAACTGTTTGGGGCATTGCTCAAATGCTTTGATCCGACTAAACGACCACGGCGCGGCTTTACTCATTCACAATCTCCATATGATTTGCCAGTGCCACTTTCGCAATCGACAGGAAGG